>Ga0315298_1000295_pt1 | contig 99328 bp, 87 predicted proteins | sample WHS_1_MG_FD_203077 | JGI IMG/M metagenome (GOLD analysis project Ga0315298, IMG submission 203077) | Extremophilic microbial mat communities from Washburn Hot Springs, YNP, Wyoming, USA - WHS_1_MG | ecosystem: Environmental > Aquatic > Thermal springs > Hot (42-90C) | place: USA: Wyoming...
AGGGGATTGTCAGCAATCCGACCTACGCTGGCAATATCCAGTTTGGTTTGGCCACCTATCAAACGAGCGGTTCCATTCAGCAGTTTAATACTTGGGTATATTACATGAGTGCCAATAATGGATTTTCATTTGGCAACTCGGAAACGGCGCCTACAGGGTTAATCGCCGTTCCCAATCCGTGCTATGGTTCTGTATCTGGCAATTACTTCACGCGAAATTCTTGCGCCAACATCTACTTTAATCGGAACCTTCCTAATCTTTCCTACAACGCTCAATTATACCAGAGTCCGTATTTATACATTCAGGATACGAGCGACAATCCTATCATTAACGACGTGTTATATGCCAATGGGTTCGGATCGGGAAGCGAAAACTCTGCTGCGGCCTATCCATCCCCCTACAATCTGGGAAATCTACAGGCATACATGCAGCAAAACACTGGGGTAAATTACGGCGCCTACAGCACATCGCTCAGTGCCGGAATGACCCCTACCAGCGCGGGCTATGTTCCACAATCCTTTGAGGTTTGGGAGGCGCAACGGGGCTTTGGTTTCAATGCACCTACCGTTCCCAATGCAGGTAGGATTGTTGTGTCCATCACCCGTAGTAATAGTAATAATGCGGCCGCTATTCGCAATGCGACGGTGCCTGAGGTATTTCTGAAAAACGGGGGTAGTCTACCGAGCAATGCGCCTATCTCGGCAGCTGCCGGTTATTCTCCCGTGGCCGGCGCTTTCACCACAGCACTGCAATACCTTAGCGGTCAGACGAATAATCCGCCGCCGACTACCTGCGGAAAAAAATATGTGATCTTCATTACCGACGGTCAGCCTACGCAGGGACTCGGAGGTAACGTTTATCCGCCCCTGGGGAGCGCGGCAGCTGGGATATTTGGTGTCACGAGCATCACGGCGAGTACTTGGAGTAGCACCAATAACCGAGCAGTGACGGAGGCCATTCAGGCGGTCCAAAATCTGCAAAGTCAAGGCATCAATACCTACGTCCTTGGGGTAGGTTCTGCCGTTAACCCCAACATTCCGGGGACCACGGCCGCGCAGCAGGCTGAGGCCCAGCAGGGTTCCTATGTGCTGCAGGCGATGGCTCAGGCCGGCGGCACCCAAAATTATTATTCGGCAACGACTCAGGCCGATGTACAGTCCGCCCTCAATAACATCATTGCTAATATCCTGGGCAAGAGCGTGGTATCGAGCTACGCGGCACCGCCAACCGTAACTGTGGGGTCGTTGGAGTTCCAACTCAAGAATGTCAATCCGGTTACCGGTCAAGGCGATTTGTTTGCCTATCCCCTGACGGCAAACGGCAGTCTGTCTACCACCCCTGCTTGGACGGCCAACGGGATCATGAGTCAGTCCAACCGTCAAAGTGCGTTGTACACGACTCCTGTGGGTGCCGCGACGAACCATGGCGGTTCGCCGCAAACCCTTGCCGCGGTCGCTGCAACCGATTCGGCTGCGTTTGCGATCACCAACACCAAGCTCTCCGCTGCCACTGTGGCAAGCTATACCATCAACCCCTCCTTCAACAGTGGGCAGTATCTAGGGGGCAGAGCGTCCGGCTGGTTCCTGGGTCTACCAAGTTCCGCGCCAGCTGTGGTCTTGACACCCCCAGCCAATGCCGGGCTGCTGAGCAACGGTGGCAGTTACCTCACCTACGCGGCAAAGCACTCCGCTCGACAGAATGCCGTTCTCTTCTCGGATAACGATGGCTTCCTCTACGCCCTGGGCTACAACCAGACCGGCAATCCAACCCTGCTCTGGGCCTGGATGCCGGGCTACCTGCTCCCTAGCCTTCAGAATTACAATACATTTTGGCAGGGTAATAACATGGGACCCTTTGCTACCATCGATGCGAGTCCAGACGGTGGCAAAAACTGGCACACCTACGTGGTCGGCAGTGCCACGGCCAATGGGTTCGTGGTCTACGATCTGCAGCTCAAGGGGACATCTGCGCCCAATTTGGGTTCGGTGGTGGCCCAGTATCAGCAGACGGGCTACTCGCAAACGCTCAGCAGTCCTCCGGTCTTCTATCAGGTGCAGAATGCCGGGCAAAGTAACTATGGGGCTACCTGGGCCATCTACGCCCTCAGTGGTTCATCGGGATCGGCTCTGGGTATTCTCAATGTGACCACCGGCACCTGGATGGTAGATCCCTTGCCCTTCACCAACACCGCCACGCCCTATATCGACAGTAGCGGCAACCTTTTCTTGGGCGACGCTAACGGCAATGTCTATGAGATGAGCGCGGCAAATTTGCAGACCCTGCTCGCGCAGAAGAAGGACACCTCCATCCCCCTGAGCTCCTCCGGATTTGTTGCCATCGGCAATTATGCTCCATGGAGTAGTGGCAGCCTAAGCGCCGCGGTTCAGTATATCGGCGGGACCATCTATCAGGGTTTTAACTACCTGCGCGTTCAAGGTGCCAATGGTATTACGGTGTTCAAACAGAGCAATGGTGTCTGGTCGCCGGTGTGGACTTCGTACACGGGAGGTGCAGGCACTTGGTCCGGTGGTACCCTGACACCATCTACAGGAGGTCCCAATGGTGTCAGCGCTCTCCCGAGCGGCTCTGCCATTACCGATCAGGCACTTCTGGTCGGCGGGCAAGTGATCGTGCCGGTAACGGTACCACCTGCCAGCAGCGATACTTGCGGTGTGTCTCTGGCCGAATATTATGTCTTCCATCTCACCAGCGGTGTTTTTCCGTCCGGGAGCTTTGTTTCAACGAGCGGGGCGCCAATCACCCAAGGTTTTGTCGTGGGTCAGGGTACGGCCTATCGTCCGTCCTTGACGGTGTTCAATGGGCGGGTGTTGCTACAGGGTGGCGCAGCGCGCAACCGTACGGGCGGCACGACCGGATTTCCCGGCATATTGGGAGGTGGCCTACCAGCGGGTGGCCCCATGGCCTGGCGACTGACCCTCAGCCCGTAGCAACACACCTCAGCGCAATGAAAAGGCCCCCGAATTGGGGGCCGTGTTTCTCTCGTCCGCCGATTACTTATTAAATATCTGCAGGGTTTGATCAGAAAGTTAACGGATAGATAGCCAGCCTGCGCTCAGTGGGCGTGTGCCACTTCACCCAGCACCTTGAACACTTCGTTGAAATCCGCCTTGGCGGTTTCTACGAAGACGCCAACGTGGCCCATGGTGCAGACGGTGTAGTCGCCTGCGGAGACGGCGAAGCCGTGGAAGGGAGCCCAGTGCATCTGGCTGTGCTTGCTGAAGTTTTCAGCCTGCATCTTGCCCATCATGGTGTTGGCAGCGCACATCATGGCGACCATGTGCGCGGTTTCGTCGTCGATGTGGCCTTCCTTGGCCAGCATCTTGCCGTCGGCACTGAACTGTCCGGCAGCCACTGCACCCGCCAACTGCATGACTTTGTTGAGATCAACAGACATAAACACCTCCTGGTATAAAAACAATGAAGAGACAACACCTTACGTCGGATACGTCCGACGTTCTGAGAATCGCTTATTTAGGAAATCAGGTCAATCTGTTGGAGGGGAGCGTGAGCACACGCCCGTCAGCGCGGCCCGCCGTGAAGTGGAGTCGGTCGCTCTCAGTGGGGCAGGTGGGCAAGGGCGGCTTCGTAGTTGGGCTCGTCTTCGATTCGGGCAACCATCTCGCTGTGTACTACCTTGCCCTGAGGGTCGAGGACGATGACGGCGCGGGCCAGGAGTCCCTGAAGGGGTCCGCCAGCGATCTCCACCCCGTAATCCGCGCCGAATTCCGGGTGGCGGAAGCAGGACAGGGTGTGAACACGCTCCAGACCTTCGGCGCCACAGAAACGTTGCTGGGCAAAGGGTAGGTCGGCGGAAATGCACAACACGCTGCACTCCGGATGTTTTGCGGCGAGTTCGTTGAAACGGCGCACGGAAGCGGCGCAGGTGGGGGTATCGATACTGGGGAAGATGTTCAGCACCCGCCAGCCGGTGAAGCTGTCCAGGGCCTTGTCCTCTAGTTGCGCGTTGGTGAGGGTGGCCGGCTTGGCGGTAGCGCCAGCCTCCGGGAAATGACCCTTGAGGGGGACGGTGTGACCTTTGAGTGTGGGTTGCATCCTTCGGACTCCTTGGGCAGTGCGATGGGTACCGTCTGCCATCCTAACCACTGGCGGCCATTCGGGTCAAAGCAAAGGCGCGCCCGGCTCGGATCGGGCGCTGTGGGGTGGCGGCTGCGCGTGGTCAGAACAGATTTTTGATGGTCTCGATGAGCTTGCTGCCGGAATCCGTGGCACTGCCCTCGCCACTCTCGCTGGAAGCGGTGGCGGCCACGGGCGGATAGGCAGCCAGGTAATCGGCGACGCCAACGGGGCTCGCGCTGCTCTCCGTCGGTCCTGCCACATCGGGTGGCCGGAAAAAGCCGCCCTGGGGTCGGGTGGAGATGGCCGTGCGCATGTAGTGGATCCAGATGGGCAGGGCCTCACGTGCGCCCGCTGCCCAACGGCCCATGCTGCGATTGTCGTCGTAGCCCACCCAGACCGTGGTGGTGATCTTGGGGGTGAAGCCGTTGAACCAGGCGTTGGTTTCGTGGTTGGTCGTGCCGGTCTTGCCGGCAATGTCGTTGCGCCCCAGGCTCTGTGCGGCAACGCCGGTGCCGATCTTGATGACCTGCTGCATCATCTCGGTCATGAGGTAGGCAACCCCCGGTGGGATGGCCGTCTCATCCGGTGGCGGTGCATAGCCCAATGGGCAATTCAGCAGGGAAATCTGGGTACCGTTGGAATTGACGATCTTGCGGATGAGGTAGGGCTTGGGCAGGAATCCGCCGCTGGAAAACACCGCGTAGCCACGCGCCATCTGCAGGGGGGTGTAGTCGCCGGAACCCAGGACCATGGAGGGCACCATCGGGATCTGCTTGGGCGGAAAGCCAAAACGCTGCACATATTGGGCCGCGTAGGGTATGCCGATGTCCATGAGGATGCGGACGCTGGGCACGTTGTGGGAGTAGGCGAGGTTGGCCCACACCGGGATGGGTGTGCTGGAAAACTTATTGCTGTAGTTGGTGGGGCTGTATACCTGACCGTTGGGCAGGGTAATGGACAAGGGCGTGTCGGCGATGAGGCTCTGTGGCGTCAGGTAGTGGTCGTGGCCGGCAGCGAGGAGCGCTGGGGCGTCCATGGCCGCGGCGTAGACGAAGGGTTTGAAGCCCGACCCCGGCTGGCGATAAGCGTAGATGGCGCGGTTGAAGTGACTCATCTCGTAGCTGAAACCGCCGACCAGGGCGGTGATGGCGCCGGAGCGACTGTCGAGACTCACGAGAGCACCCTGTACCTGGGGGATCTGGGTGAGCTGCCAGCCGGCATGGGGGCCGGGTGAAGACCAGACGTTGGCTCCCCATTCCTGCCCGGCACCGGCGGTGCTGGCCTCGACGTAGGGACGCAGCCAGATGAGATCACCGGGATGGAGTACGGCATCCACGCTGCGGGGCTTCGGTGCGCCGTAACGCGGTCGTGCCCAGCTGACGTCCTTTAGGGTCAAGGTTACCGTCTGCTTGCCCTCCAAGGAAACCTGGGCCGATTTGGCGGTGCTGCTCTCCACCACGCCCCAGCGCAGGTTGGCTGGATCCCGCGCGGGCAACATACTGGGACGTTTGCCCTTGAGCGCATCTTGCAGGGCAGCGCCGGATAGGGTAGCAATGGGCCCGCGATAGGCCTTGGGGTCGAGGCTCGATAGGCCCATGTCGTAGTTTTCCAGACCAACGGCCACGGCACGGTTTGCGGCGATCTGGTCCTGAGGCACGATGGTGGTATAAACCTTGAGCCCAGAGCGGAAGGTAAAGTCGCTGCCAAACTGCTGGCTCAGCCAGTCGGCAATCCATTCCGTCACGTAGGGCGCGGAATTGCTGGCGGTGGTGTGGTACTGGGAGAGGATGGGCTCGGCTTCGGCCTTTTCCACCTGGGCGCGGTCGATGTAACCGCGAATCTCCATGCGTTTCAGTACGTAGGCGCGCCGCTTCTTGGCCAGCTCCGGATTGACCACCGGGTTGAGGTAAGAGGGCGCGGGTGGCAGGCCGGCAATGGTTGCCATCTCGCCCAGGGTCAGTTGGTCGACATTCTTTCCGTAGTAGGTACGCGCCGCCGCCTGCACACCATAGGCGCCCTGGCCCAGGTAAATCTTGTTGAGGTAGAGCTCGAGGATCTGCTTGCGGCTGAAGTGCTGGGCCAGTTTGTAGGCGAGGAGAATTTCCGCCACTTTGCGGGTGATGGTCTTTTGGGGCGTGAGGTAGAAGTTGCGCGCAACCTGCTCGGGGATGGTGCTGGCGCCCTGTACCGGCGCCATGTGGATGAGGTCGACCCAGGCCGCGCGCAGGATGCCCGGGAAGCTCACGGGATAGTAGAGGGGGTTTTCGCTATAGAAGCGGGCGTTTTCCGCCGCGATGAACGCTTCCTGCAGCTTGACGGGAATGCGGTCCAGGGGTAAGGCAAAGCGAGTCTGGGGCCCGACGATCTGCAACAGCGAGCCATCGGCGGCGTAGATGCGCAGAGGCTCGTCGGGACGCCACTCCTTGAGTTCGTGCACTGGCGGCAGGGTTTCCCAGATACGGTAGAGGTAAATGCCGACCCCGATGAAGAGGTTGGCGAGAATGAGCAGGACGATGATGAGCACCCAGCGGCCGATGTGGCGCTTGGGTTTTTGCTGGCGCGCAGCAGGCGTTCTGGCCTTGGCCATGTTTCTCCCTTGGTGTAACTGCCTCTTGGCGCTGGAGCGCGTTGCCGAGGACCCTCCAGCCGCCTATGATACCACGATGATTCAGAAGAGTCGCTTTGCGCCCAGCCCCACCGGATACCTGCACCTCGGCAATGCGCGCACGGCCCTCTTTGCCTGGCTGGCGGCGCGGCACGATGGTGGACATTTTCTGCTGCGCATCGAGGACACCGACCGAGAGCGCTCGCCGCAGCAATACGAAGATGCCCTGCTGGAGGATCTGCGCTGGCTTGGGTTGGACTGGGATGAGGGGCCGGATTGCGGGGGTGACTTCGGTCCTTATCGGCAGATGGAGCGGTTGGGGATCTACGGGGAGCTTTACCAGCGCCTGCTGGATGCTCACTTGGCCTACCCCTGTTATTGCACGCCCGAGATGCTGGCGGCTGAGCGGGAAGCGCAGCGGGCGGCTGGCCGTGCGCCGCGCTACTCCGGCCGTTGTCGCGAGCTGGATGCCGCCGCGCGGGCCGAGCTCGAGGCCCTTGGTCGGCAACCCAGTCTGCGCTTTCGGGTGGCGTCGACCGGTCGCCTGCGCGTGGATGACCTCATCTGGGGTGAACGGGAATACTCCCTGGAGGACCTGGGGGATTTCGTCATTCGCCGCAGCGACGGCTCGCCAGCCTTCTTCTTTGCCAACGCCGTCGACGACGCGCTCATGGGTGTCGATCTCGTTCTCCGCGGAGAGGATCACCTCAGTAATACGCCGCGGCAGATTCTGATTCTGCAGGCCCTGGGGATGAAGGCACCTACCTACGGGCACCTGCCGCTGCTCTTGGGCAGCGATGGTCAGCCCTTGTCCAAGCGCCACGGCGCCGCCAGCCTGCGCGATCTGCGCGCAGAAGGCTTTTTGCCCGAGGCCGTGCGCAACTATCTGGCGCGGCTGGGGCACCATTATGGCGAGGCGGATGGTCGACTCCTGACGGACGAGGAATTGCGTCGGGAATTTCGCCTGGATGCCATCGGTCGCGCTCCGGCGCACTTCGATCTGGCCCAGCTGGAGCATTGGCAGGCGCAGGCCGTTCAATCATCGACCACGGAGCAGCTGGCACAATGGCTTGCACCGGTGCTGGACGAGTCCTTGTCGCCCGCCGAGCGTCTCGCCTTTGTGGAACTGATCCGCCCCAATATCCGTTTCCCGGCGCAGGCGCGGGATTGGTTGCAACGCTTTGTGCGTGACCCCGAGCCCGACGAGGAGGCGCTGGACGTGTTGCGGGAGACCCCAGAGGCGTTCTGGATGGTGGCGGCAGCGACCTTCGAGGCGGAAAATGGTGACTGGAAAGACTGGGTCACCGCCTTGCAGGAAGCCAGCGGGCGCCGCGGGCGTGCCCTTTTTCAGCCCCTGCGTGCGGCGCTTACGGGGCGCCTGCACGGTCCAGAGCTTGCCGGCTGGTGCAGGCTGCTGGGGGCGGAGCGCTGCCGGCAGCGCCTGTCCCAGGCAGGGCGCCGAGCACGGGTAGCGGTCTGAGTTTCTGTCCTTTCGAGGTCTGCCATGAGCGAGAGTCTGCCCCCCATCCACATTCACGACAGCATGGAGGGGCGCAAGCTGCCCCTGAGTCTCGTGCAGCCCGGCAAGGTCGGTATCTATGTCTGTGGCATGACGGTCTACGATTTCTGTCACCTGGGCCACGCTCGGGTCATGGTGACCTTCGATACCGTGGTGCGCTACCTGCGCGCGCGCGGCCTGGAGGTGACCTACGTGCGCAACATCACGGATATCGACGACAAGATCATCCGGCGGGCGGCGGAACGGGGCGAAGGCTTGGATAGCCTGACCCAGCGCTTCATTGACGCCATGCACGAGGACGAGGTGGCCCTGGGGTGCATTGCACCCACCGTGGAACCGCGAGCCACCCAGCACGTGGGCCAGATGCTGGAGCTCATCGAGACCCTGGTGCGCCGTGGTCATGCCTATGCGCCGGGTAATGGCGATGTCTACTATGCCGTGCGCAGTTTTCCCGCGTATGGTCGCCTCTCGGGTCGTAGTCTGGAGGAGCTGCACAGTGGTGCGCGTGTGGAACCGGGTGAAGACAAACGCGATCCCCTGGACTTTGCCCTGTGGAAGGCTGCCAAGCCCGGCGAGCCGGCCTGGGATTCCCCCTGGGGCCCGGGTCGACCGGGCTGGCACATCGAGTGTTCGGCCATGTCCCAGGAGACCCTGGGCTGTCGTTTCGATATCCATGGCGGTGGCGCCGACCTGCTCTTTCCCCACCACGAGAATGAGATCGCGCAGTCTCAGGGGGCAGGTTGCGCTTTTGCCCAGCATTGGATGCACAACGGCTTCGTTCGCATCGACGAGGAGAAAATGTCCAAGTCGCTGGGCAACTTTCGTCTGGTGCGGGATCTTTTACCGATCTACGGTGGTGAGGTGCTGCGCTTTTTCATCCTCAACAGCCACTACCGCAGCCCCCTCAATTTCAGTGAAAAACTCCTGGAGCAGGCGCGCTCGGGGCTGACGCGACTGTACACGGCCCTGCGCGAGCTTCCCGATGACGACGGCTCGATCCTGCCCGAAGACTCATGGGGCCCGAGATTTCACAGTGCCATGGCCGACGATTTCCATACCCCGGAAGCGCTGGCGGTGCTCTTTGATCTCGCGCGCGAGATCAACCGCCGCCGCGATGCCGGTGAACCTTTCGCGGCACTGGCGAGGCGCCTGCGCGAGCTGGGCGCGGTGCTGGGTATCCTGCAACGGCGGCCGGAGGATTTCTTGCGCGGCGACGCCGCAGGTATCGATGTGGACTGGATCGAGGGCCGCATTGCCGCCCGCGCTGCGGCACGCCGGGAACGCAACTTTGCCGAGGCCGATCGTCTGCGCAAGGAGCTGGAGGAGTGCGGTATCCTTCTGGAGGACGGGCCCGGGGGCACGACTTGGCGTCAGGCTGGAGGTCGTGGCGGAGTGGCGTGAGGGCAGGGCCCCCTCCAGCGGCCCGGCGGGAGGCGCCCGGTCGCGGGACTCAGGAAAGGGCAGCTTGCCCGTGCACCGAGCCCGGGGCCGACGGCCTCGGTCTCTTAGCCGGTCCCCTGCTGCTCCGAATCCTGGCCTGCGGCGGCGCTACCAGGATGCTCCTCGACCGTCTCCACGACCTGCTCCAATAGGCTTTGTTGTTCACCTGCCACCGTCTGCATGTTGCCGGGACCAGGCTCAACCGAGGTGGAGGCAGTGTCCGTTAGGTTCCGCGCGGTGCCATGCTCTGCGCCTGGGGCAGATGCTTCGGCGGTCTCCGCCAGGGTGTGTGCCGCTGCCAAGGGAATACTGGCAGGTGCCGCGGCGCCGTCGACGGCGGAGGCGGGAACCATCATCTGGTGCCAGTCGTCGGCGCGAGGAATCCGGGTCGCGGGGTAGCGCAGGGCTTCGTCGGCGGGAGGCTCCGGGCTCGCTGCGGGGTCACTCCATTCCAAGGCTTCCTTCGGGCGGCGTACCTCTCTCCCCGGCGGAGCGACTTCCAAATCCATTGCCGTGGTCGGGGGCGCTGCATCGGCCTCGTCGTTGCCGTCATGGGGACGCTCGTCCTGCCCACTCTGGCGCCGCGCCCGTGCCCGCCGACCACCTCGGCGTCTGCGCCGACTGCGTCCGGATGGAGTTTCCGTATCCCCAGAAGCTTTGGTCTCCACGTCGCCGCTCACGGGTTCGGCAGCAGGGGGGATGGCCTCCTCGCCCAGGGCGCGGGTAAGGAAGGTCTGGGAATCCACGGGTTCGTAGCGCGACACCAGGGCCCGAACGAAACGAGCAAGGATGCCCTCGCTGGGGGGCGTCGCCGTCTTGGATGCGGATTTGTCCCGCTGCTGTGGGCTTTGGGGCAGCGTTTTTGGAGGCGGCAACACGCTGGGTGGTGGCGGTGCCGTCAGAGGATTGAGCGCCGCCTGGGCCGCCCCGTTCTGGGCTCGGGCCGGGCGGTTGGGCAGGTCGCGCAGGTTGCGGCTGCTGTTGGTCCGTTCGTTGTGGGCCGGCGTCGCTTCCGCCTTGACCCGCTGGATCTCGTAGTGCGGGGTGAGGAGGGCGGGATCGGGAATTATAGTGATGCGGGTGTTGCTCTTGGCCTCCAGCTCCAGCAGCGGGAGCCGTTTTTCATTCAGGAGATAGACGGCCACGTCCACGGGCACCTTGCACTCCACCTCTGCCGCCCCGGCCTTGAGCGCTTCCTCGTGCAACAGGCGCAGCACGTGCAGAGCCGTCCCTTCGCAGCCACGGATCTGGCCCGTGCCACTGCAACGGGGGCAGGGTTCGTAGGAGGCCTCCTCCAGACTCGCGCCGAGCCTTTGGCGCGACATTTCCAGCAGACCGAAACGGGAGATGCGCCCCACCTGCACCCGGGCGCGGTCCAGCTTGAGGGCCTCCTTCAGACGCGATTCCACCTCGCGCTGATGCTTGGGCGATTCCATGTCGATGAGATCGACGACGATGAGACCGCCCAGATCGCGCAGGCGGATTTGCCGGGCGACTTCCTCCGCCGCCTCGAGATTGGTCTGGAAGGCCGTCTCGGCAATGTCCTGGCCCTTGGTGGATTTGCCGGAGTTGACGTCGATGGCAACGAGGGCCTCGGTGTGGTCGATGACGATGGCACCGCCCGACTCCAGACGCACCTCGCGGCTGAAGGCCGACTCGATCTGCTGCTCGATCTGGTAGCGGCTGAAGAGGGGGATGTCGTTGTCGTAGAGCTTCAGCCGATTCAGCACCTTGGGCATCATGGCCGTCATGAACTGCTGGGCCGCCTGGAAGGCACTCTCGTCGTCGATGAGCACCTCGCCGATGTCCTCGGAGAAATGATCGCGCAGGGCGCGCACCACGACGTTGCCTTCCTGATAGATGAGGAAGGGCGCAGGCGCTTTCTCCGCCGCCTCGACGATGGCTTGCCAGATTTGCTTGAGGTACTCGAGATCCCGCTGCAGGGCCTCGAAATCCTGGCCGATACCGGCGGTGCGGGCGATGACCCCCATGTTGTCCGGAATATCCAGCATCTGCAGGTGCTGGCGGATCTGGGTGCGGTCTTCGCCCTCGATGCGACGGGAAACCCCGCCGGCGCGCGGATTGTTGGGCATGAGCACGAGGTAGCGCCCCGCCAGGCTGACGAAGGTGGTCAGGGCGGCACCCTTGCTGGAGCGCTCTTCCTTGTCCACCTGCACGATGACCTCTTGTCCCTCGCGCACCAGGTCCTGGATACGCTTGCGTCCTGGCTGCTCGGGTTGACTGAAGTATTCCCGGGAGATCTCCTTGAGGGGAAGGAAGCCGTGGCGCTCGGCCCCGTAGTCGACGAAGGCGGCTTCGAGGCTGGGCTCGATGCGGGTGATACGCCCTTTATAGACGTTGCTCTTTTTCTGTTCCCTGAAGGTGTGTTCGATATCGAGATCGAGGAGTTTTTGACCATCGACGAGGGCCACCCGCAACTCCTCAGGATGGGTGGCATTGATCAGCATGCGTTTCATTATGTTCTCTCTTCTCCCGCGCTCGACCCCGTTTGGGGGAGCGCAGCGTATATGTATGGGATCGACGGGTGGCCCGACGATGACGACGAGGGGATGGTGCACTCTCACTGCACGGCATCCCGAGTCGAAATATATGTCATAAGAGAATAGAATCGCAAACGCACGGGGCGGGAGGTGAGCATGGTGGACAATGGCGTACGCCATTGGCAGGTAACGGCGGAGGAGGCGGGGCAGAGGCTGGATAATTTCCTGCTGCGGGTGCTGAAGGGGGTGCCGCGCTCGCATATCTATAAGATCCTGCGCAGTGGCGAGGTGCGCGTCAACAAGGGGCGAGCGCGTCCCCACTACCATCTCCACCTGGGCGACGTCCTGCGTCTGCCGCCGGTGCGCAGCGCCGATCCTGCGGCCGTCCCACGCCTCCCGGAACAACTCGCCGTCGACCTGCGCGAGCGGGTGCTCTTTGAGGACGATCGGGTGCTGGTGCTGGACAAGCCTGCGGGTATGGCGGTACATGGCGGCTCCGGCATCCGCTACGGGGTCATCGAGGCACTGCGTCAACTGCGTCCCGATCTGCGGGAGCTGGAGTTGGTCCACCGTCTGGACCGCGACACCTCCGGCTGTCTGCTGCTGAGTAAACGCCGTTCGGCCCTGCGCAGCCTGCATCAGGCACTGCGCGAGGAGGCCATGGACAAGCGCTACCTGGCCCTGGTGGGTGGGCGCTGGAAGGGCGCGGAGCGGGTGGTGAAGCTACCGCTGCGCAAGAACATTTTGCAGTCCGGCGAGCGCATCGTGCGGGTGGATGAGGACCAGGGAAAGCCTGCCCGGACCCGTTTCTATCGCGAGGAGGACCTGGGTATCGCAACCCTCTTACGGGCGGAACTGGATACCGGTCGAACCCATCAGATCCGCGTGCACCTACAGGCCATCGGGCACCCCACTGCCGGGGATTCCAAATACGGTGACGAGACCTTCAATGGGGCCATGCGCGCTCTGGGTTTGCGCCGCCTGTTCCTGCATGCCGCCTTTCTCGCCTTTCCGCATCCGCGGGATGAGCGGATCGTCCGCGTCGAGGCGCCGCTGCCGGCCGATCTGGATGCCGTCCTTCAGCGTCTGCGGGTGGCGGAGCCATGACGGCCACGCGGGCGGAACGCCCCAGTCTTTTGATTTTCGACTGGGATGGGACACTCATGGACAGTGTCGCCCTGATCTGTCGCTGTCTCGAGGCGGCCTTCGCCTATGCCGGGCTGCCCGGCCGTAGTCTGGCAGACTATCGCAGCATCATCGGGCTGGGCCTGGGCGACGCCCTTGCCCGTCTTGCTCCCGAAGCGGACGAGCGGGCGCGCAGCCGCATTCTGGAGGGTTATCGACGCTGTTATTTTGCTGCGGACCCGGAGGACACGCCCCTCTTCCCGGGGGTAGAAGATAGCCTCAAATCCCTGCGGGAGTCGGGCTTCACGCTCGCGGTGGCCACGGGCAAGGCGCGCCGCGGTTTGGATCGCGCTCTCGACGCTCACCCATCCCTACGCCCACTGTTTGCCGCGACGCGCTGCGCCGATGAGAGTCGCTCCAAGCCCCACCCGCAGATGCTCATGGAGATTCTCGCGGCCACGGGCAGAAAGGCCTCAGAGGCGTGGATGATTGGCGATACCGTCCACGATGTGGCCATGGCCCGCGCGGCTGGGATGGCAGCCCTGGGGGTATCCTGTGGGGTGGACGATGTCCATACCCTGGAGCGGGAGGGAGCCTTTGCCGTGCTCTCGGGACCTGCGCAGCTACCGGACTTCATCGCTAGAACCTGAGGCAGTCGAGGCCCACCAGCTTTCTAACCGCGGCTCCGGGCATTGACACGGCCCGATGGGACCGTAATCATGTTATATATGCATATACATAGCGTTCCTCCTCCGCCTGCGCACTTTGCCCGCGGGGATTCGTGATGGAGGCCAGGGCTCATTTCCGGTCCCGTCGCGTCCGTCGCGGTGCAAGCGACCAGTACGCCATCCTCAGGCGATGGGATGTGCGGGTGCGGCGCTGGGCTGCTGGATGGATGGGAACAGCGTGAGTGGCGGAGGCAGGGCGGGGAGCCCGTCGCGAGGCCATGCGGCCAGTGGTGGACATCTGCCTCTGGCGCTGCTCAGCGCACTGGCACTGTTGTTCATACTGGCGCCGTTTTCGGCCCTGGTTTTTGCCACCGACTGGCGCCATTTTCACTTCGTCGTGGGGGATCTGCGCGCCGCTCGAGTTTCCTTCCTTTATAGTACGGTGGCAGTGGTCATCGTCGTCGTTTTGGGCACACCGCTGGCCTGGTGGCTGGCGCACCGGCGCTCCCGCTGGTGGCTGGATGCCTTGGTCCTGATGCCGCTCTTGACGCCGCCCCTGGCGCTGGGCATTCTGCTGGCCTCCTTCTACGGTCCGTACTCCCTGTTGGGCTTGCAACTGTCCCGCCTTGGTCTGCAACTCTCCAATTCCGTTCCCGCCTTCATCCTTGCGCAGATCTACGGGGCCATGCCCTATTTCGTTCTGGCGGCACGAGCCGCCTTCGAGGCAGTCCCCGGGGAACTGGAAGACATCAGCCGCAGCCTGGGCCGCAATGCCTGGTATACTTTCTGGCACGTCACCCTACCGCTGGCCCGGCTGGGACTCGCGGCCGGTATCGCCCTGGCCTGGGTGCGGGCCATGGGCGAGTTTGGAATCGTCCTGATCGTCGCCTACTTCCCCCAGGGCATCCCGGTGAAGCTCTGGGTGAACCTACAAGATATCGGATTGTCGGCGGTCTATCCTCTACTCTGGTTCTTTTTCTTGGTGGCCATCCCGGTCCCACTGTTTCTGGGCCTGTACTCCCGCCGACGCGTGCTGGTCTGATGGTGGATATCTCCTACCGCCTGGCGGAACCCATTGCCCTGCAGATATCCCTACAGGTAGAAGGCTTCACCGTGCTGCTCGGCCTGTCCGGCTCGGGCAAGAGCACTCTGCTGCGCGCCATTGCCGGTCTCACGGCAGCCGAGGGCGAGCCTTACGCCGGCCTGCCGCCCCACCGCCGCAGGGTCGGCTACCTGCCCCAAGGCTACGCACTTTTTCCCCACCTGCGTGCCTGGGAAAATGTAGCCTACCCGATGCCCCGGCAGGGTGCTCGGCAACGCGCCATGGAGCTTCTGGAACGGGTGGGGCTGCGCGAGTTGGCGCAACGCTATCCGGCGGAGCTCTCGGGTGGTCAGAAGCAGCGCGTCGCATTGGCACGAGCCATGGCGCGCGGCCCCGAGATATTGCTGCTGGATGAGCCGACTTCGGCCCTGGATGTACCGACCCGGGACGAGATCCTCGCAGAACTCCTGCGTGAGGTACGGGATTTTGGGGTGCCGGTCCTCGCCGTCAGCCACGATCCACAGCTCTGTCTCTATGCCGATCGGGTGGCCGTTCTGGCGGACGGCGTCATAGCCCAGGAAGGAACGGCGCAGGCCCTCATGGAGAAACCCCGCAACGCGCAGGTCGGCCGCTTTTTTGGTTACGTCGAGGTCGGCCGTGGCCGGATCGCGGCGTTGGGGCAGAGTGCGGATACCGCAGAAGTCGTCGTCGACGCACGGCGTCTCGATGCCCGTCTGGCAGTCCCGAGTCTGGGTGAGGGGAGCCTGGTGCGCCTCGGCTGTCGCCCGACGGAGGTGCGCTTGGCAGGCGAGGGGGCCATCCCACCCGGTTATCAGCGCCTCGAACTCACGGTCCGCAATGCCCACCGAGAAGGATCTTTTTGGCGGCTGGATGGCACTGCCCCCATAAACCTCCCCCTACGCATCCCGCAGGCGCTCTGGCGTGCAGGCCCGCGCCGGCACCTCGCGGTGGATATTGCCAGCAGCGAGCTCTTGCTTTGGTCACTATGAAGAACTCACCGACGGGGCGGGCTACATAGCTGCCGATGCGGACCCAGCGATATTCGTCGTGCCGATGATATCTGACCGAGAGGACAGATTATCGGATGCATATGGCCATTTTGGCTGGTCAGCCTCCTCATGTCTTCTCGGCAGTCCGAAACGCGAATCCTTGCGTAACGCCAAGTTGGCCCGCCGTTAGTCTTACCCAGCCTCTTGTGTTAATGTACCGATATCCGCCGCATTTAGTGATTATAAGTATTATGTTGGACGTCTTTAAGCATCGGGCGATGGCCGTGGTCCTGCCTGACCTGTCATGACCGCTCGTTTTTTCTGTACGGTAGATCAAGTGCCCGAGAAACGGGTACAAAAATCTGGGGGCAATCTGGCGCTGCCGCTGGTAGCGCTTGCCTTGATCTTTGGCTTTGGGCTATTGCAGCCGGCCACAAGCTTTGCGAAACCCATCATTCGCTTGCGCAGCCTTGAATCCCGGATAACCGAAACGCCAAGACTGAAAGAGCAAAATAACGACATTACGGCAGCAAAAGAAAACATCAGGATGCTCAAGGCGGAGAGCTCGGCGATTTTTCAGGGACGAATCAAGGTGGGGCACTACAGTCATTTCAATTACGATGGAATCCCGCGCAACTATATTGCCAAACCAAAAATTGGTTTCAAATATTACTTGTTCGGCGGAAACAAATACCTTAAGCACATAATTGATCGTGCGCAGCCTCGTTATTACCTCGATATATCGAGTTACGATAGCGCTTTTCGAGAAACAAAAAAGGAAGTCGCCAAATATTATTTAAGCTACTGGAGCCATTATGAAGCCGATGCCATGCTGTCGAGAGTGTCAAGAATCAAAAAATACGAGAATAGGCTGTCAAAGCTCTGTCATTCACAGTTCCGACGTTTTCAGTTGACCGTGTATCTGGAGAAGATGCATGCGCAGATAGCGAGGCGAAAACTGTCCGAACTGCTGGGACGAACATTGCCAGCATTCATTCCCCGGCTGCCCGGTCGTGGCGTAGCCGAAAAAATCCATAAGAGCTCGATTTTGCAAAAACATCCGGGCATAGCAGGGCTCATACGTTACTACAGTGATCAGAAGAAACTTGGATGGTTGCGTTTCGTGAACGTAAAATTCAAGGCGTTCCTTCGTCCCTCCTATTATCCCAGCGCAGGTCGCACAAAGCTTGCCGTAATCGGCGGAGTTTATGTAAATATACCTTTTGATATCCTTGGCGCAGAGAGGCACGCAAACGCTCAGCTCGCTGCGCAAAGGGAGAATATTTTGCTCAAATTACAGCAAGACGGTTACAAAGAGAAGGAGCAGGAGCGTATCGAAAAGATTAGAATGCCTATCTATAGCAGAGAGGTTCGGTTCTGGAAGCATCGTGCTGAACACTATTATCGTCGGCTGATACGGCAAGAACCCATGACCCTGGCAAAATCTTCAGAGGCCGGAGAATTGGCAAGAACGCTTGTCCAGTACCGCAAAGCTACATTGAAGTGGATAGCGGCAGCGGCGCATCTTGCACTCATTCGCTTTGGCTAGAGGGCAGTGAGGCGTGTTGGTAAACACGCCTTTTTTCACTGCGAGGCCGTCCAAGCGACGACCTGCCCCGTTTCCGGGTGCGATGGTCTTGGGCTCTTGGTCAGAGCACAAGTTTGCGCCGCCATTGCCCCTGCTCCATCATGGGTGCGAAGAAGAGGTAATATGGGCCGCGATCCAGGTGTGCGAGTACCCCATGGTTGTGGATTTGTCGCAGTTCATAATCCACCATGGCATAGCCGATACCCATGTGCGCCATCTCCGGGGATTCCCACTCCATGTGTACCAGGTACTGCGTTGGCCGTTGACCAGGGATCTGTGGCTTGTCCGGTATGGCCGTCCCGTGGTTGGTGGCATAAGCCGGTGGATTCGCTCCTAAAGTCGCCTTCATCATTCCTTCAGGATCCAATTGGAAGGAACCGATAGCCGATACGCCGAACTGTTTGAGAATCATCCATCCGACCATGCCGGGGATATTCTCCTTCATCCAGGTGAGGGTGGCGACAGCGCCCTTCTCAAAGTCTTTTTCGTGTCCATCCGACACCCAATGATCACCAAGGGCGATACACCGTTGGCTGGCCAGGGCAACTTTAGAAACCGGCTTCTGGGCAGCGAAAGCCGCGCCTAACTGTGCCGGCACGTCCGTCATACCCATGATCCTGGGTAAATCGGAACGTACAATTTCATAATATGGCTCCCACGGCCCTTCGATGACCATATCGAGACAGCTGCCACATAATTCATAAATTTCCTTGAAGTTGTCGTGGTGCATTTCCTCGTGCGATTTGACATCCTGCCACACCGTATACTGATACATTGCCATGGGGTTGATGGTGTCGCGCATGTCCACCGCACCACCGCCATAACGACCGGCCATGGGATGCATACCCGTCTGCAGGAGTTGCTCGAAACCCAGAAAGCCCGGGTGAGAGGCAGTGGTGATACATACCTTCGGGCCTACTTTCATCATGGTTGCGAAACTTTCGGGACGGTTGACGACCTTGGATTGATTGATTGCGACGATAGGATTTTTGTCCACATTGCCTCCAAGCTGATAGCCAAAAAAATTACTTCCCTTTTCATCCTAGGCGCGGTTATTATTTCTGTCAAACCCTTACGTCAAATATTTTTCGCGTAATTCAATATGTCCTTTTTAAATTTTGCTTCCGACTTAAGGATATTCGCAAATTATTACAAAAAGAATAAGAATACCGGCATATATCCTGAGGTCAGGGTGCATTGGAACTTTGCAAGTTCATGGCGGTCTCACTGGCAGTGAATGATTTACAGGCGCTTTGCTCTAAGACGAATCCGGTCTAGAGTGAGTGAGGCGTGACGGTTTGATGCAGTGATACAACAGACAGGAGGATGTGATGAGCAACAAGCCTCATGTAGTGGTTTTGGGGGGAAATTTCGCCGGGCTGGGTGCGGCCCAGAAGATTCGGGAATTTGCCGGCGATGCCGTGCGCATCACGGTCATCGATCGGAAGAATTTTCTGTTGTTTGTTCCGAACATTCCAGCGGAGGTCTTTGAAGGACGCGATCCGGCCAAGACGCTGAGCATGGATCTGCGCTCGACATTAGCAGAAGACGATATCGGTTTTATCCAGGCGGAAGTGCAAGCCCTGGATCCCGACGCCAAGCGGATCGATTTCGTGCCGAGTGAGCGACCGGGAGCGGCGCCGGAGTCCATGCACTACGATTATGTGGTGGTCGCCGTGGGTAATCGCCTTGCTTTCGATCGGATCGAGGGTTTTGCCGAACACGGTCATACCTGCACCGATTTCTACTATGGGAACAAGCTCCGGCATTTTCTCGAGCACGAATATCGGGGTGGCCCGGTGGCCATCGGGTCGGCGCGCTTCCACCAGGGCGATGGCACCAAGGACATCAAACTCTATGGTGGTCATGCCTTCCCGAGTGCCGAGGCCGCCTGCGAGGGTCCGCCCGTCGAGACCATGCTGTCCATGGCTACCTGGCTCAAGGAGCACGGCAAGGGTGGTCCGGACAAGATCACGGTGTTCACACCCGCCAAGCTCATCGCCGAGGATGCCGGTGAGCAGGTCGTGGGCAAGCTGCTGGAGATCGCCTCGGGCATGGGTTTCCATTACCTCAACGAGACCCAAGACATTACCCGCATCACCCACGAGGGCGTGGAATTTGCCAACGGCAAGAGCGTGGAAGCCGAACTCAAGCTCGTTTTCCCGGACTGGGTACCCCACGATTTCCTGAAGGGCCTGCCCATCAGCGACAGCGAGGGATTTGTGGTGACCGACGTCACCATGCGCAATCCCAAGTACCCCAACGTGTTTGCGGCGGGCGACGCGGCGGCCATCACCGTGCCCAAGCTGGGGGGCATCGGCCACGCCGAGGGCGAGATCGTCGGCAAGCAGATTGCCAAGGACGTGGGGCGCATGGCGGCGGAGGAGGCGGACAAGCCGCTGGAGCCGGTGGTCTACTGCATTGGCGACATGGGGGCCAACCAAGCCTTTTACATCCGCTCCAACAGTTGGTTTGGCGGACCCGACCAGGTGCTGAAGATGGGGCACGTGCCGTTCTTGTTGAAGATGCAGTACAAGAACCTCTTCTTCAAGACCCGGGGTAAGATGCCGGAGTGGGGCCTGGACGCTTCCAAGCTGCTGGCGGAGAAACTTTTCGCCGCCTGACGCTGCCTTGGGTCCGCCCGGGAGGCGGCGCAGTCGGTATCCGCAGGCGGACCCGGAGCATCTTGGACCGAGGGGAGGGTCGCAAGACCCTTTCCTTCCGGTTTTGCCTAATCCAAACAGGGAGAATTGCCATGGCAGTAACCGAAGAAAGCCGAGCGGCCCCCAATCTGACAGCGGAACAATGGGCGGGACTCGCGCGCCTGGGGGATCTGGCGCAGGGAATGGAGGCGTTGATGGGTAGCCCCGTCGCGGCGCTGCCCATGCGTCTGGCCGTGCAGGCAGGCGACTGGAACGAGCGCTACGCGCTGGACGAGAGCCTGCGTGAGTTACTGGAGACGGTGCAGGCCCTGCGTGCGGCTGGCGTATTGCGGCTGCTGCGGGAGAATGCGGCATTCGTGATGGAGAGCCTGGACCTTCTGCGTCCCCTCCTGCCCAAACTCCTGGAGATCTTGAAATCCGTGCCGCTGGAGGAGCTCGTGGCGGCGGGGCGGAGCCTTGCCGACCTCCTGCCCAAGGTCCAGGCTTTGATCCACTTTCTCCAGGGTGCCGCAGGTCAGGATCTGGCGCGCGCCCTGCGCCGGGCTGGCGATCTGTGGGAAGAGACCCGCGCCGATGAGTCCGTCGTCGCGACCTTGAAGCTTCTGCGGCGCTTGCAGGAGGACGGCAATCTCGAGCGGCTTGCCGATCTTAGCGAGCAGATCGGACTACTGGCGGAAACCATCGATCTGTCGGCTCTAGTCGGTAATCTCATCGAGGAAAATCGCGAGAATCCGCTGTTGAATAGTTTTGCTGCGCTCGTGCATCTGGGCAATTCCCTCTCCCACGCCCTGGCGGAGAGCGCCGAGCACGCGGCCAAGGGGGATCATCGCGGTGGAATCAGTGGGCTGTACCACATGCTCAAGGACCCGGAGGTTCAGCGCGGTATGCGGGTCGTGGCGGCTCTGCCCGTCTATCTGGAAAAGTCGGGGGTAATCCGAGCCCGTTCCCCTGCGGCAGGATAGTCTAGACTGAAGTGGAGTCTTGGCCACCGAAGAGGTCCCCATGTCCGCGACAGAACCCGCTCCCCATGCGCAAAGTTCCCATCCGGTCTGGGCCACGGCGCAAAAAAGCCTGGTAGGTACCGCCCTGGGCCCCAGTCGCCTGTGGTTTACCATCGGGCGTGGCATTGTCACGGAGGTCTTTTACCCGCGCATAGATGTTCCTGCCATTCGCGATCTGGGTTTTTTGATCAGCGATGGTGACGGTTTCTGGCTGGAAATCAAGACGAATCCCAACTGGAACCAAAGTCTGGCCGACAGTCAGGTACCTTTACCGGTCATCGAGCACCTTCACGAGCGGTTTCGTCTGCGTTTTTCGGTGGTAGCGGATCCCAAGCGGGATGTGCTGCTGTTGGATTACGATCTGGAGGCCGAGCCCTCTCTCCAGTGCTTTGCGCTCTGCGCCGCTCGACTGGGTGGTGATGCGACGGCCAATCGTGCCTGGACGGGGGAGTGGGAGGGCCGGGAACTCCTCTGGGCAGAGCAGGGGCCATTTGGACTCGCCTTGCTCTGTCGCGATGCCGAGGGTAAACCGGCCTACGGGCGCCGCAGTGTCGGTGAGGTGGGCGCCAGCGACCTTTGGCAGGACTTTGCCCAGCACAGTGGCGTCATGACCTGGCACTACGATGCGGCAGGCCCCGGTGAGGTGGCCATGGCCGGAGAGCTTCCTCACCGTGGTACCCTGGCCCTGGGTCTAGGGACGAGCAAGGAGGCAGCGGCCACCAATGCCTGGGCAAGCCTCACCCAAGGTTTCGCTGAGATTCGTGAGCAATATCAGGGTGCTTGGCTGCAGTGGCACAGTATGCACAAGACGCCGCGCGGTTTTCGGCGCCGCTTCTCGCCGGCCATGCAGAATCTTTACCGCCGCTCCAAGAATGTGCTCAAGGTGCACGCCGACCGCACCTTCCCCGGGGCGCTGGTGGCCAGTCTTTCGGTACCCTGGGGTGAGGCTAGCAGTAGTCGTGGTGGCTATCATCTGGTCTGGTCTCGGGATCTCGTGGAAAGCGCCGGGGCGGCGCTGGCGGCAGGGATGGTGGAGGAAGCACGGGAGGTGTTGTGCTACCTCATCAGCACCCAGCAGGCCGATGGCCACTGGTTGCAGAATCAGTGGCTGGGCGGTAAGCCCTTCTGGCAGGGAATTCAACTGGATGAGGCCGGCTTTCCCGTCATCCTCGCGGCACTCTTGCGGGACCAGGGGGCGCTGGGCGAGATCCTGGTCGACGACATGGTGCGCAGGGCGCTGGCCTTCATCCTGCGGGAGGGGCCGACGACCGGGCAGGATCGCTGGGAAGAGGACGCCGGCGTAAACCCCTTCACCTTGGCCGTCGTCATTGCCGCCCTGATCGAGGGGGCTGAGTTTCTGGGGGGCAAGGCGGGTGCCTGCGCGCAGATGGTGGCCGATTACTGGAATGCCCGGCTCGAGGACTGGACCTTTGTCCGCGATACCGAGTTGGCCCGGGTCCACGGCGTCCGCGGTTATTATCTGCGCATAGCACCTGAGGATATCCTGGTACAGGATGGCGCCAAGGACGAATGGGTACAAATCAAGAATCGTGCCCACGATCCTCACCTGCCGGCCAGTGAGCAGGTTGCCACAGACTTCCTCCAGCTGGTCCGCTTCGGCCTACGCACAGCGGACGACCCGCACATCGTCGACTCGGTCAAGGTCATGGATGCGGTGTTGCGCTGCGACACCCCCAATGGACCGGTATGGCATCGCTACAACGGCGATGGCTACGGCGAGCACGCCGATGGCAGCCCCTTCGACGGCACCGGCATCGGACGTGGCTGGCCGCTTTTGGTGGGTGAGCGCGGCCACTACGCCCTGCTTGCCGGAGAGGATGTCCGCCCATACCTGCAGACGATGACGGCCATGACCGGTGTGGGGGGGCTGCTTCCGGAACAGGTCTGGGACCGGGATCCCATCCCCGAAAAGGGGCTTTTCCCCGGTCAGCCCAGCGGTTCGGCCATGCCGCTGGTCTGGGCCCACGGCGAATTCATCAAACTCTGCCATAGCGTCGTTGCCAAGATGCCGGTGGATCGGCCCTCGGCCACCTGGGCTCGCTATCAGGGAAAGCGGCCCGAGTTGTCCTATCGCCTGTGGCGCCTGCGTCAGCGTCCGCGTCGCCTGCGCGTGGGGCAGGAATTGCGGGTGTTGTTGCACCGACCTTTCCGGGTGCACTGGGGAATCAACGGTTGGCGCGAGATACAGGACACCGTCAGCGAGGATTGGGATCTGGGCCAAGTGGCGTTCCTGGCCACAGAGAAGTTGCCTGTAGGTACCGAACTGCAGTGGACCATCCAGTGGCAGGACGACGGTTCCTGGCTGGGCGAGGATTTTTCCTTGAGCGTCGTGGAGGCTGAAGATGCTGAACATTGACCTGCATGGGCGGGTAGCTCTGGTGACCGGTGCCAGCGGTGGCCTCGGTCGGGCCATCGCCACGACCTTGGCGGCAGCAGGTGCGCGGGTGGCCGTCCACTATGGCAAGGACGCCAAGGGTGCGGCGGGCGTCGTCGCAGATATCCGCCAGCAAGGTGGCGAGGCGGAGGCTTTTGGTGCCGATGTAGCCGATGCGAACGCCGTCGCGGATCTCGTCGGCGCCGCGCACCGGCATTTCGGTGCGCTCGATATTCTGGTCAACAACGCCGGGATGGACGGACCGCGCCAATTGGTGGGTGCGGACAAGCCCGACGCCTGGCAAAAAGTCATCGCCGTCGATCTCCTCGGTCCGTACTACTGCGCCCGTGCGGCCGTCTCCCTCATGGAGCAGGCAAGACGGGGGGTGATCATCAATGTCACTTCGGTACACGAGTTCATCCCCTGGGAAGGCTACAGCGCCTATGCCAGTGCCAAGGCGGGGCTATCCATGTTCACCAAGACTCTGGCTCAGGAAACGGCAGACAGGGGTATACGCGTCGTTGCCATTGCCCCCGGGGCCATCCAGACGCCCATCAATGCCAGCGTCTGGGGCAATCCCGACAGCCTCAAGGATCTGGACCAGAAGATCGCCATGGGGCGGCTGGGAAGGCCGGAAGAGGTGGCTCAGGTCATTGCCTTTCTGGCCAGTGACCTCGCGAGCTATATCACGGGTACTACCTTGGCGGTGGATGGCGGCATGCTCATTTATCCCGACTTCCGCCACGGTGGCTGAACACCGAAGCGGATAGCCACCCTCCCGATCTCACCCCAACGACTTCGACAGACCATGGCCCTACAGTGGCCACCGAGTGCAAGGCCCGATCCGTGCCTCCTGGCTATCAGTGAATGGTGGGGTCCAGGGGTAGGTACGAGAAGAATCCGTAGGGCCGTGCCGCCATGAGCAGGGTACGCATCTGCGTGAGTTCGCTATCCTTCCATAGGGCACTGCCCCCGAGGCCCAGATCCAGCATCCCCTGGGGCAGGATGCCCAGGGCGAGATTCCCCAGCAGGTTCTGCACGGAGATCTTTTCGGGAATGGGTAGATAGCGCACATCGTAATGATGAGGCTCGAGTTTGGCGAGCTTGGCGGCCTCGGCTATGGCCTCCTGCAGGCCACCCAACTGGTTGACGAGGCCCATGTGGTAGGCGGCTATACCGCTCCAGGCGCGGCCTTGGGCATCTTTTTCGGCCTGGGCAAAAGGTAGGTGGCGCGCCGTGGCCACGAGACTCACGAAATGGTGGTAGAGGTAATCCACCACGGCCTGATAGGCCTTCTGCTCGCTATCCGTCAGGGGCATCATGGGCGAGGGGTGGGCACCGCCGGCAGGCATGCTCACACCCGATACGGTGATACCCAACTTGTGCAAGGTGCCGGAGTAATCGGGAAAGAGCATGAAGACCCCGATGTCGGCGGTGATGGTGGTGGGCTCGGCGAAGATCTCGTCGGCGCCCGTGGACAGCCAGTAGGCCCCCGAGGCGCCCAGGCTACCCATGGAGACCACCACGGGCTTGCCCGCCTTGCGCAGACGCAGGATGGCCTTGCGAATGGCCTCGGCCGTCGTCACATCGCCGCCGGGGCTGCTGACCTGCAGGACCACAGCCTTGACCGCCTTGTCCTTGCGTAGGGCGTCCAGTTGGGCGACGGTGGGTTCTGTAGCGACGACGCCCGCTTTTTCGACGTCACCCGGTACCAACATACCGTCGATGGGGACGACGGCAATCTGGTGCTGCGGATGGTTCGCCGATGGCGGCACATTCTGCAGAAAAGCGTCGAGGCTGACCCGTTGCAGATCTTTTTCCGGTTGCTGCAGAGCCTTGGCCATTGCAGCCTCAAAATCCTGCTTGTCCCCCAGTCGAGTGATCAGGCCCTCCGACAGGGCTAGCTGCGCAGCATTCCCCTTGCTCGTTTGGATGAGCTCCGGGAGCTGAGTGGCGTAGCGATCCACCTGCGTCACCGGAATGTGACGGCCCTGGGCGATGCCCTCGGCATAGCTGTGCCACCAGACCCTGAGCCACTCCTCGTTTTCTTCCCGCGCTGCGGCGGACATGTCGTTGCGGATGAGAGGTTCCATGGCGGACTTGTACTTGCCCTGGCGGAAACTGTAGACCCTGACGCCGATCTTGTCGAAAAAGTCCTTGAAATAGAGTCCCTTGGTGGTAAATCCGGTGAACAGGACGACACCGAGGTGCGGCAGGAAAATCTGGTTGGCCTGGGCTGCCAGAAAATAGCTGGCCTGACTGTAATTGGGCGCAAAGGCATAGATGGGCTTGCCGCTTGCGCGGAAGGTTTGCAGCGCCTTGGCCACGGTCTGGAGTTGGGTGATACTGCCGCCGCCAAAATCGCTGAGGTTGAGTTCCAACAGGCGAATGTGGGGGTCCTTGGCCGCTGCGTCGATGGCACGGACCAATCGGTGCACCACGACATCCTGAGCTTGGTTTTGGCCCAAACCCGGGAAGGAGTCCGCCCAGGGACTGGCCTCGGCATAGCGCAGGGTACCATGGGGCGCGATCGTGAGGATGCCGTCCTTGGGCAGGGGGGCTACCGGCTGCAGCAGCTTGACCACGACGACGGCAGCAATGACCAGGATGAACAGCGTGAGGAGGTTGAGCAGGGTCAGACGAACCCAGTGCAAAAAGCGGCCGATCCAGAGGAAGGGTTTGCGCCAGCCGGACATCGGGGTCTACCTCCTTGCAGCCATTCGTTTTGGTGGATCTGGGAATCGCCAGGACGCCATCAGCCCACAGCATAGTGGAAGCCGGCAGGAGCGGGCAAGGAAAAGCCCCCTGACGCCATGCCGCCCACGGCGCTTATGCCAGGATTCCTCAGTACCAGGCAAGACGCCTACCCCGTCGTGCCCCCATGCTCTGGTAAAGACGTGCCTACACTGCGCCCGGTCCCGTATTTACGCGGCAGCTCTGGGACATCAAAGATCTGCGGGGCGTTCCTCCGGCGGTGCCATGAATTCCGGCCCGACGGGATCGGGGATGTTTTTCTGGAGGATGTCGTCGATTTCGCGGAGATTATCGGCGTCCAGGTGCCAGCCCAAGGCCTCCTCCAGATTTTCTAGCTGTTCCGGTCGCCGTGCGCCCCAGAGGGCACAGACTACATCTGGCTGATCCAACAGCCAACGCAGCGCAAGACCAAGCAGACTGTGGCCGAGGCGATGGGCGAGGGTGTCCAGCTGCCCTGCCGCCGCCAGATAGTGCTGAAAATGTGGAGCCTGAAACTTGGGGTCGACACGGCGCAGGTCATCCCCGTCGAAGGTGCGCCCCGCGGTCATCTTGCCCGATAATAGACCGCGACAGAGCGCGCCGTAGGCGACGATAGGGATGCGCCGCTCATGACAGAAGGGCAAGATCTCTTTTTCTATTCCGCGCTCAAATAGATTGTAGGGTAACTGGTTGGCGGCGATACCTGTTCCCTGGAGAAATTTCTGCATATCCGCAGGCTGAAAGTTGCTGACTGCGATCTCTCGAATTTTGCCCTCGCGGCGCAAGGACTCCAGGGTTTGCGCCGCTTCCGCAAAATCGCTTTGACGATCGGGCCAATGCACGAAGTAGAGATCGATGTGGTCGATCCCCAGGCGGCGCAGGGAGTCCTCTACCTCCTGCCGCAGTCGCGCCGGGCGGCTGTCGCGGAAGACCTTGCCATCTCGCCAGGTGAGGCCAACTTTGGTGGCAACGTAGGGCCGTTCTGAGACAGGAATCTGACGGATCGCCTTACCCACGATATCCTCGGCGCGGCCAAAACCATAGACGGGGGCCGTATCGATGGCGTTGATGCCAAGGTCCAGGGCGCGACGAATGGTAGCCATGGCGTCTCGCTCATCGCTGCCCCCCCACATCCAGCCACCAATGGCCCAAGTGCCCAGGGCGATCTTTGATACTTGGTGCAGAGAGGCGATATCGGCGTATTCCATAATGGCTCCTCTATCCCGTAAAACACAGTTCGGTATCTACCGTTATCCGGATAACGGTATCCTAAGTATAGCAAAAAAGATGAGGCACCGCTGCCCATCGCTGGACCGGCACCACGCACGACACGCTAACCACCCGGATTATCCCGATCAGAGAATCAAAATACTCCTATATTAGATGTAGTAAAGTACCCTATAATTATTATCTTATATAAAAGAAATCTTTGTTATGAAGCTTATTTTAGGCTTGCTCATTGGACAATGGGACGACTACACTAAAGGCAATCGAAAGCGCGTCATGACGGCAATCGCAAGTGGATATGCGGTATAGGTATGGTCCCCGTGATGCTTTTGCTTTCGGTAGCCGTGTCAAAGTTCTTCGGCTCGTGCAGGTTCGAGGAGTTCAGGTTCAAATCAGGAATGGTCAAAGTCGAGGTGCAACATGAACGATACAATTACATCCTCATCACCAGCCTTTGTGCGGCGTAGTGGTGGTTTCTATTCAGCCCCGCTCTTGGCGCTGCGCGGTTTAGCCGCATTCGCCTTCGTTCTGGCGGCACTACTGGATTTCAGGGATACCATCCACCTGCTGGTATGGTTCTTCTCGATTTATGTATTCTTTGATGGCGCCTACGCGCTGACCGTTGCCGCTGGTCACTCTCCGGGCAGCACGCTCAATCGGATTGCCATTGCTTTCAAAGGGGTCATCGGCATCCTCGCCGGAATCGTTGCCATCTCCCTCTTTTTGCAGGGCGGCTCCATGACGACCATACTCCTTACGGTCTTCGTCTGGGTGGCCCTCGCCGGGGTGATCGAAGGCGTATGGGTGTTCAAGATGGTGAAGAACAAGGAACTCTTGCTCATCGTCGGTTCCGGCGCTTACCTTGCACTGGCCGTTGCCCTGCAGTTCATGTTCGCCGTAGCGCCAAGTGAGGGTACTGCCGTCTATAACTGGATCATCATCGGTTTCTCGGCAGCCTTCGGTCTGGGCATGCTCATCATGAGTTGGCTCCTGCGCCGGGCCATGATGGCCTGACGGGCTGCGGGTTGCCCCATACGCTCCTGGCCTCGATCTATTCGGACCGCCACTGGTTTATCAGGTGCAGGGCGATACGGATGAGGATGTGAGCGCAGAACCACAGTAGGAAAAATCGCAGCGTTGCCAGCAACAGCCCTCCCCACCAGGGGAGGGTTTGTAGCGTTTGGGCGTCGACGGCCAACCAGGGACCGTGCGCCAGCGCGATGGCCAGCGCCAGAGTCAACGCCCACCCCTTTACCGCCGGCCGCAGTGCGCGGCGATCGCTCGGGTTCTCGTCGGGCGGTGTTTTTTTCTTGGCCACGCGCCACCCTGCCAGAGATTACAGGCTCACCAAGACACGCTCGCGCCACTGCAGCCACTGCTGCTGCAGCTTTTGCTCCAGCTTTTGCAACTGGGTTAGGCCACTGGCACTCGCATCCGGTTCTTTTGCGACTTTGGCGACGGCCGCTGCAAGCTGGCGAATCTGTTGCTGCAATTGCTGTATAGCGACCAGTTCCGGGGCCTGCTTGCCACGCTCGCCGGCCATGGCAGCCTGCAGCTCCTGAAAAAACGCATCACCGGAGCCAAGCAGTCTGTCCACACTGCCATCACCATGGCCGAGTAGGGCCGCACGCAGCTGCCAGAACCACAGGGCCTGCGCCATGCCTATCTGGTTGAGGCGCAGGATCAGCGGCATGTCGCTGTGCTCGGGACCCGTCCCGAGCTGTTGCAACTCCTCATCCATGCCAGCGAGTTCCGTGGCCAGACTGGCGTAAGCGCTGCGCAGCGCTTCGGTAGTCCGCTCCAGGGCCTCCAGATGACTGGTCATGAGCTCGGCCGCAGCGTTGTCCTGAGCTCGGGAGAGGACGATGGCGGCCATGTCGTCGCTGGTCTTTTGCGCCGACCGATTGGCCATGCCCAGAACCTCCGCCACGGTCTCCAGAGAATCGCCGCCCCGACGTAGGTGGAGGATGCTGGTACTCACGCCCTGATCAACGGAGGCAGCGCCTTCGCTGATGGCGGCGGCGGAATTCCGGATTTCGCTAGCCGCAGCGGCGGAGCTTTGCGCCAGTTTCTTGACCTCGTCCGCCACCACTGCGAAGCCACGACCGTGCTCGCCGGCGCGGGCTGCCTCGATGGCGGCGTTGAGTGCGAGCAGATTGGTTTGCTTGGCAATCTCCTGAACTTTGAGCGCCAGGTTGGTGATGGTCCGGGTCTGCTGAAGGAAGGCCTGAACCGTTTTCCCCATGGCCACCACGCTCTGCTCGACGAGGTCCATTTCGCCGATGAGCTCAGACAGGCGCTCATTGCCGAGACGCACGTCGCGCACGGTCTCCGCAGCTAGCTCCTGACTCTCTTCTAGCTTGTGTGCCGTTTCTTGGATGGAGGCCAACAAGGCATGACCCTGGGCTTGCAGGGATTGCAGATCCACCTCAGTTTCCCCCAGGTTCTGATCGCAGGTGTGATCCAGGTCGTGGATGGCGCCGAGACGTTCCAGCACCTTCAACAGGCGATCGGTGGTGCGACTGTCGCGCTGCAAGGGTCCGCGCTGCCAGCGGCACAAAGGCAAAAGACTGTTCTGCAGTTCGGGATCTTCGCGAACGAGCGCCGCGGCATCGTCATCGCCGTCGAGACAGGCGAGGAGCAGGGACAACAGAGAGCTGGTATCGGTGGGCATGGTGCGTCTCCTTCAAGATGCTATGGCGCGGACGACTGCCCGGGCAAGATCGTCCGGCGAAAATTTGGCGACGTAGCCATCGGCGCCCACACCGTGGGCATGCGCCTCGTTGGCACTGCCCGAAAGGCTGGAGTGAATGACCACCGGCAAATCGCGTAGGCTCTCGTTTTCCTTTATTTTTCGGGTCAGGGTGAAGCCGTCCATCTCGGGCATTTCCAGATCGGTGAGTACCATGGCAACGCGGTTACGAATGGGGACACCGGCGGACTTGGCGGCGCTAGCCAGTTCCAGGAGCCGGTCCCAGGCCTCACGACCGGTCTTGGTGGCGATGAAGGGCAGGCTCAGCGCCGTAAGTGCCTTTTCGATCTGGTGGCGGGCGACGGCAGAATCGTCGGCGTAGAGAATGACGGAGCCCGGCGGGATCTGCACGGCGCTGTGCGTGCTCAGTTCATCGCCACTGCGAAAACGCGACGGCAGCACCTGCCGAAGAATCTGCTCGACGTCGAGCACCAGGGCGAGACGCGAGGTCTCTTCATCCTCGTCGAGTCGTGCCAGGCTCGTCACCAGGCCACCCACTGCGGCACCTTCGGCGGAGAGCACTCGTGACCATTCCAGACGCACGATCTCGTCTACGTCCTCGACGGCAAAACCCTGTACCGAGCGCTCGTATTCCGTCACCAGCAGAATATTGCGTTCTTCGACCTTGCAGCCCACCACCGCCGGCAAATCGATGACGGGCAGGATCTGGCCGCGAATGTTGGCCACCCCCAGGACGTGTTGTGGTGCGCCCGGCATAGGCGTGATGCGCGGCATGACCAGGGCTTCCCGCACCTTGAACACATTGATACCGAATAGCTCCCGGCTGCCACTGTGGGCATCGTTACCCAGACGGAATACCAAAAGTTCAAACTTGTTGGTGCCCGCCAGCTGGGCACGCTCATCGACATCGCGTAGGACGGGGTTCATGGTTCGGGCTCCAGATATCAAATGGAAAGGGCGCTTCCCACATCCAAGGCCTCGAACCAGTCGAGAAAGCGCTCGACGTTGGCCCCGCTGTAGATGGCCCCGTGCTGTGGGCAGAGGTGGTCGATATCCAGTTTGCGTACCCGCTCTATCCAGTCTTTCTTGGCAGCGTTGGAGGGCATCCACCGACGGTGAAAATACTCGGCGCGGGCGATGTGTTCGGCAAAGGCCTTGCCGGACTGATCGCGGCGATCGACGTAGGGACCGTGTCCGGGGCCCAATAGGGCAGCGCCCACATCGCCCGAGAAAAGCACCTTGGCCTCTGGATCGTAAACGTGGAAATTGGCCGAGGAGTGCAGGTAGTGCGCGGGGATGAATTCCAAACGGCGACCGCCGATGACCAGATCTGCGCCCTCATCGGGAATACCGTGCAAAGGTGCATCCAATGCCCCGTAGTGACGGATGAAGCCCTCCCAGAGTCGCGGCACATGCCACTGAATCTGGGCGTTGCAGGCATTCCACAGGGGCAGACTGGAGGCGATGTCCGGATCCTGGTGAGAGACAAATGCGGCACGCAGACTGCTGGGGGGTAGGATTTCCATGAGGGCTGCGAAAACCTGGGGGAAGATTTCGAAGCCGCCTGGGTCGAGGATGAGCGCTTGACCCTTGGATTCCATGACGTAAACATTGGAATCGATGACCCGGCGCTCCTCCTGGTCATAGATGATCCACCAGCAGTGATCGTGAAACTCAAATACGGGGGCTGCTTTCATAAGCCAGATTCTCCAATTGGGTCTTGTAGCGCCGGATGGCATCGGCGACCGCCGCTACCGCCTCACCCATGTCCCTAGATACGCGCATCAGCGGGGCGCCAACGGCTTCCACCAGTGCGGCCTCGATGCGACCGTTGGTAACCACGTATTCCTGTTCCTCGATACCTTCCAGTAACTTTTCTACCGTTGCCAGAAGTCGGCGGAGGATGAGGTGGGCCTGTTCCTCTTCCCCAAGGATGCGCTCTGTCCAGGCTTTTCGGCTGTCGCTCAGTGACGCACAGCGAGTGCCGCGGATGCCGAGCCGGCGCTCCATCTCCAGAATGCTGTCCTGCAGCCGACCGTGTTGGAGTATGCGCATCTGCACTTCGATGAGCGGAGCGATGTCCGCCTGCAGCCGGGCTGCGGCTTCCCGAAGCCTGGCGGCGCGCTCGCGAAAGGCCTGCGCGACGACGCCGTAACCGGCCAAGGCCTTGCCGTGGCGTTTCACCAGTATCATGGCGTTAAGGGCCCTCCGATCGATGTCGCGCAGGGACTTTTCCATGTCCCGCTGGGCTTGAAAGGAGGCATCCACCAGTTGCAGCACGGCATCCATCTTCATGGCAGGGTCTCCCGCGTGTATTGCACCGTGGCGGCTTCCAGCGCCTTCTGAACGATGCTGGCAGGGTCAAGAATGAGAACCACCTGGCCTTGTCCGGAGATGGTGGCACCCTGATACCAGTTGGGATCCGAGAGAAAATCCAGAGCTTTGACTACCGAATCCTCGGTACCGAGGACTTCGGAAACCAGCAGGAGTCCTCGGTCCGTCAGCACCCCCTCACTGGCTTCCACGCCCAGTCGCAGTGGCCGCTGGTGCAAGATTTGGCCGAGATCCACCAGAGGCACGACGTTATCGCTGTCCACCCGGTAGACGCTCTGCCCCCCCAGGTGATGTTGCCGCCGCGGATCGATATCCAGAAGACCGTTGATACTGGAAATGGGTAGGGCATAGATCTCGCGCCGCAGGCGCAGATAAAGCACCGGTAACACCGCCAGAGTGAGCGGAAATTCCAGCGCTACGGTAGTACCCTGTCCGGCCTGGGTGGTGAGATCGAGACGTCCGCGCAGGGCACGGGTGGTTTCGCGGACTACATCCATGCCGACGCCGCGGCCAGAGATGTCCGTCACCCGCTCGTTGGTGGAGAAGCCTGGCCGAAAAATCAGCTCGATGGCGTCCTGCTCGCTCAAACGTGTTGCCTGCTCCGCTGTAATCAGGCCCTTTTCCACGGCCTTGGCGGCGACCTTTTGGGCGTCGATGCCGTGTCCATCGTCGCTGACCTCGATCCGGACCTTGTCACCAAGATGGACGGCAGCCACGCGAATTCGAGCTTCTCTGGGCTTTCCCAATGCTTCGCGCTCGGCTGGGTATTCGATGCCGTGATCGAGACTGTTGCGCAAAAGATGGGTGAGGGGCGCAGACAGGGCGTCGACAACGGTCTTGTCGATCTCCACCTCCTCACCGACGATTTCCAGACGAACCTCTTTACCCAACTGCCGGGAGGCGTCCCGAACGACCCGCGGTAGCTGTTGAAACAGCCTCTTGCAGGGCTGCATGCGCAGCCGCATGACGGTGTTTTGCAGATCGTTGACGGTGAGGTCCATTTCGCGAGCGATCCGCGCCATATCCTCGTCACCGTCGAGGATCTTGGCCGCCGCCGCCGTCAGGCGATTGCGCAGAAGCACCAGTTCCCCGACCTGATTCATGACGGCATCCAGGCGCTGCGCATCCACGCGCAGGGTACTTTCGCCAAATTCATTGGCTGTGGGGGGCGAATGCACGGCTTTGGCATGGCTTGGTGGCGAAGCGTTTGCCTGCTCATCCCGGACCAGGGCGGCAGGCTCTGGGCTCGGTGCCGGCGATGGGGATGGCGAGGCTCCACCCAGCCCCGGGGCGCCGTCGCCATAGAGCTTATCTAGGTAGGCCTCGAATTCCTCCTGAGAGATCTCGTCCGTCGTCTGACCTTGCTCTTCGCTGGCGTGGGCGGTTTGGAGTCGCCCCAGTGCGGCCGCAAGATCGGCGGTGGAAATTTCGTCACTAGCCGTCGTCGTTGTTCCTGGCGCGGGTGCGTCGGCGACTGCAGGGGTTTGCTGTGCCGCGTTCTGTGCGCGTGCGGCAGTGAGCTCGCGTATGGTCCTGGCCAGTTCCTCGGGTCCAGGGCTTGGCTCCTCTCCCAGGGCCAGGGTGTTCAACATGTCGGCGATGACATCTATGCCGCGCAGGATGCCATCGATGACCGCCGGGGTTACGGCCACAGCATGCTCCCGCAGCCGATCGAGCAGGTCCTCCAGGTGGTGTGCCCAATCCACCAAGGCAGTGGCCTCGAGAAAGCCAGCGCCGCCCTTGAGGGTGTGGAAAGCACGGAAAAGTGACGCCAGAATATTGTCGTCCTGCGGGTCCGCTTCCAGCCGCAAGGCCATATCCTGAGCCTGTTCCAGAAGCTCACGGGCTTCCGGCAGGTAGTCTTCGAGGATTTCCCGATCCACCCTAGATTCCTAGATCGCGCAGAATGGCGTCCACGTCATCCTGTCCCATGGCAACGGTATCGGCCTGCGTATCGTTGACGTCTGTTGGCGCGGCGACACCAGCGTCGGCGAGCAGCAAACGTATTCGGTGCTCCACCATTTGCAGAAGCGCCAGAGCCTGCTGCAGACGCTGACCCGCCAGATCTTGGCCCTGTTGACTCGCCACGATCTGTCGGAACACCGCCTCCAGCTCGTCATAGGCGGAATCTGCAGGGATGTTTCCCTGGCGCAGGTCCCTCAGCAGCGCCTGACCGTGTTCTACGTAAGCGATGGTCGCCAGAGTCTGTTTCCCTGTGAGTTCCAAAGCTTCCCGCAGAGGTTGATGGGCTCCCGATAATTCCGCGCTGGCCCCCAAGCGTCGCAGCCCCTCCCGTAGCAGGTTTTCGGTCCCTCCGAGCAGATCACCCGAGCTTCCGGAAGTCATTGCTGCACCTCCGCCGCCGCCTGTTGCAGGCGGCGAAAAATGGCATCCAGCTTTTCGCGGAGCGTTTCCGCATTGAAGGGCTTGACGATATAGCCGTTGACGCCCGCCTTGGCCGCTTCCAGTATGTTTTCACGCTTGGCCTCGGCGGTAACCATGAGGACGGGTGTATGCCGGAGCCTGGGATCGGCACGGATGGCGCGCAGCAGATCGATGCCCTGCATATTCGGCATGTTCCAGTCGGAAACGACGAGATCGAAGGGCTTCGCCCGAAGCTTCTGCAATGCCTGGACCCCGTCCTCGGCCTCGTCGAAATTACTGAAGCCCAGTTCGCGCAGCAGGTTGCGGATGATGCGCCGCATGGTGGAGAAATCGTCCACCACCAGGATCTGCATGCTCTTGTCTACTTGGTCGAGCCCCATACTGCTCCTGCTCCTCCTCGATTTCCGGTGTGTTGAGCCGGCGTCCACGGGTGATAAGCAACTTCCATTCCCCGTTCTCGACGCACCTTCCTGTCACGCTTTGTAAAAACGACACGAACGTCAAAAAACTGAAGCCGCCCGTGGGCGGCTTCGCTCGGGGCCTCGTTTGCCTCACTGTGGCGGCGACCAATACTGGGGGTAGCCCATATCCCGGGTCAGCTTGTCCTGGTGAATACGGGCGGCAACGGCGGCTGCCGCTTGCCGGTTCGGTAGGGGTCCCACCAGCACCCGATACAGGGCGTTGGCGGGCAGATTGCCAATGCAGACACTGAAGTTGCCTTGACGCAAACGATTGCTCAGGTCTGTGGCCTGACTGAGGCGTCCAAAGGCTCCCTGCTGCGCGTACCAGCCGGCAACGCTACAGGTGGTTCCCGGTAAAGCGACGGACGTCTTCTTGCTGGCCGCAGTTTTCGCGGTATGCTCCGGCGCCGGTGCTTGCATCGGGACTGTGGCAGGAGACGGTACCGTCGTGGTCTTGGTGGCGGGGGAACGCAGTGGACTCGCTGGCTGAGTTTCCGATCCTGCGACGGCGGGCTGCGACGAGGTCGTTGCAGCGGTCCCGCCCACCGCGACCGAGCTTTCGCTAGCCGCCGTAGAGGGTGTGCGCGCGGCGGAGACCGGCGGCAACTTCAGGTATACGCTCGAGCTGGCCGTTCCCTGCGCCGCCCGGACTGGGGGATTTTGACGATGTGGCCAGGCATTGAAGATCCAGATACCCAGCACCAGGAGCATCAACCCCAGTATGGCCCAGCGCAGACCTGCCTGACGGCGCTCCAGAGTCGATTCCCCCTTACGCATTCCCTTCCTCCTCAGCGTCAGCCGCGCTGCTCGATGTTTCCAGCCATTATCGGATCTCGGCCCAGTTTACTCGGATTTTGCGGCGCGACCACCACGATGCTCACACGTCGGTTCATGGCCAGCCCGGCAGCGGTGTTATTGGGTTCGATGGGATGATACTGGCCGTAACCTGCCGCGACCAGATGTTCCGGATTGACACCCTCAGCGATGAAGAGCTCCGTCACCGCCACCGCCCGCGCCGCCGAGAGGTACCAGTTGGAAGGAAACTGCGCCGTGCGGATGGGTAGATCGTTGGTGAAGCCATTGACCTGGATCTGGTAGGGCACGGTTTTGAGAATTTTTGCGATGGCCGCGAGATTTTGCTGGGCTTCGGGCGTCAGCGTGGCTTGGCCGGAGGGAAAGAGTATCTTGGCATTGAGATCGATGACGACGCCCAGTGCGCTGCTGTGTATGGCCACACTCCCGTCGCGTATGAGCGGCTGCAAAAGCTTCTCCATCTGCTTTTGGAGTTGCTGCAAGTCCGTGTTGCTCTTGGGAGCTTGGGCCTTGGGGCTGACCACTCCTTTGGCGACGCTCGGAGTTGCCGCAATCTTGGCGACGGCGGGCAGCGGCGGCAACTTCAGAACCGAAGTGGGGCCCGCGCTCTCGGCTGGATTCTGCACTGGTGTGATACTCATGGGATGGCCGGTAAAAGCGGAGACCAGCGTCTCGGATAGCACCCGGTACTTGCCCTCGTTGACGGAGGAAATGGCATACATGACGACGAAGAAGGCGAAGAGCAGGGTAATGAAGTCGGCGTAGGAAACCAGCCAGCGCTCGTGATTTTCCCACTCTTCCTCTTGCTTGCGACGCGACATATCCGGATCTCCTGTAGGGATGCAACGATGAAGTATTAGACGGTGCTCGGGATTTTTCCAGAACCGCAACCGGTGGATGGCACGAATGCTGCTTTGACACCGCCATCGTCATCGTAGTAGGGAGCCTGGTCATGGATACACATCCGGACTTCATCAACGCCTTGTTCTCGCCCGCTCAGCGGCAGGAAAGGACGCAAGGTCCACGCCTTCTTGCCGACCTGCAGCAGCATCGCCATCTGCAGGCGCTCGTCACTCGGCCCATGTGCTATGCGCAGACGGAGTTGCTGAGTGTCTCTGAGCCCGACGGCCCAGTCATCGATGAGCTGCGTCCCGATGCCGCGCAGGCGGCACTCCAGGCGGGATCGGAACTGCTGTTGTGGGGATTGGCCCGTGGCATTCCCACGGGTATTGCCGTGCGGATGGTGCGCCACGAAGTCTGGCAGGGCTATGGCGCATTCCGTCTGCTGTTGCCGGTACAGATCTACCAATTGCAACGCCGTCAGAGTCTGCGCGCTGAAGCGCCATCGGATATGCGCGTGACCTTGCAGCGCCGGGGCGCGAGGACCCTGGACGGGGTAGTGCGAGACGTCAGCGCGGGCGGCCTGTCCTGCCGTGTCGCGGTACCACGCGACTATCCCCTGAGTGTGGGCGAGGTTTTGGAGGCCGTGCATTTCGATTTTGCGGGCGAACGCCAGGTCGTGCGGGCACAGATACGTCACCTGCAGGGCCCCTTGCGTCACTCCGGCGCGATCCAGCAGGACCTGGGTCTGGCCTTTGCGGCCGCCCCGGCACAACTGCAAGAGCGGATAATCCACTATGCCATGCGCTGCAATCGTCAAGAATTACGCCGCGCCTACCTGTAAGGAGCCATCGTCGTCGCGACGGTATAGTTGTAGGCAGTGGTCGTGCAGGGTCACCGGGAGCCCTGCTGCAGGCTCTGTGGGCAAGCCCCTGGTGGGTGCGCGTTCCAGGATGATCTGGTGGAAACTGTGCCGGGCCGCGTCGAAGAGGAGGGGAGCCTGATGGTGGGCCCGTAACTCCTCACCCGGTGCCTGGGGGAGAATGACCATGACTAGAACCGTGGGATCGACGCTGCTCTGACCCGGTATCTGTTTTCTGTCGTAGGTCAGGCCAAAGTTTAGCGGGTCCGTGAGCAGGAAGGAAACGTTCGCGTCTGCCAGAGACTGTAACCAAACGAAAGGTCCCTGCTCGCGTAGATGCAACAGGGCATAGTCCGTGTACTGTGCAAAGCCCAGAAGGGGCGGATCACTGCGCCAGCGACAGCGCTCCGGAATGCACAGGGGGCCGAAACGGGTAGAGAATGGGGTATTCATGACCTGTCCTCGTGCGGGATGGCTTCCGTGCCGGACTCTGCTGCAGGGATAATCTGCTCCCGCAGCGGGTGCTCCTGAAGCCAGCGGTCCAGATCCGCGGGATTGGTGTGGGCGGCGCGATTGCCCTCACGCACGCTTTCGCGTAGTTCCTCGCGGAGGATCAACAGGTCTCTGCGGCTTTCGATGCCGATGCGAACCTGTCCATCCTCGATCCGAGTCACCACGATACGGATGTCGTCGCCAATACAGATGGCTTGACCACTGCGACGCGTGAGTACCAGCACGTCAGGCGCTGCCCAGATGATGACCCTGGGACGCGGTCATGACCTGGCCGATCCCATCATATAGCGGCAAATCCCCGCCGAAGAGCACTTGCCAGGCGCCCTCATGGAAGCGTCGCAGGGTAGCGATGAGTCGTCCGTTGTGTTCGTTCTGGCGCCGGAGTTCAAGGAGCAGATCCTGTCGGACGCGCCAGAGATCATCGTCGGTGGGGGAAGTGTGCGACCAGCGTGTCGCCGAGCTCTGGAGTTGGTCGTACAGCCGCAGCTTTTCGGCGGAGAGTCGTTCCACCTCGCTCCAATTGCCGTCTTCCAGCGCCTGCCGCTCCTCAACCATCAGGGTCAGCGCTTGCCGAAGCAGGTCGACCTGTCGCTGCAGGCTGGGATCGGGTGTGGTGCTCATGCACCGGAGGCCTTGTTCTTGGGCAACATCTGCAATTGATCCTGACGCAGACCTTTGGCTATCTCGGCGGGTGATGCACGGTAGCTACCCGCGGCGATGGCGGCCTGGATGGCTGCCAGGTCGACCCGGGCGGGCCGGCTGTCGCCCACCTGCAGCGTCTGCGCTGCTGCCGAAAGGGTAACCTGGTCCTGTATCGGCGTGTTGGCGCCAGCCGATCCCTGGGCGCGCGCGGTGCTCTTGTCGCCGGCCGTTCCGGACCGCTTGGCGTCGCCGGGATTCTGCACTTCACTCGGTGTCACAGCACCGTGGTAAGGCGTAATGCTGGTCATGACGGATGTCTCCACTCGGGCTTCACCAGTGTCTACGACACATTGAAGCAAGAACTTGAGTTGAATTCAAAAAAGATCGCTCCTCAAAAGGGCACCCGCACCGTCGCCACGGCAGTGACCGTCCCCCGGACGACGCGACCGGACTGCAGGTTGCGCACCAGGATACTCTGTCCGGGATGGCCGTTTTCTATGGCTTGCGCCAGGGTGGTAATGCGTACCCCGTCACCCTCTGCCACCAGAGTGACGTTGTTACCACCGTGCACCCAGATGGGTGCGGCCAGCATGCTCTGGGTGATGGGCTGTCCGGCCACGGTGCCGAAACGCAGGGTCCGCCCCGTGGCTTCGCTGAGGCTGGACAAAGGCGTGCCAGCCAGGCTTGCCGCATTTCCAGGCATGAGAGCAAGATCGCCGGCGGTGAGCACGGTTCCCGCCGTCAAGGAGTGGGCGGCGACGACGATTTTCTGGCTCTGTACGATCCGCACGGGCACGTAGACGGTCCAAGGCACCGGTTTGGCGCACTGGACCGCAACGGTCTGCGCGGAGTACGGGTCGCCGGTGCCGAAGAAGCTCAGTTCGAGCCGCTGGCAGGAAGGATACTGGACACCCGCGGGGGGGCCGCCCAAGCGCAGATCGGCGGGCGTCGGGTGATTGGGATTCTGTTCCCCGACAAAACGCTCGACGGCCTGGCGAATGGTCGCCGCACTTTCACTGGTGGTCGCGGCGCCAAAGACAGGCCATGTGAGTAGGGTCACCGCCAGACCCATCCAGCGGCAAGCGGAGAACCAAGTCAGCACCTTTCTGTAACCTCACGCACATTCCTGTATCGGTCCAAGCTCAAGCAAAACACGCGCCAGGATTTTTTCTCGACGACGAGGACGCCTGCTACGTTTCGTGCCTGGCCTCGCACGGCAGCGGCAAAGCCTTGCCGCCAGATGCCCCGTTTTTGCCGCCGGACCGGCAAAGCGGCTTTATGACCTCGACATAAGCCCATATCTGCTTGGGCACGCTCCTTGCTATGTCGCTGTAGGTAGTTTTCTGGAGTTCTGCCCATGACGAGCTTATTGGATCAAACGCTGGACCCACTGGCGGATGCCCTCAAGGTAAGTGGTTATCGTCAACAGCTCTTGGCGGCGAACATAGCCAATGCCAACACCCCGAACTATCGGGCTGTGGATATTCCCTTTGCAAAGACCTTGGCAGCCGTACAACGGGGTGCTGAGGGCAGTCTGCCCATGAAGACCGACAGTACTCGCCAGTTTTCGGGCATCGCCCCTGGTCAGAATCTTGCTGCCTTCGTCCAGTATCAGCGCGGCAATGCGGTGGGGCTCGACGGTAACTCGGTGGATATGGATCGTGAGCAGGCGAGTTTTCTGAAGAACAGTATTGGTTATCAGGCGGACGTCACCTTCCTCACGGGCAAGATCAAAACCTTGCTATCCGCCATAACGGGTACCACGCAATAAGTTTCAACGCTTCGGGGGGTGTACGAATGTCTCTATTTTCCGTATTGGATGTTGCAAGTTCTGCACTGACGGCGCAGAGCTATCGGCTGAATGTCGTGGCCAGCAACCTGGCCAATGCGAATTCCGCCACCAGTTCCGATGGTCAGCCCTATCGCGCGCGCGAGGTGGTATTCGCGGCGACGCCGCTGCACTCCGGTCAGGCGCCAGCGGGGGTCGAAGGTGTCCAAGTGGCTGGCGTCGTTGAAAAACCTGGCCCTTTGAAATTGGTATACGAGCCAGGCAACCCCGCTGCCAATGCCGAAGGCTACGTGCAAATGCCCAACGTCAATCCGGTGGATGAGATGGTCAACATGATTTCGGCATCGCGGGCCTATCAAGCGAATGTGAATGTCATGAATACCACCAAAGCTCTGCTACAGAAAACGCTGACCCTAGGAGCATGACATGTCCATCAGCCAACTTACCTCCGCTACCAATCCCTTTTATGCCTCATTGCAGGGTTCTGGCACTACCAGTTCTGGAAGCGCGAGTTCCGGTAGCAGCGGCCTGGCCAGTGCCAGCACCTTCTACAATTTGCTCGTCACCCAACTGACCAATCAGGATCCGCTCAATCCCCTGAGCAATCAGGACCTGTCGGCACAGCTTGCACAATTCAGCGTTGCCAACGGGGTCCAGGCCATTCAATCGTCTTTGACCGGCCTCATGAGCCAGATCAATCAAAATCAGGGTCTGCAGGCTGCCTCGCTCATCGGCAAATCGGTCACGACCTCGGGAAATCGGTTGCAACTTAGCGATGGCTCGGCGACGGCCGCCTACGATCTGGCCTCCCCAGCCAACTCGGTGAACGTGCTGGTGCAAAATACGGCGGGGCAGACTGTGGCAGTGCTGCCCCAAGGCCCCCAGGGCGCTGGTCTGCAAAGCTTCAGCTGGAATGGTCAGGACAATCAGGGCAATCCCTTGCCAGCCGGTGCCTATCAATTTTCGGTGCAAGCGACAGGGGCCAATGGCCAGCCCGTGAGCAGCACGAGCTATATGTCGGGCGTGGTCCAGAGTGTGACCCTTGGCAGCAGTGGGCCAACCTTGCATTTGAGTGGAGTCGACGGTTCTGTCCCATTCAACGCAGTTCAGAACATTCTTTGAGGAGAGGGATCATGGGTGCTTTTTCTACTGCCTTGAGCGGACTGCAAGCGGCCAATACCGATCTGCAGGTGCTTGGAAACAATATCTCCAATGCCAATACGGTAGGATTCAAGAGCTCCAACGCAGAGTTTGCCGACGCCTACGGCGCGGCGCTGGTAGGCTCGGCACCGACCTACGGACAGGTGGGTATAGGTACGCGGGTCATGACCGTAGCTCAGCAGTTTACTCAGGGCAACATTCAAACCACCAATAATCCGCTGGATGTGGCCATCAATGGGAATGGTTTTTTTCAACTGAATTACAACGGCGATATTGTCTATAGTCGTAATGGGCAATTCCAGCTGAATTCCGGCGGGGTGATCGTCGACGGTAATGGTGCCGAGCTTTTGGGAATCCAGGCACAGAATGGAAAGCTGACGGGTGCTACGGGCCCTCTGACCGTCAGTCAAAATGCACTGCCACCGCAAGCGTCATCGGGAATCACGCTGGCCTTGAACCTCAATTCTACCAACCAGAATCTGTCCGGTGCTGCTTTCAATATCAACGATCCCAATACCTATAATTACTCCACCAGCAACACCATCTACGATAGCTTGGGCACCCCGCAGCTGGTAACGACCTACTACCAGTTGGTTTCGGGTGGTACCGGGTCCACCACGGCGACCTCCGGCGAAACCTGGAATGTCTATTACTCTGCCACCGGCACTACGGGCAGCGGGGGAATTACCTCCGGCTCACTCGGTCAACTGGTTTTTTCCAGCACGGGGCAGCTGGTTTCTGGCGGTCCCTTCAATGTCAATCCGCCCCTCAATTGGCAAGATGGGGCGCAAAGCAGCACGCTCAATGTATCCTACAGCGGCAGTACGAATTACAACGCGCCCAATGCCGTAGTGTCGGCTACCACCAACGGTTATGGCGTTGGCCAATTGACGGGACTATCCATTGACCCCGGCGGTAATATCTACGCACGCTACAGCAACGGCCAATCGCAGGTGCTTGGGCAGATTGCCCTGACTCGGTTTGCCAACAACAACGGCCTGCAGAATCTGGGGAACAACTACTGGGCGTCCAGCTACTCCTCCGGATTGCCGTTGAGTGGTGCTCCCGGTAGCACCAACCTGGGGGTCCTGCAGTCCGGTGCGGTGGAGCAGTCGAATGTCAATCTATCTCAAGATCTCGTCAACCTCATCGTCGCCCAGCAGGCCTATCAGGCAAACGCCCAGACCATCAAGACCCAGAATACCGTCGTCCAGACCTTGCTCAGTTTGTGACCGGTAGGTCTCCATGGATACCCTATATATTGCAATGACCGGCGCCAAGGCGATTCTGGAACGCCAGACCGCCACGGCAAACAATCTGGCCAACGCCAATACCACGGGATTTCGGGCGGAAATGGCGCAATTTCGCGCTCTGCCCGTATATGGCCAGGGATTGCCGACCCGGGTGTATACCGCCACCACCGGGGAAAGCTGGGATTTTCGCAGTGGTCCCATCGTGCGCACGGGCCGGGCCTTGGACGTCGCGGTGAACGGTCCGGGCTGGATGGCGGTACAGGCACCCGATGGAAAGGAGGCCTATACGCGAGACGGCAATCTCCAGGTCAACGGCCAAGGCCTACTGGTTACGGCAACCGGGCATCCGGTTCTGGGCGTCAATGGGACGCCCATATCCTTGCCGCCCATGAGTCATCTCACCATTGGCGCCGATGGCGTGATCTCGGGTATTCCGGCCGGTAATCTGCCGGACGGCCTGATGGCCATCAATCAGATCAAATTGGTCAATCCTCCCGCCAATCAGCTGCGCCAGAGTAGCGATGGCCTGTTCGTCAACGTCGATGGTAAGGCCGCGCCTGAGGATGGGAAGGTAGTGCTCGAAAGTGGCGCTCTGGAGGGCAGTAATGTCAATCCCATCCATGCCATGGTCCAGATGTTGCAAGACAGTCGCCAATTCGAGATGCAGACCAAGTTGATGCAGACCATTTCGCAGGATCGGGATGCAGCCAATCAGATCCTGATTCTCTCCTAGGAGGAGTTTTTACCATGATGCGCTCCTTGTATGTAGCAGCAACTGGGCTTGAAGGTGAGCAGACGAAGATGGATGTCATTGCCAATAACCTGGCGAACGTCAATACCACCGGTTTCAAGCAGTCACGCGCTGTGTTTCAGGATCTCCTTTATCAGAATCTACGCCAGCCCGGTGCGCAATCGTCCCAAACGACCCAATATCCCTCTGGGCTGCAATTGGGTACCGGAGTGCGGGTGGTGGCGACGGAGCGTCTCATGACCCAGGGTAATCTCACGAGCACGGGCAATGCCCTGGATCTCGGTATCAATGGGCAGGGGTTTTTCCAGATCATGCAGCCGGACGGCACCATCGCCTATACCCGCGACGGTACCTTCCAGCTCAATAATCAGGGCCAATTGGTCACCAGCAATGGGTATCTCCTGCAGCCGCCGGTGACCATCCCTCCCAACGCCCAGAGTATCACCATCGGCACCGACGGTACGGTATCGGTGGTTCTGCCGGGACAAAGCCAGCCGCAACAGGTGGGGAGCATACAGCTTGCCAATTTCATCAATCCCACGGGCTTGCAAAGCATCGGAGACAACCTGTACCTACAGACGGGTTCATCGGGTGCACCGCAAACGGGACAGCCCACCCTCAACGGACTGGGCTCGGTGCAACAGGGCTATCTGGAGTCTTCCAATGTCAATGTGGTATCGGAACTCGTGGACATGATAGCGACCCAGAGGGCGTACGAAATCAACAGCAAGGCGGTGTCCACCTCGGATTCCATGTTGGGTTACGCCATCCAGAATCTCTGAAGAATCCCGCCCTGGAGGGAACTCGTGAACGCGACACCGTCTGGCTCAGCCGCCTGGCTCCGTGGAATTCTGCAGCTGACGACGCTGCTCTTGGCCGTCCTGTATCTGTCGGCCTGTGCCGAGATGGGTGGCGGTCATCGCAATCTCAAGCCATTGCAGCCCCTCGCCATTCCGGCGGAGCCTGCATCGCTGAATGCCCATCCGGCCAATGGCGCCATCTGGCAGGACGGCACCAATGTCTCCTTGTTTTCGGATAATCGAGCAAACCGGGTGGGTGACCTCATCACCGTGTTGATTCAGGAAAACTCCAGTGCCTCCAACAACACCAACACGGCCATCAATACGTCCGACAGCCTGTCGGCGGCACTCACGAATTTCTTTGGCATCACACCGGCTTTTGGCAGTGTAGCGGGGAAGGCTTTCAGCCCGAGCATGGGTGCTACCAGTGGCCAGAAATACGGTGGCACCGGTGCGACGACCCAGAGCAACACCTTTACGGCTACCCTGGAAGCGACGGTGGTGCGCGTCATGGGTAACGGTAATCTGGTCATCGAAGGCTCGAAGGAAGTCATGCTCAACGGCGGCCATGAGTTTATTCGCGTCGCCGGGGTGGTGCGTGCCGCCGACGTTACCCCCCAGAATACCGTTTACTCCACACAAATTGCCGATGCACGGGTGGAATACAGCGGCGATGGGACCATATATTCCGCCGCCCGCATGCCGTGGCTGGCACGATTCTTCCTTTCTCTCTGGCCGTTCTGAGAGAGGACATGGCTATGCTTGGAATACTTCGTGGTGCCGGGGCGACGCGATCGCTGGCGTTGCGGATATTGCTCCTGGGCGCTCTGGTGGGCTTTGGTATTGCCCCCGTGGCGGCAGAGACGGTGCGCAACCTGGTCTCCGTGGGTGGTGTCCGCAGCAATCAGCTGGTGGGTTATGGATTGGTGGTGGGCCTCAATGGCACAGGCGATCAGGCCACTCAGGTCCCCTACACCACACAATCCCTGCTCAACATGTTTCAGCGTCTGGGGATCAATCTGCCACCTTCCGTTGCCACCAATCTGCAACCCAAGGACGTCGCTGCGGTCATCGTGACGGCGCACCTGCCGCCCTTTGCACAACCGGGGCAGACCATCAACGTCACGGTATCGGCGGTGGGTAATGCCTCCAGCCTCGCGGGGGGTACCCTGTTGATGACGCCCCTCAAAGGCGCTGACGGGCAGACCTATGCCGTCGCTCAGGGGAATATCATCGTCAGTGGATTTGGTGCCAGCGCCAACGGAAATTCGACTCAGGTGAACGTGACCACTGCGGGCACGATTCCCAATGGAGCCAATGTCGAGCGTGCCGTGGCCAGCGGTTTCGATCAGCCCGGTCCATTGCAGTTGCAGCTGCATACCCCGAGCTTTACCACGGCAGCACGCATTGCCGATGTCATCAATCAGCGCCTCGGCTATGGCGTCGCGCAAGCGGTCAACGCCGGGGTGGTACAGGTTCAGGCGCCGGCGGACCCCAATGCGCGCGTCAATTTTTTGTCGATCATCGAAAATCTGTCGGTGGATCCCGAAGCTCCCATTGCCAAGGTGGTGGTGGATGCGCGCAGCGGCACGGTGGTGCTTGGACAGAACGTGACTCTGGGGGCCTGCGCCGTCGCCCATGGCAATCTCTCCGTGACCATCTCCCAAAAGTATCTGGTGAGCCAGCCCAACCCTCTGGGTGCCGGGCAAACGGCGGTGGTGCCGGATACCAACGTCAAGGTGAAGCAGCCTCAGGCAAAGCTGCTCATGTTCGAGCCTGGGGTAACCCTGGAGGCCGTGGTGCGCGCGCTCAATGCCGTTGGCGCAAGTCCGAGCGATCTCATCGCCATTCTGCAGGCCATGAAGGCAGCAGGTGCGCTGCACGCGCAGTTGGAGGTGATCTGATGTCCGGATCTGCTGTCTTGCCTCAGACGACCACCACGGTTGCCGGCAATGCACTGAGCTTTTCCGGCCTCGATCGCTTGCGCGAGGAAGCGCGCGCCCACGACCCTGCCGCCATCCTGGCCGTGGCCAAGCAATTCGAATCGGTGCTCTTGCAGGAACTCCTCTCCAGCATGTCCAAGACCTCCTTTGGGCCCGATCTTCTGGGAGAAAATGCCGGCCCCATGTACCGCTCGCTCTTCAACCAGCAAATTGCGCAGAACATAAGCGAGGGCAAGGGAATTGGCCTAGCCAGTACGCTCGCCAAAGAAATAGGCAGTCGTTATGGTCTTCATTGGGGTCGGACGGAGTCGGGTGATAGAGCGAGTGCTGCGGCGGATGGCACTTTTGCCGCACCAGCGCGCAACCTCGGGCTAGCCTCGCCTACTCCCGAGTCCGCAGCCATGGCCAATGCCCAGGATGTCGCTCAACCCTCTGCGAGCCTGGTTCAGCGCGCCAAGGCCTTCGTCCAAAGGATTTTGCCGGCGGTGCAGAGTGCTGCGCAGCAGCTGGGGGTATCGCCCGTCGCCATTCTTGCCCAGGCGGCTCTGGAGACGGGTTGGGGTAGCCACGCCATGGGCCACAACCTTTTTGGTATAAAGGCGGGGGGTGACTGGAAAGGGGCGAGCGCCAGCAGTTTGACCAGCGAGTTTGTGCAAGGCATGCGCCAGGTGGAGCAGGCGAGCTTTCGCGCCTACGACTCGTTCAAGGCCAGTGTCGAAAACTATACGAACTTGCTGCTGCACAGTCCGCGCTATCGTGAGGCCCTCGGCCAGGGCCAGGATATCGCTGCCTTTGCCAGCGCCCTGCAGGCTGGGGGCTATGCCACGGATCCCCACTATGCCAGCAAAATCGTGGCCATTGCCCAGAGCCCGTTGATGCAGCAAGTCCTGGCACAAACCGATTTGGCGGAGAGTCCTTGAGTTTTCATTACAGCGTGACGTTAAACCGTATGTGGTCCGGTAGGGAGGAATGGTCTCCATGGATGCGGAGAAAGAGGAGCTGGAGACGGTCCTGGCGCTGACGGCGATACTCCGGGATCGTTTGGCGCGGCTCGACGATGCGGCGCTCACCTCCGCATCCGGGTCGGCGCAGGAGGCGGCCTTGCTCCTGAAACTCGGCTCATTTGCTACCCCGCGGCGATCTCCTCCTTCTCCCGCCTTGCAGAGGGCCGTGTTGGAGTTGCAGGAAAAGGTTCAGGGGTTGGATCACCAATTGCGCCTGCGAATGGCGGCGGTGACCGCCGGCCTGAAAGCGCTGGCGAATGGCGTGGATGGACCGTCCAGTCCATCCCGGGGCGTGGGCCGATCATTGGGGAGTGCCTAACATGTCCGGTGTCAGCGGAATTCTCAGCAGCGCCTTGAGTGGCTTACAGGTGGCTCAGGATGCCTTGCAGGTTACCGGCAACAACATCGCCAACGTCAATACGCCCGGTTACAGTCAAGAATCCGTGGTCCAGTCCAGCCTGCCGACGACCTTTCTGGGCGGGCAATACTACGGTAACGGTGCGCAGGTCAGCTCCGTTCAGCGCGCCTACAGCAGTTTTCTTCAGTCCCAGGTCTGGAGTGCCACTGCCCAAGCCAGTGGCCAGAGCACCCTGTCCACTTCTTTGCAAGGATTGCTGGGCACCCTGAGCGGCGGTGCCATCGCATCCTCCATCAACCAATTCTTTTCCGGCGCGGCTCAGGTGGCGGCAAGCCCGGAGAGCGTCCCGGCGCGTCAGGCTTTGCTCAGTAATGCGCAGTCCCTGAGCCAGACCTTCAACTCCCTGGCCCAGCAGCTCGACTTCATCAATACGGGAGTCAATCAGCAGATTTCCCAGTCGGTGCAGGAAATCAATACCCTGAGCAGTGGGATCGCCCAGCTCAACAGCCAGATAGCGTCCTTGCAGGGGCAGGGAAACGGTAACCCCAACAGCTTGTTGGACCAACGCGATCAGCTCATCACCGAGCTCAATGCCCAGGTGGGGGTGCAGGTCCTGCCCCAAAGTGGCGGGCAGGTCAACGTCTACCTCAGTAACGGCCAGGTACTGGTGGCCGACAGCAAAGCCTTTTCCCTCCAGACCCAGCCCAATCCTTACGACGGCCAGTCCCTGAACGTGGGCTATCTCGGCCCCAATGGTGGACCCGGCGCCGATATCAGCACGGGACTCTCGGGGGGTGTCCTGGGAGGACTCCTGCAGTTTCGCAGTCAGTCGCTCATACCCGCCCAAAATGGTCTCGGTCTACTGGCCGATGGTCTGGCGGCCTCCGTCAATGCGCAGCAGGCCCAGGGCCTGGACCTCAATGGCAATCCCGGTGCGCCACTTTTCCAACTCGGGGGAGTGCAGATTTTTGCTCACCAAGGCAACACCGGCAGCGCCAGCGTTTCGGGACAGATCCGTGATGTCGCCGCACTGACGGCAGACAACTACATCGTGAGCTACCAGGGCAGCGGGCAGTGGTCCGTGCAGGATCAAAGCACTGGACAGATCTTGAGCAGCTATAGTGGCTCGGGTACTCCGCCATCCGGGACTTTTTCCGTACAAAGCTCGGGGGGCGCGCAGGTATTGTCCTTCGCGGGGGTACAGGTGAGTGTGTCCGGCAACCCAGGCAATGGTGACCGCTTTCTGGTAGAGCCCACCCATCTCGGTGCGGTTTCACTGCAAACGGTGCTGAGCAATCCGGCGCAGATTGCCGCAGCCAGCCCCTATGTCTCGAGCCCGGGTGAGTTGGTGAATGGTGCTTTACAGAACGCCAATCTGGGTAATCTCACGCTGTCCAGTGGGAGCTATGTCTCGACGGCGCCTTCGGGATCGACGGTGGTGTCCGGCCTTGCCAGTTTCCCGACTCCCTTGCAGATTACCCTGAGCTCTGGAGGCAGTTCCGGAAGCTCGGTGAGCTACGTCGTCAGCAGCGGCTCGGGAACGAGTTCCGGTGTAATCGCCACGGGTTCCGTTACCCTGGGCGGGAGTGGAAGCTTCATCGACATTGCCTACCCCGGAACCCCCGGGGGGTACTGGCAGGTAAATCTCTCGGGAAGCATGGCCGCTTCTGGTGATGCCTTTACGCTCAGTCCGGGCGGTCCTGGGAGCAATGGCAACGCCGCTGCCCTGGCGGCATTAGGCACAGACAGTATCCTCGGCAACGGCCAGAGCACCTTCAATGATCAGACGGCGCAGTTGCTGACTCAGGTGACTACCCAGGCCCAACAGGCCCAGAGCAATGCCCAGGCCCAGGGCAACCTGCTCAGTCAGGCCCAGGCGGCCCAGCAGTCGGTGTCTGGGGTGAACCTCGACCAGGAGGCCGCCAATCTCATCCAGTACCAGCAGGCTTATCAGGCGGCGGCCAAGGCCATATCCGTAGGCAACAGCCTGTTCCAGTCCCTCCTACAGGCTTTGTGAGGAGCGAATCATGCGCGTGAGTACCCCCGAGTTCTACCAGAGCAGCCTTTCTGGCCTGCTCAATCAACAGAGCACGCTGAACAATTTGTCTCAGCAGCTTTCCACCGGTAACGTGCTGATCGATCCCAGTAGCAATCCCGTGGCCTATGCCCAAACCTTGAATCTGTCGGCACGTATCGCCAATCTCAATCAGTACCAGCAGAGCAACAATTACGCCCAGCAAAACCTGCAACTGAGCAGCAGTACGCTACAGAGTGTGAGTACCCTCATCAATCAGGTACAGCAACTTGCCGTTCAGATGAACAACGGTACCGTCAATGGCAACGACCTACAGAATGCCGTCACGGCCATGCAGGGCAATCTTCAGCAATTGGTGCAGCTGGCCAACACCCAGGACGCTAATGGGAGCTATATCTTCGGCGGTTCCGAAAGCAATCGCCCGCCTTTCCAATTGCAGAGCAACGGCAGTGTGCAATATCTGGGGGACTCGGCCCAGAAGACACTGCAGATTGGCCCGGGGCTCAGCGTCCCGAGTTCCCAGGCAGGCAATGCTATTTTCATGAATGTTCCGGCGGGTAACGGCACCTTTACGGTGGTGCCCTCGGGCAGCAACTATAGCGCATCCTCGGGAGCTAGTAGCGGTAATGTCGGGACAACCACCTTGGGGCCGGGTGCGGTGGTGGATGCAAAGGCCGCCAACGATTTTTTTGTAGCCCAAGGCGGACAACTGGTAGTTACCATCAGTAACGGTACCTCCGGTCTCACCTATAGCGTGAGCAGCGGTGTGGGTAGTGGGATGGCGAGTTCTGGAATAGTCGCCTCGGGCACCTATACACCCGGTATGAGCATTTCCGTCCCCTCCGCCGGGGGCGCTAGCCCCATGCTCAGTGTGAGCGCGGCGGGTGAGCCGGCACCCGGACAGAGCGCGACATTCACCCTGCAGCCGGCAGGTACGCAAAGCATATTTCAAACCTTTCAGAATCTTATCCAGGCCCTGCAAGCGGGAAGTGGTTCTCCTGGAGCTAACACCCAGCGTGCCCAAGGCATCAGCAACGCTCTAGCAAACCTGAGTCAATTTCAAACCACGCTCCTCAGCACCCAGGCCACCATCGGCAGTGAATTACAGCAGGCGCAAAATGTCAGCAACCTCAACACCAATCTACTGCAGCAGTTCCAGACGACCCAAGGCAATCTGCAGGATGTCAGTTACCCTCAGGTCATAACCCAGTTCCAGCAGAGCAGCACAGCGCTGCAGGCGGCGCAGAAGGCGTTTGTGCAGGTGCAGGGGTTGAGTCTCTTTCAGTATATATGACGCCGTGTTGGTAACGCATGAGGGTGCGAGTAATGGCTGAGCAATACTTGTGGCAGGAACTCGACGCAAATCCCACGGACACAGTTTTGGATGCCTATCACAGCAATCCACGCACTGATCTTTTGAGCCTCCTGAAGAGAGAACCAAGACGAGTGCTGGACATTGGCTGTGCCGGCGGGGCTACTGGTAAACTGCTTATGCAACGATATAGAGCAGTAGAACTGTGGGGTATTGAGGCAAATCCTGCCATGGCCCGGATTGCGGCGCAGCATTACCATCGGGTCATTCCCGAACCGTTCGATAAGGTTGATCTCTGGGCGTATGGACTTGACTCAGAATCAGTTGATACGGTATTGCTCGCAGATGTTCTCGAGCATATGGCCAATCCATGGAAAGCGCTGGTCGCTCTGCGTTCGTGGCTTACCAGCGATGCGCAGATCTTGGTAAGCCTTCCAAATCTGAGAAATGCATGGATATTGGGTCAATTGGCAGCGGGAAGATTTCAATATGAATCCTCAGGAATACTGGATATTACACACCTCCGCTTTTTCACAAGAATTGAGGCAATCAGGATGCTTTCAGAAACGGGTTATAACATTGAGGATGTTCGATATGGCCCGGATCAGCGATTCCTGTCAACTCCGAAGCCATCGATATATCCCTCCGAAGTTTCCGCCGGGGGCATGACCATCCATGTGCAGTCGGAGGAGGAATATGTTGAACTAACGAGTCTGCAGGTATTTATTCGCGCTGGGAAACATCAGAGAGCATTGACAGAGGATTCTTTGTCCGGTACCTCGGATATTAGTGTCTTGCCTTGGGAGGTACTACACCAGGGCTCCGTAAAGGGCTCCAGTGTAGCCGTTCTGCTGCATCTATTTTATCCAGATCTTTGGCCGGAACTTTTTTCCCAGTTGCGCACAATTCCTGGCGTACCCGATCTGTACATATCGCTGTGTTCTGAATCGCGCCATGCACTCGTTGAAATTACGCAAGATTGGCCTTCGGCGAAGGTTATTTTGGTTCCCAATCGCGGGCGCGATATTGCTCCTCGCTTGCAACTGGCCAAACTGGCACAGGCGAGCGGTAGCGAATTATTACTGTTTATCCATGGTAAGCGATCGCCACACCTCAAGGACTTAAAGGAAGAGCATGTTAAAGGTACTTTCCTGGAGCATAGAGACGGAGATCGTTGGCGCCGGGAGCTTATCGGTCCACTTTGCCATAATGCAGCAGAAATCCTAGAGAAGTTTCGGTGCGAGCCACAGCTCGGAATGGTTGGTCCGGCCGGTTTCTGGATAAATTTGATGCCCGACGCGAATTTTTTGCTACTCCAGCAACTGACACAGAAACTGGGCCTGAGCATTTGTTTCGGACAGGATGGATTTTTTGCGGGAAGCATGTTCTGGGCGCGCGTTTCGGCCCTAGCGCCTGTATGGTCTGAGGTTGACCTTTCCTCGCATTTTGAAGACGAAACCGGGAAGCTCGATAAAACCCTGGCCCACGCCTATGAGCGAGTTTTTGCAGCTCAAGTTAGCAGATCTGGTTTCAGAGTGGAGGACAGCGATGGCAAACTTATGCTTGAACCAAGCCCCGACCCCCGTCCTTGGTTGACCGTTCGGCGGTGTCTTGAAGCAGAGCGGGTGTGGTCGCGGGATTGGCATCCTAATAGACAGATTAAGTTGGCTTATGTGTTATTGATTGGTGATAATCGAGGTCTGGAAAAGACGAAGCAAAGTATAGAACAGCAGTGGCTTGCGGTAGGCGATACTGCCTTGGTTCGCGCCGATGAGAGCGGACTGTTGGCTACGTTAAATATGATAGCAGCCTCCGAGGTCTGGGACTGGATCGCGTTCATTGACGCCGGGGATACGCTTTCGGCAGATGCCACGTTTCGTGTTGAACGAGCCATCGCTGATCACCCTGAATGGCAGGTCATCTACAGTGACGAGGACTCGCTCACAGCGGATGGGGAGCATGTAAATCCGCACTGTAAGCCTGACTTCAATATCGACTACTTGCGCAGTCTGCCCTATGTGGGTGGGCTTCTGGTCATTCGACGAGACCTTTTTCTGGAGCTCGGTGGTTTTGATCCGGCGGCGGATGGTGCGGAGGACTACGACCTGGTATTGCGGGCCTGGGAACGTGTTGGGGACGCTGGGATCGGTCATATTGCGGAGGTCTTATACCATCGACGTCAGGGAGGCGGGCATTGTCTGCTGTCCGTCCAGGAGATCCTTGCGGCGAGCAAGGCAGCGCTGGAACGGCATTTGCGGCGTTTGAACATCGCAGCGGAAGTTCTGCCTGGCCCCTTTCCGCCAGCCACCCGCGTGCGCTATCCGCTGACGTCGACGCCCGTGGTCTCCATCGTGATCCCTACACGCAATCAGTTGCCCATGCTGCAGCGTTGCGTAGAATCCGTGATCGAGAAAACGCGCTATCCCCACTACGAGATACTCATCGTCGACAACGATAGCGATGAACCCGAGGCGGTGAAGTATCTGGAGCTTTTGGCGGCCCAGGAAGAAAGTTTCGGTGGCAGGCTACGTGTTATTCGACATCCCGGAGCCTTCAATTTCTCAGCCATGAATAATCGTGCTGTGGACCTCGCACGCGGCGAGTACATCCTTCTGCTCAATAACGACACGGCCGTTTTGCACGAGGATTGGCTGGACGAGATGGTCAGTCAGGCACTGCGTCCGGAGGTGGGTATCGTTGGGGCAAAGCTGCTTTTCCCCGATGGTCGGATCCAGCATGCTGGGGTCATTTTGGGTTTGTGCGGTCCGGCGGAGCATCCCTTCATTGGTCAGCCCGCGGAATACCGCGGTTATTTTGGTCGTGCTATGCTCACCCAGAATCTATCGGCGGTGACTGGGGCATGTCTGCTGATTTCCAAAGCACTGTACCAGGCCGTTGGTGGACTGGACGAGCACGATTTTCGGGTGTCCTACAACGATGTGGATCTATGCCTCAAGGTTCGGGAGCAGGGCAAAAAGATCGTATTTACTCCGTGGGCGATCCTACTTCACGAAGGTTCGGCAAGCCAGCGTGGGGGGGTGGAAAATAAGCCGAATCCGGAGAAAGAGAAACGTTTTGCCGGCGAAAAGATGGCTTTTTACCGCAAATGGTTGCCGCAACTGGCTTTTGATCCGGCGTATAATCGGCACCTGAGTCTTGCGGGCAGTGGATTCCTTTTGGAGGATCAGGCGGCGCTCACCTGGGATCCCGCGTGGCGGCCGCGTCCGCGAATTTTAGTGCATCCGGCCGACCGGGAGGGCTGCGGCGAATACCGCATCATCGCACCCATGCGTGCCCTGCAACGCGCCGGACGGGTTCAGGGGTGGGAGACCATGCGCATTTTCGAGCCCGCAGAAATGGAGCGCTTTTCGCCAGAGAGCATTGTCGTGCAGCGGCAGATGGAATGGCCCCAGATCGAGGCCTTGGAGCGACATAAGGCGCTGAGCAGGGTGTTTCGGGTCTTTGAGATCGACGATCTGATCACCAATCTGCCAGTGAAGAGCCTGCACAAGGCCCATATTCACAAGGATATCGCCAAGCGCTTTCGCAAGGCTGCGGGTCTCTGTAATCGCCTGGTTGTGGCAACGGAACCCCTGGCCGAAGCTTATCGGGGTTTCAGCGACGAGGTCCGAATCCAGCCCAACTGTATCGAGGACGCCATATGGGGTGGCTTGTCCCCCAGGCGGCGGGGTGACAGCAAGCCGCGCGTGGGCTGGGCCGGCGGGATCGGGCACACGGGCGATCTGGAGCTGGTGGCCGATGTGGTCCGGGATTTGTCGAGCGAGGTGCATTGGGTGTTTTTCGGTCTCTGTCCGGATGCCTTGAAGCCCTATGTCCAGGAATTCCACCCCGGTGTGCCCTTGGCCCAGTACCCGGCCAAACTGGCGAGCCTCGATCTGGATCTGGCCATTGCACCGCTGGAGGACAATCCCTTCAATGAGGCTAAGAGCCATCTGCGGCTTCTGGAATACGGGATTCTCGGTTATCCCGTGGTCTGTTCCGATATTTTTCCGTACCAGGGCGACTATCCCGTCTGGCGGGTTGCCAACCGGTATCGGGACTGGATCAAGACCATCCGTGAGGTTCTGGCGGATCGAGAGACTCTTGCATCTGCTGGGGATGTGCTGCGGGAGTATGTGCGCAAGCACTGGTTGCTGGAGTCCCGTCTGGACGATTGGCTCGGCGCCTGGCTGCCGTGAGGCCCGCTAAAGTTTCCGTGCGGTGGTGTCGTTAAGGGGAGTGTAGGGAGGTTCCCTACGGTTTCGGCAAGGATGCCGGCTTATCCCTAAGAAAGGAGCACGACCATGTCTATTTCCGGTATCATCAACACCAACGTGTCGGCATTGAACACCCTCAATGCCCTCAACGGCACTCAGGGCAGCCTCAATACCTACCTGCAGCAGCTGTCCACGGGCAAGAGCATCAACGGTCCCCAGGACAATCCGGCGGGCTATGCCATTGCGCAACGCTTTCAGACCCAGATCAATGGTCTGAATCAAGCCATCTCCAACGGTAATCAGGGCGTTTCGCTGGTGCAGACGGCGACCGGGGCGATCCAGAATCAGACCAGCCTCTTGCAGCAGATTCGCACCACGGCGGTGCAGGCTGCCAACGCCTCCAACACCACTCAGGATCGCCAGGCCCTGCAAGGTGTCGTGAGCCAGTTGCTGGCCCAAGTACAGACCATTGCCACCCAGACCCAGTTCAACGGTCAGAACATCCTGGACGGTACCTTCGCCGGTGCTGCTTTCCAGGTGGGTGCGAACAGCAACCAGATCATCAATGTGTCCGTGGGGAATACCCAGAGCAATGCCATGGGGAATTACACCACGACCACATCCGGCACCATTTACGGCAGCAGCTCTGGTGCTTATGAAATGAATGGTTATGCGGCCGGTGGCGCTTTTACCGTCAGCTCCGGCGCGGTTGGTGCTGGTGGAGCGGGTAATTTCGTCAAAGGCACCACCCTGGGTGTCTCGGGATCGGTTGGATCTGCCGCAGTGACCGTCACCTCTGCCGATGAGTCGGCTTATAGCTTAGCCCAGAGCGTGAATCAGGTTTCGGCACAGACGGGTGTTTCCGCCTCCGCCTACACCAGCACGGCTTTTACTGTGACTACTACGGGCAGTATCAGCTTTACACTCAGTAACGGGAGCAGCGGCTCACCGACCAATGCCGTGAACATCTCCGCTACTGTCACCGACGGTCAGAGCGGCTTGAGCTCTCTGGTCACGGCCATCAACAACCAGGCGGCGATAACCGGGGTTTCGGCCTCGACGCAGACCGTCAATGGCACGCAGGAACTCGTATTGACCCAGAGTCAGGGGCAAAACATCGTCATCCAGGCGAGTTCAGGAGCAGCAACCAGCGGCCTGTCTTCGGGCTCCACGGCCGTGTTGCAGGCCGTCAACGGAACGACTGGTGCATCCATCGGTGGCACCCTGAGTTCCGGTGTCGGCGGCATGCTGATACAGGGTGTCGTGCAGTTCCAGTCCAGCTCCTCCTATGCGATCGGTAATGCCTCCGGTATCGGTTTCAGCTCGCAGGCAGCGTCGCTCAGCGGTTCCGCCATCGCCAATATCAATGTTTCCACGGCAGCTGGTGCGCAGCAGGCCATCTCCATCCTGGATCAGGCCATCAACTACCTGAATCAGCAGAACGGTGCTCTCGGCGCCATTCAGAACCGGATTCAGGCGTCCGTGAGCAACGATCAGACGACGGCAACGAATCTGCAGTCGGCGCAGTCGGTGGTGCAGGATGCCAACATCGCCCAGGCGACGTCGCAGTTGACCAAGTATCAGATCCTGCAGCAGGCCGGCATCTCGACCCTGGCTCAGGAAAATGCCTTGCAGCAGAGCTATCTGAAGCTTCTGCCCTAAGGGTAGTCGGAGTGTCTTTTCCTCCCGACCCTTGGTCGGGAGGATGCTGGCAAGAAGAGGTGTTTCATGGAGCCTTTATCGTTTACGGGGATAAAGACTAATCCGGATGCTGGATCGACCATATCGGCAATGGCGACGGTACGTCCCACACAAACGGCAGGATCTGTCTCTAACGCCGGCAGCGGCACATCGGCTGATGTCAACGGAGCGCAGGCAAGCGGTGATGGTGGACCGAAGTCCAGCGTTCAGCAGGCCATCTCGGCCCTACAGCATAAGCTAGCCCAGGAAAATCCCAGTGTGACTTTGGAAGCGGGTCTGGACCCGACAGGGAACCATCCCAATCAAGTACTTTTAAAATTGAGCGATTCCGTAACCAAACAGGTATTTTACGAATATTACGTACCGGCACAGCAGGTGGTGAAAATGGCGCAGTCCGGAGAGAGCATCCTTCCGGGGACGCTGATGAGTGAGAAAGCCTAAGGAGGTGTGGTCGTGTCTGTGTCCCTGTCGGGGCTGGTCAGTGGTATCGACGTCCAGAGTCTCATCAGCAATCTGAGTGCGGCCTATCAGCAGCCCATTACCCTCCTGCAGAAACAGGAGCAATCGTACCAGACGAGCCTTAGCGCCTGGGGGACCCTGCAGAGCAGCCTGTCCAGTCTGCAATCGGCGCTTGGGGCATTGCAGAATCTGGGTAGCAGCAATAATCGCAGCGTCAGCCTTTCCAACGCTGGAGTAGCCACGGCCTCCGTCACCAACGGGGCCCAGTTGGGCTCCTACAGCCTTAGCAATATCGTTCTTGCTCAGTCCCAGAGTATCTACTCTTCGAGTTTCGCCAGTGCCAGTAACACCGCCGTGGGTACGGGTACGCTGCAGATTCAGGTCGGCAGTGGTGCGGTCAGCAATATCGTCATCAACGGCGGTAACGATACCCTGAACGGGATCGCCAGCGCCATCAATCAGGCCAATCTCGGCGTGAACGCGGCAGTCATCAACGACGGCAGCGGCTATCGCCTCACCCTGACTGGGACCGGGACCGGAGTGAACAACGCTTTCACGGTCGCGGTGAGCGGCGCCTCGGGCTCTCTCGCAGAGCTCAGCTACAGCCCTGGGGCATCGGGGGGGATGACCCTGAGCCAGGCTGCGCAGAATGCCAGTCTCAGCATCAACGGGCTGGCGGTGACCAGTTCCAGCAATACGGTCTCTGGGGCCATTCCCGGTGTGACCCTGAACCTGCAGACGAGCGGTAGCACTACCCTGCAGGTCTCTGCCAGCAATTCGGCCTTTGTCTCGGCGGTGCAGAGTTTTACCTCGGCCTTCAACAAGACCATGGGGACCATCAACCAACTGACCGCATATAATGCCCAGACGGGCTCCGGCGGGCCGCTGTTGGGCAGCGCTGCGGTGCAGGGATTGCGAACGCAGTTGTTGAACCTGATCTCTGGACCTGGCCTCGGCGTGAGTGCCGGCAGCGCGTACAACTCCCTGGGCGCCGTTGGCCTGGGTCTGACCAGCAGCGGCACCATTACCCTCAATACGGGCACCTTGAGTACAGCGCTCAACAGCGACTACCAGACGGTGTTGGGGCTCTTCAGCCAGGCGGGCTCGACCAGTAGCAGCAATGTCCAGTTCGTCTCTGCGAGCGGCAGTGTGCAGGCTGGTACCTACGCCGTAGCGGTCAGTCAACTGGCAACCCAGGCCACCGTCATGGCCAGCAGCCCGGTACCCAGCGGCGGTATTGCGCAGTCCGAGAGCCTGACCATCGGCTCTGGATCCAGTTCCGTGGTGGTCTCGCTGGCCTCCGGCAGCTCTTTGAGTCAGATCGTCAATACCATCAACGCCACCCTGCAGCAGTCGGGTATGACGGGGCTGACGGCGTTGTCCAACAACGGTTATCTGGAGCTGCAATCCAGCGGGTACGGCAGTAGCCAGAGCTTTACCGTGGTCTCCAACGTGGCGGCGGGGGCCTCGGGCACGGGCATTGGCACCAACACCCTGTCGGCTTCGGGCACGGACGTGGTGGGTACGGTCAATGGTCAGGCGGCTTCGGGGAACGGCCAGCAATTGACGGTAACGGGCCCCGGCCCTGCCCTTGGACTGCAACTTCAGATCAGCGGCACCCAAACTGGCAACCTCGGTACCGTCGTTGTGAGCCAGGGACTCTACCAACAGATGCACAGCCTGCTCAGCCAAGCCCTCGATAGCCAGACTGGCTTTGTTGCCGCAGCGCAGAACGGCCTCAATGGGACGATCAACGGGCTCAACGCGCAGATCACCACGCTGCAGCAATCGGCCAGCAACCAGACGGCACTGCTGACCCAACAGTTTGCCGCCATGCAGTCGCAGCTGTCGCAGCTGCAGTCCATTGGCCAGTACATCAACGCATTTTACAACACGGGTTCTAGTTCCAGCAGCAGTTCAGGGGGCTGAGGAGAGATCGCATGAGCGTCGCCGCATCGGCAGTACAGGCATATCGGCAGGTGGGACAGCAGGGTTTGAGCGTGGACAGACGCGTGCTGCTGGGATTGGAGGGTATCCTGGAATACATCCGTCGGGCACGTCTGGCCATGGAGCAAGATGACCTTCTGGCAAAGGCCGAGGCCATGGATAAGGCCTACCAATTGACGGCGCATCTCCTTGCCAGCGTGGATCTGGAGCACGGAGGAGAGATCGCCGTCAATCTCGAGCAGCTGTATCGCTTTCTGCTGGAGCGGCTGGCCCTGGCAAATATCTTTGACGAGGTGAACCATCTCGATGCCTGTACGCCGGTGGTGCAGGACCTGCGCGATGCCTGGCGTGGTTTGCTCGAAAGGGGATGACGTTCTATCCTCCCATCGGGAGGAGACATGGGTATTGCGGCGGTAGAACTCTGTGGGCGTTTCCCTCTGGCGTGGTACAGCGCTCCCGAAGACGATCCGGCCTGCGCCGCGATCATGGACGCTAATCTGGTCTTGCTCAAAGCGCTGCTGCTGGATGGGGATGGCCCGACCAAGGAAGACGATGAGCACGGAGTGCTACCGGCGCTGCACACCAAGATCGATCTGCTGCTGCTCATGATGAGCAAAGGTTTGCGGGGCCTCGAGCCGCTCCCCGAGTCGGTGTACTGCTGCATGGACGCCCAGCAGTTGCGTTGGCGCGGGCAGCCTGCCGGAACGCCACCTTCCCCGGAAGGGCCCGGTGCCCTCGCCCTCTACCTTCGGCCGAACATGGCCATCCCTCTGATTCTGCCCGGTTCTCTCATGAAGGACCTGCCCGGGTCGGAGGGCGATTGGTCCGGGCGGTTTGCCCATCGCTTGAGCGAGACCGTGCAGGAATGCCTGGATCGTCTAATATTCCGGTATCATCGGCGCTCCGTTGCGCGCAGTCGGGAAAAACCCTAAAGATCGGATGGACGGCCCTGGAAACCTCAGTGATTCGGTCGTGACGCAGGACGGCGGACACGATCGACGCAGCATCTCCCGTGAGCGTTGTGGTCTGATCGGGACGAGCACTGCCATGCGCGAGGTCACGCGCGTCCTCGGCAAGGTGGCACAGAGCGACAGTACGGTACTTCTTCTGGGTGAGTCGGGCACTGGGAAGGAGGTAGTCGCGCAGTGTCTGCACCAGCATTCGAGTCGCCGCAACGGTCCCTTTGTCGCCGTCAATTGCGGCGCCATCCCCGCTGAACTCATGGAGAGCGAGCTCTTCGGACACGAGAAGGGCGCCTTCACGGGGGCTCTGGTGGCGCGCAAGGGACGTTTCGAGCTTGCCGAGGGGGGCACGCTCTTTCTCGATGAAGTGGCGGAGATGAGCCCGCAGATGCAGGTAAAACTGCTGCGCGTGCTGCAGGAGCGGCGCTTTGAGCGCGTCGGTGGGTCGCGCAGCCTCCACGCCAACGTGCGCATCATCGCCGCAACCCACCGTAATTTGGAGGACCGGATACGAGAGAATCTTTTCCGGGAGGATTTGTACTACCGTCTGAATGTGTTCCCTGTGGATCTACCGCCGCTGCGCTGTCGCGAAAACGACGTGCGTCTCTTGATGGAATTTTTCCTCAAGCGCCAGGCGGCCGAGACGGGGAACCTGGAGGTCCGTTTGACGGAGGCGGCCTGGCGTGTGTTGCGCGATTACCATTGGCCAGGCAACGTGCGCGAATTGCAGAATCTGGCGGAGCGTCTGAGCATTCTCCATGCTGGTGAAGAGATCGATGTGGAGCAGTTGCCAGAGCGTCTACGCCGCCATGGTGCGGCGAGCCAGGCAGAGCAGGAGCAGCAGAGTCTGAGGGCGATATGGTCCGAGGGATTCTCCCCTCAGCCGGAACTCCCCTTCGATTTGAAGAAGCATATGGAAGCAGTGGAAAAGGAATTTTTGCTGCGCGCCCTGGATGAGTGCGACCAGGTGGTGGCGCGGGCTGCGGAGCGGCTGGGTCTGCGACGCACGACCATGGTGGAAAAGCTCAAGAAATATGCCCTATTGCCGGGGCGTTTCTGACCGTGGGGAAGTCTCCGGCAACGCAGTCGAAGCCCGACTCGGCGCAGCTTCTGGAAGCTTTTTCGCTCTTCAACGAGACCTCGCGCGAACTTACCGAGGCCTATGGTACCTTGCAAGCGGAAGTGGCCCGGCTTGGAGCCGAGTTGGCCTCGGCCAACGCGCGTCTGCGTGCAGAACTGCGTGCCAGGGAGGCCCTGAATCAACGGCTTTCCCTGCTCCTGGAATTGCTCCCAGGGGCTGTCCTCGTTGTCGACGATGCGGGGGCCATCCTGCAGATGAATCCTGAGGCGAGTCGCTTGCTCGGGTCGGACAAGGTGGGGTCGGTTTGGCATGGTCTGGAGGATCTGAGACTGGGAGAGAGTGGTGAGGAATGGCTGCTCCAGCAGCCGGGAAAGCCCATCCGGCGCTTGGCTGTCGCCATCAATGCCTTGCCCGATGAAGGGGGGCAGATCGTGCTTCTCCAGGACGTGACCGCAACCCGGGCGCGGCAGGCGGCGGCACAGCAGCGCGAGCGACTTGCCGCCATGGGGGAGACAATGGCCGGGCTTGCCCATCAACTGCGTACGCCCCTGGCAACGGCGCTGCTCGCCCTCGAGCAGATGTCTTGGGAGCGGGGTCCCGAGCATATACACAAGCAACGACAGCGCGCCCTGCAGCGCTTGCGCGCACTGGAAACCACCATCGACAAGATGTTGCTTTTTCTGCGCAGCGGCGAGGTCGAGGGAGGGCGGATCGGGGTCGCGGATATCCTCGACGGTCTGCGCGAGAACTTCGCAGAGCTGTACCGTCAAAAAAATGTCGACCTGAGGCTACCGACCCTGAGTGCCGACCTTTTCTTGACGGGAAGTCGCGAAGCCTGGATCAGCATACTGGGCAATCTGTTGGAAAATGCCTTGCAATTCAGTCCGGAGGGAGGCACGGTCCGGGTGGACGTGGCGGGTGTGGCAGGAATCCTGCATTGGACCGTTTGCGATGAGGGACCTGGGGTGCCCACGGCCGAGCGGGGGCGAATCTTTGCTCCTTTCTACACTCGCCGTCGTGGCGGTACCGGTCTTGGCCTCAGTATCGTGCGCAATTTCGTGGAGAGCATGGGGGGGAGTATTCAGGTGATGGATACCGCGCAAGGCGCTTGCTTTCGGATTCAGGTGCCCGTCTGGACGCAGCCGGAGCCCATTCTGCGTTCCTCGACTGCACAGGAGCCGCGCTGATGGGTGCGGCGGGGGCGCGGGTATTGCTGGTGGAGGACGACGTCGACTTCGCCGAGGTCTTGGCCGAGGGCCTGGAAGAGGCCGGCATGGAGGTGCAGCAGGCCGCAGACGGCAAAGAGGCGCTGAACCGTCTGCGCGATGGCCAGTTCGACCTGATCCTGAGCGATGCCCAGATGCAGCCCATGGATGGCTACGGGCTTCTGGCAGCCCTGCGTGCGCAGCCAGGTCATCCTCCCGTCGTCATGATGACGGCTTGGGGCACCATCGACGAGGCGGTGCGCGCACTGCAGAATGGCGCCGTCGATTATCTCGTGAAACCCTTTGCCATGCAGGAACTCCTGACCAAATTGCAGCGACACGAGCGCCTGCAGCCGGGTGCGGAGTTGGAGCCCCTGGCCCACTCGCCGGTCATGCTGGAAACGCTGATCAAGGCGCGGCGGGTCGCGCAGACGGAGGCGAGCGTCCTGCTCACCGGTGAAAGCGGCGTGGGGAAAGAGGTGCTTGCGCGCTTCATCCATCGCGAAAGTAACCGGGCACGTGAGCCCTTTGTTGCGGTGAACTGTGCCGCCATTCCCGAAAGCCTTCTCGAAGCCACCCTCTTCGGTCATGAAAAAGGCGCCTTCACCGGGGCAAGCCAGAGCAGTCCGGGAAAGTTTGAGCAAGCCCAGGGCGGTACCCTGTTGCTGGACGAAGTTACGGAGATGGCCCTGCCACTCCAGGCCAAGCTCCTGCGGGTCTTGCAGGAACGGGAGTTGGAGCGTGTCGGCGGTCGGCGCACCATTCGTCTGGATGTGCGGGTCATCGCAACCAGCAACCGCGATCTGCGCCAAGCAGTGAGCGAGGGTAAGTTTCGCGAAGATCTGTACTACCGCCTGCAGGTGATCCCCCTGTGCGTGCCGCCCCTGCGCCAGCGTCGAGAGGATATCCTGCCCTTGGCACAGCGACTGCTTGCCAAACACTGCGAACGCATGGCCATCGCGCCCAAGAGCCTGGATCCCGAGGCGCAGGCGGTTCTGCTCAGCTATCCCTGGCCTGGTAACGTGCGGGAGTTGGACAATGCCCTGCAGCGTGCAGCCATTTTTTCGGCGGATACGGTAATTCGCAGCGACGATCTGGGTCTTGAAATGCGGGGCACGCTGGATGACGCCCGCTCTGAGGGTTCCTCACGTCCCATTCTCGAGGATGTGCGCAGCCGTCAGGAGCAAGAGACCATCGTCAGCGTTCTGCGCGAGTGTCGCGGCTCGCGCAATGAGGCGGCAAGACGTTTGGGAATCAGCCCGAGAACCCTGCGGCACAAGCTGCAGCGGTATCGCGAGATGGGGCGGGATCTCGGCGATATTTAGCACGAATTTTGCTAGCATTTTGCAGTCTATCTTTCTGGGGTATGGGTCATGAGCAGCGTCGAATCTTTGGATGCACTCCTCAGCCAGTTGCGCAACCTGGCAGGTCAGGCACAGGGCCTGAAGGTACCGGCAGCCTCGTCCGCGGGGGCGACGGGTTTTGCCGAGACCCTGAAAGGCATGGTGGAGGGCGTCAATCAGGAGCAGGCGCAGGCGAATCAACTGCAGAATAGCTTCGCCAGCGGTGATCCGGCCGTGAGTCTCAGTCAGGTGATGGTGGCTTCGCAAAAGGCCGATCTTTCCTTCCAGACGATGCTGCAGGTGCGAAACAAGCTGGTCTCAGCCTATCAAGACATCATGAACATCCAGGCCTGAGGCCGAGTCGACGAGGAGCGGATCACTGAGTGACGGCCATGGAAGCTACTCGCCCCGATACTCCGCCCCTATCTTTCCCCGCGCAATGGCAACGCCGTTGGCAGGAGCTGCCTGGCAATCGTCGCTTTGCCATTCTGGCCGTTCTGGCCGCGATCTTTGCCGGCATCGTCGTCACCCTGTTGTGGAGTCGGCCACAGGGCTACGGTGTACTCTACACCAACTTGTCCAACCGCGATGGCGGTGAGGTGATTGCCCAGCTGCAGAAGCTGAACGTTCCTTTTCGCATCACCGACGGGGGCGCCGTCATTTCCGTACCGGCCAACGAGGTTTACGCCACCCGGATGAAACTCGCTGCGGTCGGCCTGCCGCGCGGAGAAGGGGTGGGCTTCGAGATCCTGGACCATGAGCCCATGGGTACCAGCGACTTCGTGGAGCACGTCAATTATCAGCGGGCTCTGGAGGGCTCGCTGGAGCGGACCATCGCCTCGTTATCGGCGGTGGAGCGGGCCAAGGTCCACCTGGCCATTCCCAAGCCTTCGGTCTTCCTCAGTCAGGAGGAGAAGCCAACGGCATCGGTGCTCGTGAGCCTCTATCCAGGGAGAGAGCTGAGCGCTGCCCAGGTGGCGGGTATCGTCCATCTGGTGGCTGCCAGTGTCCCTGGGCTTACCGATAAAAATGTGACGGTGGTGGACCAGCAGGGCAATCTGCTGAGCGCACAGGGCGGCAACGATCTCGGTCTGCAACCGGGCCAACTGGCCTATCAGCGGGCAGTGGATCGCGCTTACGAACACCGTATCGAGCAAATTCTGGCACCCATCGTCGGTGCCGGTGGGGTACGGGTGGCGGTGTCTGCGGACATCGATTTTTCCCACAGTGAGAGCAGTTCCGTTACCTACGGCAATCACCAGATTCTGAGCCAGCAGCAAAACGTCCGGAGCAGCACGGGCGGGGGCGGCCCTTACGGTGTTCCGGGCGCACTCTCCAATCAACCGCCGGGAGTGGCCATTGCACCGTTGACGGCGCCCACCGTTTCAACACTGTCGCCTGGCGATCTCATCGCCCTGGCACCGACCCTGAAGGCTCTGGCGCCCACGGAGAGCAGCAGCGACAGCACCACCAACTTCGATGTCGATCAGACCATTGTCCACACGGTGAATCCGGTGGGTTCCGTCAAGCGCCTGTCGGTGGCGGTTCTGGTGAACGATCGTCTCGAAGGCACTGGTCTGGGGGGTGCGAAGCAGGCAAAACCCTTGACGGCAGCGCAACTCCAGCAGATACAGCAGCTGGTGGAAGACGCCATTGGCTACGACGCCAAGCGCGGCGATACCGTGAAGGTCGTGAACATGCCCTTCAGCGGCACGGAGGCGGTGAGCAGCCATTTGCCCTGGTGGCAGCAGGAGTGGTTTCTGGCCCTGTTGCACGGCACGTTGCGTTACCTTGTACTGCTGTTGCTGGCGATATTGCTCTATTTTGGTTTGATACGTCCCTTATTGCGTATACGCGGTCGGCGTGAGCCCACATTGGCCGCCGATTCCGTCGCCCGGGACGGCGGTCAGGGCGAGGCAGGGGAGGTAGCCGCAGACCGGGGACAACCGGGCCCGACGACGGCTCGGGAACCTGTCTCCATGCCCGCCAATCCCCTGGAGACGGACCTATACGTGGCCCGGCAACTGGTCATGCAGGATCCGGGTCGGGCGGCCCAGGTCGTCAAGGAATGGCTGAGCAGTGAGCGCTGAAGCAGAGGAACTCAGCGGCATCGACCGCAGCGCCATCCTGCTCCTGAGCCTGGGCGAGGACGAGGCGGCCGAAGTCATGCGCCACCTGGGTCCCCGCGAAGTACAAAAGCTGGGCGCCGCCATGGCTCGCCTGTCGCACGTCAGCACCGAGCAGGCGCAGACCGTACTCGCCGACTTTCGATCGCGCCTCGAGCGGCAAACCTCCCTCGGGGTGGGCAGCGATCAATACATCCGCACCATGCTCACCAAAGCCCTGGGGGCAGACAAGGCTGGTACGGTCATCGACCGCATTCTGCACGGCGGTGAGGCTAGTGGTCTGGAGAATCTGAAGTGGATGGACGCTCGCTCCATCGCCGACCTCATCAAGCTCGAGCATCCCCAGGTGCTTGCCATGATCCTCGCCTACATGGAGCCTGAGCAGGCGGGTGAGGTCATCCATCATCTGCCCGAGCGGGTAGTGAGCGAGGCTATGATGCGTCTGGCGAGCCTCGAAACGGTGCAGCCCGCTGCCATCCGGGAACTCAACGAAATCCTGGAAGAGCAATTGTCGGGAGAGTCGCAGAGTCTGCAGGTCGCGAGCCTGGGCGGCGCCAAGAGTGCGGCGGACATCCTCAATCGTCTCGAAACCAGTCTGGCTACCAGTATTCTCGACAAGATGCGGGAAAGCGATGCGGAGTTGGCGGAGAAGGTACAGGAAAAGATGTTTGTCTTCGACGATCTCATCAAACTGGACGATCGCAGCATGCAGATCCTCCTGCGAGAGGTGCCCGCTGATGGCCTGGTGACGGCACTCAAGGGTGCGGCGCCAGCCTTGAAGGAAAAGTTTTTTGCCAACATGTCCAAGCGCGCGGCGGAGATGTTGCGGGACGACCTAGAGGCCAAGGGACCAGTGCGCATCAGCGAGGTGGAGGCGGCACAGAAGGCCATCCTCCAGGTCGCCCAGCGCCTGGATGCAGCCGGTCAGATCAGTCTTGGGGGTGGTAGCGGGGAGGCTATGCTGTGACGGTGAAATCGTTCGGATCGCCGCCGCAGATCATCCCCGCCGAGGGATCCGCATCCGCAAAACGCTGGGAAATGCCCGAATTCAGCGAATCGGCAGTCGCGACGGAGGCCCCTGGCCTGGGTGAGGCGGAACCGCCGGTGGAGGCGTCGGAATTGCGCTTGCCCACCACGGCCGAGATCGAGGCCGTGTACGCCAAAGCGGCGGAGGAGGGGCGAGCGGCAGGCTATGCCGAGGGTCAGCAGTTGGGCAGGCGTGAGGCACTGCAGGCAGCGGCCACGGATATCGAGCGCTTGCGGCAGATTTTGCGAGGCCTCGCGGCACCCGTAGATCGACTCGATGCCGCCGTGGAACAGGCGCTTTTGAGCCTGGCACTGGAGATCGCCCGGCAGGTGATCCGGCACGAGCTGACCACCCAACCCGAATTGATCCTGCCGCTGTTGCGGGAAGCCCTGAAAGCGCTCCCGATTCGCAGTCGTCGGCCGCTGCTGCGCCTGCACCCAGAGGATGTGGCATTGCTGCGAGAGGCCCTGCCGGAGCTGGCCGATGAGGGCGTCGAGACCGTTGCCGACCCGGACCTGGAGCGTGGCGGACTGATCCTTGCGGTGCCTCTGGAGGGAGAACCCGTCGTGCCCGACCGCCGCTGGGGACAGCGCAGTGAGGCAGCCGTAGCCACGGAATTGGATCTGAGCCTTGCGACGCGCTGGCGCCAGGTGCTGGAACAGCTTTTTGGAGATCTGGCACGATGACCCACACGCTCCCGGAACGGCAGGCGTCGTGGGCAGAGTTTCTTGGACAGTGGCACGATCGTTTGCCAAGGACCTTGCCCCCTCCCTTGCCCAGCGGGCGGCTCGTGCGCATGGTGGGTCTCGTGCTGGAGGCGGAGGGGATGGAGGCCAGCGTCGGTAGCCGTTGCCGGGTCATTGCCGCCAATCAGCGGGGCATCGATGCCGAGGTGGTGGGTTTCCACGGCGAGCGCCTACAATTGATGGCGGCAGGGGATACCCATGGCGTGGCCTTAGGGGCGCGGGTTCAACTTTTGCCCGGGGAGGCCCAGGGTAGCGCCAGTCCGGCGCTCCTGGGACGGGTCATCGATGGTCTCGGGCAGCCATTGGACGGTGGCGATGCCGTTCCCAATCGGACTCCCATACCCCTCATGGGAACTCCCCTCAATCCCATGAACCGTATGCCCATACGCCATCCCTTGGACGTTGGGGTACGCAGTATCAACGCTCTGTTCACCGTGGGGCGTGGCGCGCGCATGGGTCTTTTCGCCGGTAGTGGCGTAGGCAAAAGTGTATTGTTGGGCATGATGGCGCGGAATACGGAGGCCGACGTCATCGTCGTCGGCCTGATCGGTGAACGCGGCCGGGAAGTCAAAGAGTTCATCGAGGATATCCTGGGCGAAGCGGGCCTGCGGCGTGCCGTGGTGGTTGCCGCCCCCGCCGATGCCCCGGCCCTTACCCGTATCCGTGGTGCCCATCTGGCCACGGCGTTGGCGGAATATTTTCGCGATCGCGGGCAGCATGTGCTGCTGCTCATGGACTCCCTGACCCGTTATGCCATGGCGCAGCGCGAGATTGCTTTGGCCGTCGGCGAACCGCCTGCCGTGCGCGGCTACCCACCCTCGGTGTTTGCGCGCTTGCCCGCCCTAGTCGAACGCGCTGGCAATGGCGGTCGCGATGGGGGAAGCATCACCGCCTTCTATACGGTGTTGATGGAGGGGGACGATCAGCAGGATCCCATCGCCGACAGCGCGCGCGCGATTCTGGACGGCCATCTGGTTCTGTCCCGCAGTCTTGCGGAGCAGGGCCATTATCCGGCCATCGACCTAGAAGCCTCCATCAGCCGGGTCATGCCGAATATCGTCCCCGCTGCCCAGCTGCAAGCGCTGCACCGGCTCAAGCGCCTTTATGGTCGCTATCGCGAACAGCGGGATCTCATCGCCGTTGGCGCATATTCGGCGGGACTCGATCCCGTGCTGGATCAGGCAGTGCAGGCCTATCCTGCCATTGAGGCATTTCTGCAACAGGATCAGCGGGAGTCCGTCGATCTTGCGCAAGCGCAGGCAGCGCTGGCGGCACTCATGGCACCCTATCTCGGAGGCACCGATGGCACCACGTCCTGACGGGATCCGGTATGGTTCGGTGGACGGATCCCATGAGCCGTGAAGAAACGCTGCTGTCCCTGAGTCGTGCCAGCCAGAATCACGAACAGATGCTGCGCCAGGAGCTCGCTCGCCAACAGCAGTTTCTGGCGGACCTCGGGGCAAAAATGCAGCTTTTGCAGAATTTTCTTGCCCAGTATCGTGCCGAGTGTGCGCGCTTGGAGGGGCAGGGCGTGGAAGTGACGCGTGCTCTGGATATGCGGCGGTTCATCGCTCAACTGGAGCAGGCGATGCAATTTCACGAGTCCTCGCTGCAGGGACACCGGCGGCGGACGGCAGCTCTGCTGGAAGAGTGGAAACGGGCCCGTGGCAAGGAAAAAGCCTTGGCAAAGATCCTCCAGCATCTGCGCGACCTGCAGCAGCATCAGGAGCGTAAGCAAATGCAGAAGGAGATCGAACAATGGGTTGCCCGCAGTGCCGGGCGCGTACACGGATGAGCGCGCGGCGCAGCGGGGTACGGTAATTGCTTAGGAGAGCCTGTCCAAGGTGGTTTTTTCCTGGAGCCAGCTAAACCCATGGAACTGTCTAATATACCGGTTTTGCCGCTGAGTACTTCAGGTTCCTCGACCTCGTCCGTGTTGCCAAAGGCGGGTACCGCGTCCCCGGCTGCTCCGACCTTTGACAGCGTGATGCAGGCGCAGCGCGCTTCTGTGAGCCCAAACTCCGAGGCACCCGCGCGCCCGGAACCTGGAGGCGGAGGGACGGTGCGGGAGGAACCCACGGCCCAGGGTGCGGATCCGCAGGAGAAAAAACCAGAGAACCGCGGGGAGCGCGGCCCGTCCTCCGTCGCTGCAGCGCCACCCAGCGTGGCCGCCGCGGCGTACGCCGCCGGCGCTGAAGGCAAGGACTCGGTGACGGGGGTAGGGGCAGAGGGAGTGTCCGTTGACCAGAAAGCCGAAAAGACGCCGACAGCCAAGTCGACGCCGAGTGGAGAGGGTGACGGCAAGGATTTGCCGCCGGCGTCTGCCGCTTTCCCGTTCCCGGCACTGCTCACCCTCGCAGCTTCGCTCTCGGGCGTGAATTACCCGGGCGAGGACCCATCCACGACGACCAGTGCTGGGGATGGTCCCAAGTTTACCGGAGTTTCCACAGGGCAGGTCCTGGGCGGTAACGACGAGCACGCCCAGGAGACCCAGCAGGTTTTGCATACGGCCGTGGGGCAGACCGGATCTCTGAGCAATATGCGGCGGGAGGTGGCCAAAGGCTTGGCCAAGGAGGCGGTGACTCCCGGGAAAGATCCGCAGCAACAACCATTCGAGGCGGGGAGTACTACACGGGTAGCTTCTTTATCCGCAACGAAGGCACTGGCTTCTGCCTCAGGCCCCGCGATCAGGGCCTCGCTGGCCGCGTCATCGCCGATACCGAGCGCTGCTTCCGGGCAGGCGGCGGCTACCACGACCGGCGGTATCGCTGCGACCATGGCTTTGCCGGTGCCCATGGCTCCGGTGTCCGCGGCACCCTCTGCCCCACCGGCCATTCCGATCCCGGTATCGGCACAGGCACCCTGGGGCGCGGCCCTGGGGCAGCAAGTTCAATGGATGCTGGGACAGAATGTGCAGCAGGTGACCTTACAGTTGAATCCTGCGCATCTTGGCCCGCTGGAGGTGCACCTGGATCTGCGCAGCGGTGGCCAGGCCAATGCGCTCTTCATTTCCGCCCACCCGGAAGTGCGTGCGGCCATCGAGGCCGCCGTGCCGCAGCTGCAGCAGAGTTTCGCGGCCATGGGTTTGCAGCTTGGCCAAGCCAGTGTGGATTCCGGCGCCGCATCGAGTCGCCGGTTCAACGATGGTGGAAGATCGTCCCGTGCGGCGGCGATTCGCCTCGATCCCACCGGGGAGCCGGGGACAACGGCCCCAGTGGTGGCGCTCCAGGGGCTGGTAAACACCTTTGTCTGAGCAATGTCGATAATGCCTGGGGTATCGCATCATGGCTGAAGAGATCCTCTCGCAAGACGAGGTGGATGCGCTTTTTCAGGGCATGGCCGGCGGCGAGGTGGAAGTGGAGGCGGAGCCTGCGGCGCCTGTGGGTTCCGTGCAGCCCTACGATCTTGCCAATCAGGACCGGATCGTACGTGGACGTATGCCCACCCTGGAAGTGGTCAATGAGCGCCTTGCACGTCTTTGGCGGGTCAGCCTGTTCAATTTTCTGCGACGCAGTGCGGAGATCTCTGTGGGCCCAGTGCGCCTTGTCAAATACAGTGAATTCATTCGTAGCCTGATGGTGCCCAGCAACATCAATATCGTCCAGGTGAAACCCCTGCGCGGTTCGGCGCTGTTCGTCTTCGATGCGAGGCTCATCTTTGCGGTGGTGGACAACTATTTTGGTGGCGACGGCCGCTTTCATGCACGGATCGAGGGGCGCGAGTTTACGCCTCTGGAACAACGTATCATCAAACGGTTGCTGGATCTCGTCTTCAAGGATTTCAAAAGTGCGTGGTCACCGGTGATCGATCTGCAGCCGGAGCTTTCCCGCTCGGAGGTCAACCCGCAGTTCGTCAGCATCGCCACGCCGACGGAGGTGGTCATCGTGAGCACCTTCAATATCGAGCTCGAGTCCGGTACCGGCAGTTTCCAGATCTGTCTGCCCTACGGCATGGTAGAGCCGGTTCGGGATCAGCTCACGGCCGGAACGACGGCAGACCGTTCCGAGATCGACAAGCGCTGGGTACAGTCGCTCCACGATGAATTGCGGGAGGCCACCCTCGAGCTACGCGTCGAGTTTGCCCGCCTGCCCATCAGTGTCCGCCAATTGCTGGCACTGCGTGTGGGCGACGTCATTCCGCTGGAGAGGCCCGAAACCCTCGTCGCCCGCGTCGATGGGATCCCGGTGTTCCGCGGTCCCTACGGCGTACACGGGGGCAAATACGCCATTCAGTTCCACGAAGCACTGCCGCCCGAGACCGAATCCGGACAAGCCGCGTTGGCGGCCTGGGAGAAATGAGCAATGGCTGACGACGACAACCAGGATGCAGGAACCATGGACGACTGGGCAGCCGCCATGGCTGAGCAGGCGGCGGTCACCGCTGCCGGCAAAACGGACAAGGACACGCCGCCCTCGGCGGAGCCAGTGGCTGCCGCACCGATGCCCGACCTGGAGGAGACCAGCCCGGCGGGGGGCGCGCCGGCGGGGGGCGCGCATGCCAATCTCGACATGATTCTGGACATCCCCGTGAACCTGTCGGTGGAGTTGGGGCGTACCAAGATCCAGATCCGCAACCTTTTGCAGCTGGCCCAAGGATCGGTGGTCGAACTGGAGCGTTTGGCGGGAGAGCCCATGGATGTGCTGGTAAACGGCTATCTCATCGCTCAAGGCGAGGTGGTTCTGGTCAACGATAAATTCGGGATTCGCTTGACGGACATCATCAGTCCGGCAGAACGGGCCAGGAAACTGCGCTGATGGGACGTTCTACCAGCGCCGGCATCGCGCGCCTCCGGTCGTTCCCGTCATCGAGCGTCAAGCTTTCGCTGCGCGATCCGTCAAAAAATCGACTGCGCGGGTTGGTGTCGTCGCCATTGCTGCTGGTGTCGGTTGCCGCCCAGGGAGCGACGATGCCAGAGGTCTTCTCCTGGCGGTCCGGTTTGCAGCTCGTCCTGGCCCTTTTGTTGGTTCTGGCTGTCTTTCTGGTTCTGGTCTGGTTGCTGAAACGCTTCCAGCCGGGACTGACCGGCGGTTCAGGATCGGTCATAAAGGTGGTTGCATCCCTGCCTCTGGGAGCGCGGGAACGCCTCTTGCTAGTGGACCTCCAAGGTCAGCAGTTGCTCTTGGGCGTAAGCCCGGCAGGGATCTCCCTGCTGCAGGTGCTCGAGCAGCCCTTGACCCTTCCGCAACGCAACCTGCCGACGGATTTTTCCGGCTGGTTGCGCCAGTCGATGGAGAGGCGCAAGACAGGCACATGGCGACAAACACCGGCTTCCGAATCCGCAGCAGCAAAGCAGCGCAGCGAATCCTCACCTCCGCCATCGGCGGAATAGCCACCTTTTCCCTTGCTGGACCGACCTGGGCGGCCGGTTTGCCCGCATTGACGGCAAGTCCCGCGCCGGGTGGCGGTACCGAGTACAGTCTCAGCATTCAGACGCTGCTCTTCATGACGGTGCTGGTCTTCCTGCCGGCACTGCTGCTGATGATGACGGCGTTTACGCGCATCATCATCGTCCTGTCGCTGCTCAAACAGGCCTTGGGATCGACCCAGATGCCCCCGAGCCAGGTCATGGTGGGACTGGCCCTTTTCCTGACATTCTTTGTGATGGCTCCGGTGTTCCAGCAGATCAATACGGAGGCCTTGCAACCCCTCAACGATAATAAAATCGACCTGGTACAGGCGATGGCCAAGGCAGAGGGACCCTTGCGCAACTTTATGCTCTCGCAGACCCGTCCCGATGATCTCGCCCTCTTCGTGAAACTCTCCGGCCACAAGGCTCTGGAAAAACCCAGCGATACCCCTCTGAGTCTGTTGGTGCCAGCGTTTATTACTTCCGAGCTGAAAACCGGATTTCAGATAGGTTTCCTGATATTCATTCCCTTCGTCATCATCGATCTCGTGGTAGCAGCGGTGCTCATGTCCCTGGGCATGATGATGCTGTCTCCGGTGACCGTATCCTTCCCGTTGAAACTCATGCTGTTTGTATTGGTGGACGGCTGGGATCTGGTCATCGGTTCCCTGGTTCAGAGCTTTGTCCACTGAGGTAGACAGATGAGCCCTGAGAGTATCGCCAGTATTTCCCAACACGCCCTGTGGACGGCCCTGCTGTTGTCGGCACCACTCCTGGGCGTCGCGCTCGTGGTGGGTGTTCTGGTCAGTGTGTTTCAGGCGGCCACCCAAATCAACGAGATGACTTTGAGTTTCGTGCCCAAGGTGCTGGCCATGGCCCTGGTCCTGATCATTGGCGGACCGTGGATGCTGGGCCTGATCATGCACTTTACCATCCAGCTCTTTCACAATATTCCACACCTCATCAATTCATGATCAGCCTGACCAGCGGACAATTGGAACACTGGATTGGGGCCTTCTTCTGGCCCTTTGTCCGGATTCTGGCGCTGTTGTCCACGGCACCGGTATTCAGCGCCAGTGCCGTACCCATTCAGGTACGGGTGGGCCTAGCTGCAATCATCAGCGTCGCCATTGCTCCGGCTTTGCCGACTCTACCCGCCGTGCACTTTTTGTCTGGGGCAGGGCTCGTGCTGCTGGTGGAACAGATCGTCATTGGCACCGCCCTGGGCTTTGCGGTCACGCTGATTTTCAGTGCCGTGCAATTTGCGGGGTCCGTCATCAGCCTGCAGATGGGTCTTGGATTTAGCAGCTTTTTTGATCCGACCACGGGTGTACAGGTGCCGACCCTGTCCAATTTCCTCAACCTTGCCGTGCTGCTTTTTTTTATGGCACTCAATGGACAGCTCCTGGTTTTGGTCGTGCTGATGCGTAGTTTTACGGTATTGCCGGTAGACCCGAACCTGGTGGTACACGCAACCGCCTGGCACGTTTTAGCGGCGGCTGGAGCCGCGGTGTTTTCTCTGGGAATGGCCATCGCGGCACCAGTCCTGGGGGCGCTGTTTCTGGTGAACATCGCTTTGGGTGTGCTCAGCAAGCTCGCACCGCAGCTCAATCTTTTTGTCGTCGGTTTTCCCTTGCTGATCGGCGTCGGGCTCATCGGCCTTTACCTTCTGGCGCCAGCTCTGGAACTCGTCGTGCGTCAACTCCTCGATCTCGCCCTGAATCTCAGTGGCCGCTTTATGATCTCGGCAGGGGGCTGAGGAATGGCCGAAGAGCAGTCCCAGGAACGCACCGAAGCGGCGACGCCCAAAAAAAGGGAAGACGCGCGAAAAAAGGGGCAGGTTCCCCGCTCCCGAGAGTTGTCCACGAGTGCCTTGCTCTTGCTCAGTGCAAGCCTGCTCTATGGTCTCGGCAGTGAGATCCAGACGATGGCAACGGATTTCCTGCGCGCTGGATTACGGCTGACACCCGCGGTCATGTCGAACCACCAAGACCTTTTGCGTCACCTTGTGCAGATGGCTGGGCTTGCGCTGAGCGATGTGCTGCCTCTATGGCTCGCGCTGATGCTGGTCGTAGTATTGGCCAGTATCGCCCTGGGGGGCTGGAATTTCAGCACAAAGACCCTGATTCCAAACTTCAGTCACCTGGACCCCATAGAGGGAATACAACGCCTCTTTTCTCGACGCGGGTTTCTGGAGCTTGTCAAGGCGGCACTCAAAACCTTGGTGGTGGGTGGCATCGGTGTGACGGTGATCTGGGCACAGCGCGGGGAATTGCTTGGGCTCATCCAGATCAGCCCCAAAAGTGCCATGGTTTCGCTTCTCTCCATGAGCGGTCTGGTTTTTTTGATCATGGCCGTCGGCACCCTGCTTATCGTCCTGTTCGACGTACCTTTTCAGCTCTGGAGCTTCAACGAAAAGCTCAAGATGTCGCGCCAGGACATCAAGGACGAGATGAAGGAGATGGATGGCAATCCCCAGATAAAGACGAAGGTGCGCTCCATGCAGAGGGAAATGGCGCGTCGGCGCATGATGGCGGCCATACCCAGTGCGAGCGTCGTGGTAACCAATCCAACGCACTATGCCGTGGCTCTGCGTTATGTCGAAAGTGAAAACCGTGCGCCCGTCGTTCTCGCCAAAGGTGCTGGTAATGTGGCCCTGCGTATTCGCGAGCTGGCTCAGGAGCACGGTGTGCCGCTGGTAGAGGCGCCACCCCTGGCGCGCGCCTTGTATCACCACGTGGAACTGGAGCAGGAGATCCCGGCACTGCTGTACCGGGCCGTTGCCGAAGTCCTGGCCTATCTCCATCAGCTGCGTCTGGCCCCGCCTGGGCAGGCACTGGAATTGCCTGAGCAGTGGTCGGTACCGCCGGAACTGGATCGAGGGGGTTGATCGTGGATGCCTTCATACGGCTCTTGCAGAAACTGAATTGGCATACGCTGGCAGCACCCGTTCTGGTAATCCTGATTCTGGCGATGCTCATCATCCCGTTGCCCACGTTTTTGCTGGATCTCCTCTTTACCTTCAACATCACGCTGGGACTGATCATTCTCCTCGTCAGCCTGTATATGACCAGGCCACTGGAATTTGCCGCTTTTCCCACGGCACTGCTGTTGACTACCTTGCTGCGCCTATCCCTCAATGTCGCTGCTGCCCGGGTGATTCTGTTGCACGGGCAAAATGGGCCCGGTGCCGCAGGAGTCGTGATCGAGTCGTTCGGTGAGTTTGTGGTGGGTGGCGACTATGCCGTGGGTATCATCGTCTTCGCCATTCTCGTCATCATCAATTTTGTGGTTATTACCAAGGGCGCTGGACGAATTGCCGAAGTAAGCGCCCGCTTCACCCTGGATGCCATGCCCGGCAAACAGATGGCCATCGATGCCGATCTCAATGCGGGAATCATCGATCAGGAAGAAGCACACCGGCGCCGCGTGGAAATCGCCCAGGAGGCCGATTTCTTCGGTTCCATGGATGGTGCCAGTAAATTCGTGCGCGGAGATGCCATTGCCGCCATTCTCATCCTTTTCATAAATCTTATCGGCGGTCTGGTCATCGGCATCTGGCAGCACGGTCTGAGCCTTGGAACGGCGGCACACGACTATACCCTGCTCAGCATCGGCGATGCCTTGGTGGCGCAGATACCGGCGCTGGTCATATCCATTGCCGCCGGCATCGTGGTGAGTTCCGTCAACACCGGGCAGGATCTGGGCCGCCAACTCATCGGTCAGATCTTTCAGCATCGCGATGTACTGGTCATCGTCGCTGCCATTTTGGGTTTGCTTGGCCTCATTCCGGGGATGCCGCATCTCCCGTTTCTGACGGCGGCGGGCGTTTTGGCTGGTGTGGTCTGGTACCAGCGGCGCCGGGCTCAGCAGCAAGCCACGGAAACTCCCGTGGTGGAGACCACTGCCGAGCCCGAGGAAATCGGCTGGAACAGCGTGGAGCCACTGGACCCTCTGGGATTGGAGGTTGGCTATCGTCTCATTCCCCTAGTCGACAAAAATCAGGGGGGTGAACTACTTGCCCGAATCCGGGGGGTCCGCAAGAAATTTGCCCAGGATATCGGTTTCCTGGTTCCGGCAGTGCATGTGCGGGACAATCTCGAGCTCCGCCCTACCGCCTACCGAATCACCATCCGCGGGGTAGACATGGGGGGTGGGGAGGTCTTTCCCGATCTCTTGCTGGCCATCGACCCCGGGAATGTCCTCGGCAAGCTGGAAGGAACGGCAACCCGTGACCCGAGTTTCGGGCTGCCGGCCGTCTGGATCGAGCCGCTCCAGCGCGACAAAGCCTTGGCACTGAACTACACCGTGGTCGATCCTGCCACCGTCATTGCGACCCAGTTGCACCAGATTCTGCAGCAACATGGCGCCGAACTCCTGGGACGGGAGGAGGTGGAGGGCTTGATTTCACACCTCGCAAGTCGCTCGCCCAAGCTGGTGGAGGATGTCATTCCCAAGCTCATCAGTCCAGATCGCCTCAAACGCGTCCTGCAAAACCTGTTGCGTGAGGGCGTATCCATCCGCGATATGCGAACCATCGTCGAAGTTTTGGCGGAGGAGGCGCCCCAGAGTCAGGATGTCGACGAACTGACGGCGACGGTGCGCCGCGCCCTCGGGCCATTCATCGTGCAGGGGTTGTTCCCCGGGCAGAGTGAATTGCCGGTGGCGGTGATCGATGGGCAGCTGGAACACTTGTTGCAAGAAAGTCTGCGTAACGGCAAGGGAGAGAGTCTCGAACCCGGACTCGCCCAGCGTATCCTGGAAAAGGCGAAGGAGCTCATGCAGCAGATGGAGGCAGGTGGATTACCACCGGTACTTTTGGCTATGGCACCCATGCGGGCTTTCCTGGCCCACTTCCTGGCGCGTAGTGCCCCGCGACTGCGGGTTCTGTCCTATGCGGAAATACCAGAAAATAAGAAAATTCGAGTGGTGGCCACCCTTGGCGCCGGATGACTCGCGACCAATAGAGGAAACTGAGATATGAAAATCCGGAGATTCCACGGCGCGACCACGCGCGAGGTACTGGCCCAGATCCGTAGCGCCCTGGGCGCCGAAGCGGTGATTTTGTCCAATCGGGATGTGGCCGGTGGGGTAGAAATCGTTGCCGCCGTGGATTTTGATGACCGCGAGCTACAAGCGGCTGCAGCCACGGCTCCGGAGTCTCGTCAGACACCAGTGCCCGAGAACAAGGCCCAGCAGCGCCAGGATGCGCCAGTGCCGGCAGGGGAGCGGATGTCCACGCAGATGCCCCAGGCCTCGACTCTGGGAGAAGATCTGCACAATCTCCGACAACTCGTGGAAAAACGCTGGGGTCAGCGGCGAAAAGCAACCCCCACGTCCCTCCTGAGTGAGAGTAAAAACCTGGGTCAGTGGGGTTTTTCACCAGACTGGCTGGAAAAGCACGGTCTGCAGAACGCTCTGGACGCGGCCAACACATCTGTGCTCCAGCAGCGCCTGGACCAACTCATTCCCTGCCGACCCATGGGCGATGGCGAGGGCGGTCTGCTCGCCTTGCTCGGACCAACGGGTGCCGGCAAGACCACCACCATCGCCAAGTTGGCCGCCCGCAAGGTATTGCGGCACGGTCCCCATGCGGTAGCGCTTTTCACCACCGATACCTATCGTATTGCTGGGGTGGAGCAACTGGGGATTTATGCACGTATCCTGGGCGTACCCTTGGAAGTGGTACACGATGCCCAGGATCTCCTGCGCGGCTTGCAGAAGTACGAGGATCGCCCGTGGATCTTCATCGATACCATGGGCTTGAGCCCAAGAGACCCACGCCTGCGCCAGCAACTGGAATGGCTCGAAGCGGTTGGTCCGGATCTGCACCGCTACTTGCTGCTGCCGGCAGGACTCGACAGGCGTGGCCTGGGCAGCATGCTCGCCCCGTACGAGCAGCTGTCTTTGAGCGCGGCCATTCTGTCCAAGGTCGATGAAGCCCCGGCCTGCGGCGCGGCCCTGGAATGGCTCGAGCAGCATCACTTGCCGTTGGCGTATTTCAGCGATGGGCAAAAGGTTCCGGAGGATCTGCACGAGGCACGCTGGAGTTATCTCCTCGCGAGCATGGGCGTGGATCCCGACGGCGCCCTGGACTTCACGCCAGCGAGCGCGAGCCGATATCATGATGTCTGAGGGGCGCGAGGGAACTGCCATGGATGGGGTCCAAAGAGCGGATCAAGCGGAGGGCTTGCGAAAAATGCGGAAGGACAACACGGTGCGTGCAATCGCCATTGCCAGCGGCAAGGGCGGTGTGGGAAAGACCAACGTCGCCGTCAATCTAGCCGTCGCGCTGGCGGATCTTGGCTCCCGGCCGCTGCTGCTGGATGCGGATCTCGGGCTGGGGAACGTGGACATACTTCTGGGCTTGAGCCCCCGATTCAATCTGTCGCACGTGCTCTCCGGTGAAAAAACCATGGCGGATATCCTCATCAAGGGGCCCCACGACATCCATATTCTGCCGGCTGCCAGCGGCGTTGCGGGCATGGCCGACCTGGATCTGGGGCAACGCGCGGGGCTCATTGAAGCAGTCAGTAGTTTGGATGCCGATGTGGATCATTTGCTCATCGATCTTGCCGCCGGCATCGCCACCGATGTGCTCACCTTCAGCAGGGCGGCGCAGGAGGTCCTGGTGGTCGTCTCCAACGAGCCGGCCTCCATTACCGACGCGTACGCCCTGATCAAGGTGCTGAGTCGTGACCACGGTCTGCGGCGCTTTCACGTTTTGCCCAACATGGTGGCCGATGCCCGTGAAGGCCAAATCCTCTTTCAGCGCCTGTCGGCGGTGGCGGAACGTTACCTTGAAGTACAACTGGACCTCGCCGGCATCATTCCCTTGGATCCGGCCATGCGCAGCGCCGTGCGGGCACAGCAATGCATCTTCGATCGCTACCCAGGGAGTGCTGCGGCACAGGCGTTCCGGACACTGGCGCACACGGTCCGTGCTTGGCCTCGACGTACCGAGGGCCGGGGGGAGATGCGCTTTTTTCTGGAACGTCTTTTTGCCGATATGGCGCCGGCGCTGCGTGCATGATAGCGCAGCGTGCCTGGGATCAGGATCCGCAGCGCAGCGCCCTGGTCGCGCGCTACGTGCCGCTGGTTCAACGTATAGCGCAGCGATTGCGAGCACGATTGCCAGCCAATGTGGACTTGGGAGATCTTATCCAGGCAGGACTCATCGGTCTTCTGGATGTTCTCGAGCAATACCCTGAGCCCGATGACTCCGACGCCTTTTTGCGCTATGCCACACTGCGTATACGCGGCAGCATGATTGATGAACTGCGCGAGCAGGACTGGTTGCCGCGGCGGGCCCGTGCCAAGGAGCAGCAGGTCAGCCGAGCCATGGCGCAACTGGAGCAGCAGTTGGGGAGACCGCCCAGCGATCAGGAGGTGGCAAAGCACCTGGGCTGGGATCTGGACGATTACCAGAAAGCCATCGCCGACAGTGGTGGTCAGCTGGTTTACCTGGAAGATCTCGCCGCCGACAACGATTCCTTCGTCGGACAGTACCTGCGCGATCGTCACGCAGATATCAGCGAGGTCTTGGGTTCGCTGGAGTTCGATCGGCATCTGCAGGAGGCTATCACGCGACTGCCCGAGCGCGAGCGCCTGGTCCTGTCGCTCTACTATCGCGAGGAGCTGACCTTGCGGGAAATCGGCGAGGTGCTGGAGGTCACGGAGTCGCGCGTCAGTCAGATCGTGCGTCAAGCCGTCCTGCGATTGCGCGCTAGCCTGCAGTTAGGGTCGCTGGGGTAATGGATATCCTGACCCTGTTGGGCTTGCTGGTTGCCTTGGGCGGCATCCTGCTTGGCCAGTTTCTCGAGGGTGGGAAGATTGCTTCCGTCTTGCAGCTTACTGCCTTCGTCATCGTCATCGGTGGCACCACCGGCGCGGTCATGGTGCAATACACGCTGCCGGTTTTTTTACGTTCCGTCAAAATGTTGCCGTGGATCATCAAGCCGCCGCGCAGTGACCCGCAACCCATCATCGCCGAGATCATCGAGTGGAGCACTCTGGCGCGCAAGAACGGGCTTTTGGCCCTGGAAGGGCTAATCGACGGCATCACCGATCCCTTTCTGCAAAAAGGCCTGCAGATGCTCGTGGATGGCACAGAGCCCCACAAGATTCGGGATACCCTGGAGGTGGATCTGGAGGCCCGCGACAGTATGGAAAGGCAAGCTGCCAAAGTCTTCGAATCCGCTGGAGGTTACGCGCCCACCATCGGTATCCTGGGTGCTGTGCTCGGCCTGATTCATGTCATGGAAAACCTGGCCGATCCGGCAAAGCTTGGGGCGGGCATTGCCACGGCGTTCGTTGCCACCATCTACGGTGTCGGGTCCGCCAATCTCTTCTTTCTGCCCGTCTCCAATAAAATCAAGGGAATCGTGCACCAGCAATCGCACCTGCGCGAGATGATCATCGAGGGCCTGGTCGCCATCGCTGAGGGCGAAAATCCCAAGATCATCGAAGGGCGACTTCAGAGTTTTTTCGTACGCTGAGATGTCCCATGGCCGATGATCCACTGACGCCTGCGCCCGGAGTGACGGGACCGGTACAACCGTCCATGCCGCCGGGGCGGCGACGAGAGGAATCTCAGTCTCCCCGACCGTCGCCAAAGCCGAAACGGAAAGATCCGCCGGGCAAGGCGCCGGGACATGGGATCGATGAATACGCCTGTTCAGACTCGATGCCCGACCTTCTCTGCCGCGAGTAGGTCGCGCGTGGGGGCAGGATGTGTCCGCCATCGATCGGCCGAGTGCGGGTGTCCGGCCGTCGCTACGGGTCTTGGGGAAACTCAGTCCTGCTGGGCCAATGCCTGCAATTGGTAAAGCAGTTCCAGCGCTGCCCGCGGACTCAGTGCATCGGGATCCAGATCACGCAGGCGCTGTAGTGCTGGGTGAGGGCTCTCGGCAAAAAGGGATAGCTGGCTTTTGGCGTTGGCGTCTGCGGCCGGTGAGGGTCGGGCGGGATCCTCGAGTTCCGCGAGGTGGCGTCTGGCGTTTTCCAGCACCGTTTCCGGTAATCCCGCCAGCCGGGCCACGGCAATGCCAAAGCTCTGGGTAGCAGGGCCAGGCTCCACCCGGTGCAAAAAAACGATGTCCTTGTCACGGGTCATGGCCGTCAGGTGGGCATTGTGGACGCCCGGGTATTGCAGTTCCGTCAGTTCAAAGTAGTGCGTGGCGAAGAGCGTGTAGGCGCGTTTCTCCGCCAGGCTTTCAAGACAGGCCCAGGCGATGGCAAGACCGTCGTAGGTAGAGGTTCCACGACCGATTTCGTCCAGGAGGACCAGACTGTGGTCCGTGGCCAGATTCAGGATCCGGGCGGTCTCCTGCATCTCCACGAGGAAGGTGGAGCGTCCGCCGGCCAGATCGTCGCTGGCGCCGATGCGGGTAAAGATCCGGTCGATGGGGCCGAGCCGTGCCCGCCGTGCAGGAACCCAGCTGCCGATATGGGCCAAGAGGACGATGATGGCCGTCTGCCGCATATAGGTCGACTTGCCTCCCATGTTGGGACCGGTGAGGAGCAGCAGCCGATGCTCGTCATCAAAGCGCAGGTCGTTGGGCACGAATCCAGCACCCAGCTGCATCTCCACCACAGGGTGTCTGCCCTCATCGATTTCCAGCACCGGCGCATCGCAAAAGCTGGGTGCAGACCAGCGCAAAGCCAGGGCGCGCTCGGCCAGGTTGGCGCAGACGTCCCACTGCGCCACCCGCTGACAGAGCCACTGGAGTTCCCCGATACGCTCGGCAAGTTGCCTCAGGATATCGCCAAAACAGGCGCGCTCCAGGGTCTTGGCGCGACTCTCGGCAGCAAGGCTCTGGGTCTCCAGCTCTTTCAGTCGGGGGTTGCTGAAGCGTTCGGCATGTCTGGTGCTTTGCCGACGCTGGTAATCCGCGGGCAGGGGGCCTGTGTAGCTGCGCGGGATCTCGATGAAGAGCCCCTGCACGCGATTGTACTGTAACCGCAGCTGCGGGATACCGCTGCGCTCGCGCTCGGACTGTTCCAGCTCCACCAGAACCTGTTGCAGGTTTTCGCTCAACTGACGATGGTGATCCAGATCGGCGTTGAAACCGGTACGAATGTAGCCGCCATCGCGCAGCGTCGCCGGCAAATCCTCCTCGAGGGCCTGCTCCAGGAGGCGGCACTGCGCCGACAGATCGGGCCAGGGGAACTCGCCCAGCTCGGACTCCGCTCCCAGCGCCGTCGCCAGCGCCGTTTGCAGTGTCGGCAGTGTCTGCAAGAATTGACGAAGTTGCCCAAGGTCGCGTGGACTGGCGCTGCCCAGAGCAACCCGGGTGACGATGCGTTCGGCGTCGGGCAGGTGGCGTAGCTGCTCCTGTAAACGCAGATGGCCGCGCTGGGCAATCAGGGCAGCGAGGGCGCGGTGGCGTCGATCCAGTATGGGTCCGGGTCGCAAAGGCCGCGCCAATTGTGCGCGCAAGAGCCTGGCTCCCATGGCCGTACGGCAGTGCTGCAATATCTGGTAGAGCGAAGGACCGCCCTCGCGTCCCCCCAGCACTTCCAGGGCGCTGAGACTCTCGCCGTCGAGACCGAGTTCCTCCTCGTCGTTCTCGGGCAGAATCTGCCGCACCTGGTGGAGGGGGCTTTTCAGTCGATTCTCGGCATAGTCCAGTAGGACGGCGGCGGCTTGCAGGCCGATGGGATGCCGCTCGCCGTCGACGATCTGCCCCGGCTGCGAAAAATAGCGCTGCAGGATGGGCTGGGTCTGGCGACGTTCAAACCGCTCCGCCTTCAGAAACGTGGGGGAGGGCAGGCTCCGCGGCAGATCCCGAGGCAGGGAACAGCCCTCGGGCGCCAGGATCTCCGCTACCGGACGCCGTACCAGCACCTCCAGTAAGCGATCCGCACGGACATCCCGGATACCCAGGCGCCCGCCGGCCACGTCCAGGGTGGCAAGGCCCCAACGATCTTTCTCGGGCAGCAGGGCAAGGAGTAGGGCCTCGCGGTCGGCACTGAGGAGAGACGCGTCCACCAGGGTTCCCGGGGTGATGACCCGCCGAATTTCCCGCTCCACCGGTCCCTTGCTAAGGCCCGGGTCCCCAACCTGTTCGGCAATGGCGACGCGCTCGCCGGCCTGGATGAGGCGGGCGAGATAATTGTCGACGCTATGCACCGGTACCCCAGCCATGGGCACCGGCGCACCGGCGCTCTGGCCGCGACTGGTCAGGGCAATGCCCAGGATGGCCGCAGCGCGCTGCGCATCTTCGTAAAAGAGTTCGTAGAAGTCGCCCATGCGAAAAAAGAGCAGGGCGTCGGGGTGCTGCGCCTTGAGATCGTGGAACTGCCGCATCACTGGGGTGTGGGCAGTGCTGGCATCGCCTTTGGCTGTGGACATGGATAGAGTCTTGTCACAAAAAAGACGAAGGGGCAAGGAAAGCCCTTGCCCCCTGACCGGGTCTGTGCAGCACTATTGGCGATTGCCGCCAAAGATCTCCAATAGCGCCATGAATAGGTTGATGATGTCCAGGTAGAGACCAACCACCAGGAGCACCGGTTCCTGAATACCACCGTGAATCATCCGCTGGGTATCGAAGATGATCAATCCACTGAAGACCAGCACCAGCACGCCGGCAATGGCCATTTGCAGGGCTGGGATATGCAACAGGAAGATGTTCAGCAAGGAGACCACTATGGCGACGATCAGACCTGTCAGCAAAAAGCCACCGATATTGCTGAAATCCCGTCGCGTGCGCATGGCGTAGATGGACAGCCCGACGAACATGGCTGCCGTCGTCCCCAGAGCCTCTGCGATGACCGTGGGGCCACCGGGCATCTTGAGATAGACGGCAATGGCAGGACCCATCATCATGCCCATGCCAGCGGCGAAAAGGAAAACCAGGGGCACGGCAAAGGGACTGCGGTGGGCACCGGTATACTGCACCGCAAAGAGTAGGGCAAAGGAGCCGATCATGAGAAGAATCGGGTGCTCGTAGGCAAAGGGAGAGGTCATGCCCACGAGGGAACCGATGGTGGATACCACCAGGGTCGCAGCCAGCAGGGCGTAGGTCTTGCCCATCACCGCACCGATGGGATTGACAGCACTCTGTCCGGCAGGGTTCATGCCATCGGGAAACTGGTAGGGATTCTGATTGAAGTCCATGAAACGCTCCCACAGTTGAAAAACCTATGGATACTATGGGGACTAACACCCCGTTTTGCAAGGTCAGTCTTCACCTGGCAAAGGAAGGCGACCGCTTGTGGCGGGCTGGTGGCATGGCAGGGACGCCGGCAGGTCGCTTTTGCTGGCGATCTTACCCGCCTGGTGACCAAGGCCGAAGGCATCTGCACACCGGAAAGCACACGCTCCGGCGGTGGAGTTCGGTCAGGTACGGCAGTCGTGGAGGATGGTTGCCCCGGAACTGCCGAAGCATTACCCTTCAGGCCTTGATCTGGGCGGGGGTTGGGCGTTTATGGCGGCACTGATTTTTGATACGGAAACCACCGGACGGATCGCTCCGGAACTCATCGAAGCTGCCTGGTTGCGCGTGGGCGAGTTGCGCACGCTCGCGGTAGAAGAGGAATTCGTGCGCCGCTACCGCCCGAGCAAACCCATCGAGATGGGTGCCATGGCGGTGCACCATATCCTCGATGAGGATCTGGAGGACTGTCCGCCGGCATCGGAGTTTTCCCTGCCGGCCGATACCGAATACCTCATCGGCCACAGCATCGATTACGACTGGGAGGTCATCGGTAAACCGGAGGTAAAGCGCATCTGCACCTTCGCCATGAGCCGCAAGCTCTGGCCTGAGGTAGACAGCCACTCGCAGTCGGCCTTGCTGTTTTATTTCAGTAAAGACCGGCGCAAGACCCGGGACAATCTCAAGAATGCGCACTCAGCCCTGGCCGACGTCAAATTCTGTCGCATCATTCTCAATCGCATCCTACTGGCCGTACGGCCTGCCAGCTGGGAGGCACTCTGGGAGTTCAGTGAACGGGCGCGAATCCCCGAAACCATGCCTTTCGGCAAGCACCGCGGGGTACGCATCGTCGATCTGCCCGACGATTATCGCCGTTGGGCCCTGAGCAATCTGACCGAGATCGATCCTTACCTGCGCAAGGCCCTGGAAGGCTGAGGGGGTATCTCGGCGGCGGCCTCGGCCATGGCGCGCAGCAGGGCACGACCGGTGCTCTCGGCGTTGGAGCCAATGGCGAGCATGCCATCTTCGTGACCACGCATCTGCAGGATACACGGTAGTGCGGCAACGGCGACGAGTTCGGCAACGGCTTCCGCCATGGCCGGGGTTCCGTAGGCAATGTCTGCGGCCGTAGCGGGCAAACCCAGACGTGGCGCCGCTCGCCAGAGCTCTGGTGCATGCACGTGGAAGACCCAGGACGCCTCCGGGCGCCGGTCGTAGGCAGCGGCGTGGCTCATGGCTTCCGAGGATGGCCGTGCCGGACCCGTGGCCCAGACCGCATTGGCAGCCAAATCCCAGGATTCCACCCGGCTGTACCCACCAGGTCCCAACTCAGGCAATGCGCCGCTCTGAGTGGCGGTGATCCAGAAGCCCGCGCCATTGCGCCGGCTGAGATTGCCAAAGCCAACCCCGCCATAGCGATCCGGCTCCTGCCCAAGCACTCCCAGCGCCCGAAAACGCCGCCGCCAAGCCTCGAGTTCGGCTATCTCCAAGGCGCTCGCGGCGGAACCTGGACGCCAATACAGCTGAAATTTGGTGACCCCTTCCGCTTCCATCACCTTCGCTTCCCCAGAAACAGGCGCTGCAAGAGACGATACCACCAGGGCGGCGGCCCACCTTCGTCGTCGGCCCGAGCCGGCGCCGTGCGGGTCGGTGGATTGACCTCGGGCGGATAGAGATCCACCAGCGTCGCCCCCCAGGAACTGCGATCCGAGGCCAGGCGAAAATCCTTGACGATGGCCTCTTGCATCAAAATGGTGTGGACGGTGCGCCGCAGTACCCCTTTCCCCTTGCCGTGAACGATACGTAAGTGCAGCACATGTTGCGCGCGGCAGACACGCAGATATTCGCGCACCAGATCCGGCACCTCGCGTGGAGCAAAGGCATGGAGGTCGAGGATGCCATCGATGTTCAGCGGATGCGGCAGGTCGTGGTGCGTGCCCATGGTCTCACAACAGGACGCGTTCGATGCCGCCCTTGCGCGCCGCCGCCAGGAAGCGCTCCTGCCAGTCCTCGCCTACGCGATGGCGGGCTATTTCCACGACGATGTAGTCGGTATCGAGTCCCGTATCCAGGCGATAGCGCTCCAGGCCCTGCTGGCAGGCGGGGCAACTGGTGAGGAGTTTGACGTTGCCGTCCTTGGCCTTGTCGGCGCCGGTGAGGGCGCGAATCCCCTCGTGGAGCACTTCTTCCTTGCGATAGCGAAGTTGGGTGGCGATATCGGGGCGGCTGGTAGCCAGGGTACCCGCCTCACCACAGCATCGATCCGAGGCGCGCACGTCCTGCCCCAGAAGCTGTCCAGCCACTTCCAGCGGTTTGTAGGTCTTCATGGGAGTGTGGCAAGGGTCGTGGTACAGATACTGGACGCCTTCGACACCGTCCAGGGCAACGCCTTTCTCCATCAGGAACTCGTGGATATCGAGCAGACGACAACCCGGAAAGATCTGCTGAAACTGATACTTGAGCAGTTGATCCATACAGGTGCCGCAGGACACGATGACGGTTTTGATGTCCAGATAGTTGAGGGTATTGGCAACGCGGTGAAAAAGCACCTGATTGCGGACGGAAATCTCCTGACCCTTGTCGTCCTGTCCAGCGGCGGACTGAGGATAGCCGCAGCACAGGTATCCGGGCGGCAGGACGGTCTGTACCCCGACCTCGTACAGCATCGCCAGGGTTGCCAGACCAATCTTGCTGAAAAGGCGCTCGCTGCCACAACCCGGGAAATAGAATACGGCCTCGCTGTCCTCCGATGTCTTTGCCGGGTCGCGAAGGATGGGCACCATGCCGGGATCGACCAGGCCCAGCAACTGCCGCATGGTCTGCGCACCCATGTCGGTGGGCAAGGGTTTGCGCAGAAAGTGGATGATCTCGGCGCGTAGGCTCGATTTCCCCGTGGTGGCCGGGGGCGGCGTCTTGGGGATGAGGGGCTGGGCCAGTTCGCTGGCCAGTGCCTGCGCCTTGTAGGCCGTCTGCAGCACACCGCGCCGCAGGAAGTGCACGGTCCGGGCGTCGGAACTGTTGAGATAGGCCATGGCCAGCCGAGTGCCGGCGCTGCTGTGCTTGTCGCCGCGGGCGCGAAGAATGTTACGCATGTGCACCGACACCTCGCCGAAGTCGATGTCGACGGGGCAGGGCGTCAGACACTTGTGGCAGGTGGTGCAATGTTCGGCTACATCCTCCAGAGCGGCAAAGTGCTGCTGGGAAACGCCGCGACGGGTCTGCTCTTCGTAGAGAAAGGCCTCGATGAGCAGGCCGGTGGCCAGAATCTTGTTGCGCGGCGAGTAGAGGAGATTGGCCCGAGGAATGTGGGTCATGCATACCGGTTTGCACTTGCCGCAGCGCAGACAGTCCTTGATCTCACGGTTGAGGGCGCCGAGTTCGCTTGCCTCCAGCAGCAGCGCCTCCTGCTCGACCAGTTGCAGGGAGGGCGTGTAGGCCTGCTCCAGACCGGAACCCGCCTGCAACTTGCCGGGGTTGAAAAAGTCCGTGGGATCGACGCGCTCCTTGTAGGCCGCAAAAGCGGCGACCTTCTCGGGTTCCAGCCAGCGCATCTTGGTGATGCCGATGCCATGCTCCCCGGAGATGACGCCGCCAAGATCCTTGGCAATGCCCATGATCCGATCCACCACCAGATCGGCCTCGTTGAGCATGGCGCGGTCGGAAGACAAGACCGGTATATTGGTGTGCACGTTACCGTCGCCAGCGTGCATGTGCAGCGCGACGAAGATACGACGACGGCGGATCTCGGCGTGGCGCCGGCGGATTTCGCCCAGCACCCCGGTGAAGCGTTCACCGGCAAAAAGCTCTTCCAGGGGTTTGCCCACGGATTCCCGGTAGCTGATGCGCAGATCCCGCTGGAGCAAGAGCTTGAGCAGGCTGTCGTCCAGGTCCACCTGGGCAGCCTCGGCATCGGACAAATGCTCTCGCAGGGCGCGTGCCGGCGCGTCCAGCAGGTCCAGGCAGGCCTGCCAGCGCGCGCGAACGGTATCCAGCAGAGCGAGGGCGGCCGCCCGCTTGGAGGCGACGATGGCCTGTTCTTCCGTGCTGTCCTCGTAGTCCTTGACGCGTTTCAGCTCGGGCAGGTCCCCCTGAAGGTAGTCCACCAGGACGTCGACGATGGCGATCTTGTTGGCAATGGACTGCTCGATGTTGATGCGCTCGATGGCGCGGCTGTATTCCCCCAGGCGGTCCAGGGGAATCACCACGTCCTCATTGATCTTGAAGGCATTGGTGTGGGCAGCGATGGCCGCCGTGCGGCTGCGGTCGGCCCAGAAGCGCCGGCGCGATTCCGGGGTGGTGGCAATGAATCCCTCGGCACCGCGGGCATTGGCCAGGCGAACGATGGCCGAGGCCATGGCGCCCACGGCGTCGCTGTCGTCGCTGGCAATATCCGCCATCAACAGCATCTTTGGACGCTCGCGCCGTGGGGCCTTGTTACTGTACTGAATGGCCTTGAGATAGCGCTCGTCCAGGTGTTCCAGGCCCGTCAGCAGGACATTGGGGTGGGCTTCCACCTGCTCCTTTACCTCGACAATGGCGGCGACGGCCTGATCCAGATCCTTGCCGTAAAACTCCAGACATACCGTGCGCAGGTGCGTGGGCAGACGATGCAGGAGAAAGCGGGCAGAGGTGATGATACCGTCGCTGCCCTCTTTCTGGATGCCGGGCAGCCCACCCAGGAACTTATCGGTGACGTCCTTGCCCAGTCCCGGGTGGCGCAGGCTCCGACCGGGCATCTCGAGAAACTCCGGAGCGCCCAGCGGGGTGTGGCCATCCTCCGCGAAATAGCTCAGGCGGAAGCGGACCGTTTCCTGCTCGTGAATCTTGCCGAGATTGTGGTCGATACGCTCCACCTCCAGCCACTGGCCAGCGGCCGTAAACATCCGCCAGGAAAGCAGATTGTCCAGGGCCGTGCCCCAGAGCACGGCCTTCTTGCCACCGGCATTCATGGCAACATTGCCGCCGATGGTGGAAGCGTCCATGGAGGTGGGATCCACGGCGAAGACGAGACCGGCCGCCTCGGCCCGCTCGGCCACGGCTTTGGTGACCACCCCGGCGCCCGCCACCACACTGGGTACCGAGTGATCGAGACCGGCGGGGGTATACTCCTCGATGGCCGACAGGTACTCCAGCTTTTCCGTATTGATCACCGCGCAACGTGGTCGCAGTGGCACCGCGCCGCCGGTATAGCCCGTGCCACCACCTCGGGGAATGACCGAGAGCCCGAGCTCCCGGCAGGCCTGGACCATGGCGGCAAGCTCATCTTCCGAGGCTGGGTAGAGGACGACGAAAGGCAACTCCACCCGCCAGTCGGAGGCGTCCGTCACATGGGCAACCCGGGCATAGGGACTGAAGTCCACATTGTCCTTGGGACAGACCTTGAGCAGTCGCTTTTCGGCACGCTGGCGTAGTGCTCGTCGCGCGTCGAAATCGGCAATGAAGTCGTGGACGGCGCGCCGTGCCCGTTCCATGAGGCGCTCCACCAGCCGGTTCCCTTGGGCGCGGCTGGCGATATCGTTCAGACGGTGCTCCAGAGCCTCCCACAGGGCTTGGCGGCGCTTGGGGTGGCGGGCCAGATCCTCCTGAATGTAGGGATTGCGGGAGACGACCCAGAGATCACCGAGCACCTCGAACAGCATGCGGGCCGACCTGCCCGTCACCCGCTGCTCACGGAGATCTTCCAGGATGCGCCAGGCCTCTCGTCCCAGGAGCCGCTGGACGATCTCGCCATCGGAGAAAGAGGTGTAGTTGTAGGGAATTTCCCGTACCGTGTCCGCCATGATCACACCCCGACGTTGTCGATGAGGCGGGTACCGCCGAGACGCGCTGCAATGAACCAGCGGCCACCCGCCTCCACTCGGGACAGCGCACGCAGGTCGTCCTCTGCCCGAAATTCCAGGTATTCCACGGCAATACCTGCCTGCACGAGACTCGCCGCAGCGCTTGCTGCCAGATCCGCCGCCATCGCCCCGTGGCTTTGGGCGAGTTCACGCAGGGCCGCAAAGATTCGCGGCGCCAGACTGCGTTCATCGGGTCTGAGGTAGCGGTTACGGGAGCTCAGGGCCAGACCATCCGCGGCCCGCTGGGTAGGGCCCGCCACCACCTGTACGGGCAGGTCCAGATCCGTCGCCATGCGCTGCAACACCCGGTACTGCTGATAATCCTTTTCACCAAGCACCAGTAATTGCGGTTGGCTCATATGCAGGAGCTTGGCAACGACGGTGCAGACCCCCGCAAAATGACCGGGCCGATGGGCACCGCAGAGAACCTTGCTCAGGCTTCTGGCTGGCATGACTAGGCTCAAATCGCGCTTGCCACGGGGGTACATGACCGAATCGTCAGGAGTAAAGATGGCGTTGCAGCCAGCCTCCTGGAGCTTGGCCAGATCCTGATCCAAGGTGCGCGGATACGCTGCGAAATCCTCGCCGCGCCCAAACTGCAGGGGGTTGACGTAGATACTGACCAGAACGTGATCGGCGCGGGTCTGCGCCAGACGAACCAAGGAAAGGTGCCCCTCGTGCAAATTGCCCATGGTCGGCACCAGGGCCAGGGAACCCCGAAGTCCCTGCCGCCAGTGGCGCAGCGCGGCGAGATCGCGGAAAACGGCCATCAGTCCGATGCTCCGGTGGCGGGTGGGAAATGCCCCTGGCGCACGGCATCGGCATAATTGCGCAGTGCGTCGGTGACGATCTCAGCACCCTCCATGAAGGCGCGGGCAAAGCCCGGCGTGTGCTCCGAAAGGCCGAGCACATCGTGCAGGACGAGAACCTGCGCATCGGTATCGGGACCAGCACCAATGCCGATCACCGGCACCGGGCTGTTGCGGGTGATGCGCGCTGCCACCTCCTGCGGTACGGCCTCCAGGAGCAGGAAGGCCGCACCGGCCTCGGCCAGGAGGGCGGCATCCGCCTCCAGACGGGCGGCCTCGTCCGCGGTCTTGCCGGCCCGCCGAAAAGTCCCCCACCGCCGCACGCGTTGCGGAGTGAGACCCAGGTGCGCACAGACATTGATGCCCCGCTGTGCACAAAAAGCCACGGTATCGGCCATTTCCGCGCCGCCTTCCAGTTTGACCACGTCTGCTCCGGCCTTGAGCAGCGCCACCGATGCGTCCCATGCCTGGGCGAGACTGCCCTCGTAGCTGCCCAGGGGAAGATCGGCAAAAACCAGGCAGTTGCCGGCGCCGCGGGCCACCATGGCGGTGTGGTAGCACATGGTGTGCAAATCGACGCCAAGGGTATCGCTCTGTCCCTGCACTACCATGGCGAGGGAATCGCCCACCAGCACCCCATCCAGGCCCGCACGCGCGGCAAGACGCGCAAAGGCGTGATCGTAGGCCGTCACCAGGGAAAGCTTTTTCCCTTCGGCTTTACCTCGCCGCCACACTTCCAGTTTCTTGCTCACCAGTCCTCGCCCAGTTCCGTGATTTTATTCTTGACCATTTCAGTCAGGATTTTAGCATGTTCACTGTCGGCCACAAAATCGCCAGCCACTGTCGACAGATCCAGTACCTGCCCCGGATAGTGCCGCAACCATTGCCGGTAGGCGTCCTGGACGCGAAGCACATAGGCGCGTTGCATGGACGCTTCCCAGGGATCCTGGCGGGCACGGATGCGCTCCAGAAGCACATCCACCGGACTATCCAGATAGATCAGAAGCGGCACACGGGGGGCATTATACGATAATGCGGCACGAATCTCTCGAAATAGGCGCAGAGTCTCTGCCTCGAGGGTCAGCGGCGTGAAGATCCGATCCTTTTCCGGACCGTGGTCAGCAACGTAGAGTCGATCACCTTCCAGACCGTCCCAGGTCTTTCGCCGCTGCATCAGGAAGTACAATTCCGTAGCCAGGACGTGCTGCTGGTGCCGGTAAAAGTCGCCGAGAAAGGGATTGTCCGCCGGTCGCTCGAGAACGGCAGGGATGGCCATGGCCGCGGCGAGAAGGCGCGTGAGACTGGTCTTGCCCGCTCCCATGGGGCCTTCCACCACGATCAGTCGCGCCGCCTTCATTCCTCCTTCCCCCAAAAGGAGGAATACTGCAGGCTCTGCAGGTTCCGGTTTTTGCCCGGGGCAAGGCGCTGGATCGGCTGATCCGCCACTGCCGCAAGAAACTGGGATAGGGGCCCCTGGCCGGGGATATGCCATTCCGGGTCGAATTCGCTGAGGGGCAAGAGCACGAAAGCGCGCTCGTGCAGACGCGGGTGGGGGAGAACGAGATCGGCGCGGGTCACCCGACAACTACCGTGGCTCAGGAGATCGAGGTCGAGAATGCGCGGACCCCAGTAACGTTCCTCGGCACGCTGGCGTCCTGCACGTTGCTCCAGTTCGTGGAGACTGGCCAGCAATTCCGCCGCACCGAGCCGGGTCCACAGAGCAGCCACGGCATTGATGAAAGGTGGCTGCACCACCCCACCGACGGGCGCACTGAGGTACAGCGACGATTGCCAGATCAAGCGACTGCCCGGAAGCTGGGCCAGGGCGCCCAGCGCACGCTCCACCTGACCCATGGGATCCTCGAGGTTGCTGCCCAGAGCGACAAAGGCAAGCACTGCCCGGCGACTCACCGATGGGATGGCTGCGTTTTCTGGCGGCCGATGGCGGCCCAGGCTCTGGCCGGCACCGGTTTCCAAGCGCCGGAAGTTTGTGGACAGCTCAGTGGACGTGACGGGCATGAGCGAAGGGGCGGCTGCGTTATTGCCCAGCAACTAGCCCGTGGTCCCGTTTCCGGAGGCGTCGTCTGCGGCACTGGGGACGCGTGCCAGTCGCGACGGCTTGCGCCGCCGCCGCCGGGGACGGCGGCGTAGGCCGTTGCTGGGCAGGGGGCCGAGGGGCGCTTCGGGAGCCGCATCCTCACGACGCGCCTGTTCCATGAGGGCCTTGCGTCCCTCGCTGTCGGCCTCCTGAAACTCCGTCCACCAGGTCCCCAGTCCGGCAAGCTCTGGGTGGTCGACGAACTCTCCGGATTGCTGGCGTAGCAGAAGGAAATCAAAGGCGGCGCGAAAGCGCGGATGCGCCAGAAGGGCGTAGGGCCGACGTCCACCGCGGCGGGTGAAACGGGGCTGGAGATCCCAGATTTCCCGCATGGGTAAGGCAAAGCGCCGCGGAATCGCCACACGCCCGCGGCTCTCTTCGAGAAGCTCCGCAGCCGCCTGTTGCAGGGCCACGTTGGCGGGTTTGTCCTGGGCCTCCAAGTGCTGCCGCTGTGCCTGCAGCGCCGACCACAGGAGTGCCGCAAAAAGGAACGCTGGGGTAACGGATTTGCCGAGCAGGACGCGCTGATCCGTCCCCTCCAAGGCGAGGCGCAGGAGCTCACGGGCGCTCTCGGCATCCGCTGCATCGAGCACTCGGTCCAGTTGCGGGAAGAGCGCCGCAAACAAGCCCGTGCGTCGCAACAGATCAAAGCTGGACTGGGCATGACCCGTGAGGAAGAGCTTGATGGTTTCCTCAAAGAGGCGCGCGGAGGGTACCTCCAGCAGCAAATCGCGGCAGGGCGCAATGGCGGCCTCGACCGCCGCATCCATCTGAAAACCGAGCTTGGCAGCAAACCGCACGGCACGCAACATGCGCACCGGATCCTCACGGTAGCGCTGTTCGGGGTCACCGATCATGCGCAATCGCCCGGCCTGCAGATCCGTCAGGCCATCGGCAAAATCGAGGATACTGCGGTCGGCAATATTGTAGTAGAGGGCATTGGCCGTAAAATCGCGGCGCCCGGCGTCCTCCTCGAGGCTACCGTAGACGTTGTCGGCCAGTATGCGACCGCTGGCGCTGCGTTCACTGGTCTCTTCGGCGGATTCGCCCTGCCCGCGGAAGGTCGCCACCTCGACGATCTCTGGACCGAACTGCACGTGTACCAGGATGAAGCGCCGACCGATGAGACGGGCATTGCGGCGAAAGAGCTTGCGCACCTGCTCGGGACGGGCATCGGTGGCTACATCGTAGTCTTTGGGCTCACGTCCCAGCAGAAGATCACGGACGCTGCCCCCTACGAGGTAGGCCTGATGTCCGGCCTGGTGCAGGGTATTGAGCACCTGCAAGGCGCCGCTGCTGATCTGCCGGCGCGACAGACAGTGTTCCTCCCGAGGAATGCGCCGTGCCCCCACAGGCACCGCTGGGGCAACTACCATTGTTCCCTCGGGATCGGGTTGCGGTGTCTCGATCGCCGATTGCAGGACCTCGTCCGTGAAGCGTTTCAAGGAAACCAAGGATCTTCTCGTTTGGATGCGGAGCGAATGGGCGCTAGTCTAACCGAAAAACTGGCTACAGTGCAGCCAAAATTGCGGACGATGGCCAACGGCCTCGGGTTCACGGGTGACTGGTCAGGAACGCGCACTTGCGGTTATCATTGGCTCTGCCTTCATGAAATGGGGCTGGGCGGTTTTCCCGGCCCCTTTTTGCTTTGATGGACGATACCTATGCAGCTGATTGGCGAAGCCTTGACCTTTGACGATGTCCTGTTGGTGCCGGCACATTCCGCCGTCTTGCCGCGCGAGGTGGCCATCGGTACGCGCCTCAGTCGGCACCTTAGCCTCAATGTTCCGCTGGTCTCTGCGGCCATGGATACGGTGACCGACGCCGCCATGGCTATCTGCATGGCGCAGGAGGGCGGGATCGGCATCATCCACAAGAACATGACCGCAGAAGAGCAGGCCGCCGCCGTGCGCCGGGTCAAAAAATTTGAAGCCGGGGTCATCAAGGACCCCATCACCACCAAGGCCGATGTCAGCATCCGCGAGGTGCTGCTGCTCATGGCGCAGCACGGTATTTCCGGGGTGCCGGTGGTGGACGGCAATCGGCTCGAGGGCATCGTCACGCACCGCGACCTGCGCTTTGAAACGCGCATGGAGGCGCCGGTACGCAGCGTCATGACGCCGCGCGAACGCCTGGTAACGGTGCCCGAAGGAACCAGCCTCGAGGCGACGAAGGCGCTGTTGCACCAGCATCGCATCGAAAAGATCCTCGTCGTCAACGACCAATTCGAATTACGCGGCCTCATTACCGTCAAGGATATTCGCAAGGCGACGGAACATCCTCTGGCCTGCCGCGATAGTCAAGGGCGCCTGCTGGTTGGTGCCGCCGTCGGCGTAGGGGCGGGCACCGAGGAGCGCGTGCGGGCGCTGGTGGCGGCGGGTGTGGATGTCCTCGTCGTGGACACGGCCCACGGCCACAGCCAGGGCGTTCTCGATCGGGTGCGTTGGATCAAGGAACAATTTCCCGGGGTGGACGTCATCGGCGGCAATATCGCCACCGCCGAGGCTGCCCTGGATTTGGTCGCGGCGGGAGCCGATGGGGTCAAGGTCGGAATCGGTCCGGGTTCCATCTGCACCACGCGCATCGTCGCTGGTGTCGGCGTACCTCAGATCACGGCCATCAGCGATGTCGCCAAGGCCCTGGCGGACAGCGACGTGCCCCTCATTGCCGACGGTGGCGTGCGCTTTTCCGGTGACTTCGCCAAGGCCCTGGCGGCGGGCGCGCACAGCGTCATGGTGGGCGGCCTGCTGGCGGGCACGGACGAGGCCCCCGGCGAGATCGAGCTGTATCAAGGGCGCTCCTTCAAGGCCTATCGCGGCATGGGTTCGCTGGGGGCCATGCAGCAGGGCTCGGCGGATCGCTACTTTCAGGAAAACAGCGCCAATCCCGAGGGTCCGAAACTTGTCCCCGAAGGTGTGGAGGGCAGGGTGCCGTACAAGGGTCCGGCGGCGGGCGTCATTCACCAGCTCCTGGGCGGACTGCGGGCCAGTATGGGATACCTGGGTGCCGCGGATCTCCAGACCCTGCGGCAGAAGGCGCGCTTCATCAAGATCACCCAGGCGGGCGTGCGGGAAAGCCACGTGCACGATGTCCACATCACCAAAGAAGCACCCAACTACCGGGTGGAGTGAATCCCCTACATGTCTGAACGCATCCTGATCCTGGATTTCGGCTCGCAGTTCACCCAACTCATCGCTCGGCGTATTCGCGAAGCGCAGGTGTACTGCGAGATCCACCCCTACAACCTGAGTCTGGCAGCCATCCGCGCCTGGCAGCCCAGTGGCATCGTTCTCTCGGGTGGCCCCAGTTCCGTGGCCGATGCCGATGCGCCGCTGGTGGATGCCGAACTCTTCGCCCTGGGCGTCCCGGTGCTGGGCATCTGCTATGGTTTACAACTCATGACCCACCTGCTGGGTGGGCGAGTGGCCAAGTCGGATCATCGTGAGTACGGACGCGCGCGCCTGGAGATCCTGGAGGCGGAGGGTCCCTTCCAATCCCTGGTTGCGGGAGGTACGGAAGAGGTATGGATGAGTCACGGTGACCGCATCGAGACCCTGCCCGAGGGATTCGTCGCCATCGGCCGCAGTCCCGGGTCGCCCCTCGCCGCCATCGCCCACCGGCAGCGTCGGCTCTTTGGCGTGCAGTTTCACCTGGAGGTTGCCCATACGCCCGCCGGTGCGCAAATGTTGACGGATTTCGTCCGCGGTGTCTGCGGCTGCAACGGCCAGTGGACCATGCACTCCTACTCCGAGTCCGCCATCGCCGCCGTTCGCGCTCAGGTGGGGCAGGGCCGGGTGATATCCGCCCTCTCCGGGGGAGTCGACTCCGCCGTCGCTTCGATACTGGTGCATCGTGCCGTGGGGGAACAGCTGCACTGCATCTTTGTGGACAATGGCCTGTTGCGCTTTGGTGAGGTGGAGCAGGTCAGTCAGGTCTTTCGCCAATACTTCCACATCCCCCTGCACGTCGTGGATGCCCGCGCGCGTTTTCTCGACGCCTTGGCGGGGGTAACGGATCCCGAGCGCAAGCGCAAGATCATCGGTAATCTTTTCATCGAGGTCTTCGATGAGGAGGCCAAGGCCCTGGGCGGTGCCGACTTCCTGGTTCAGGGCACGCTCTATCCCGATGTCATCGAATCCGTCTCCTTCAAGGGACCAAGCGCCACCATCAAGTCCCACCACAATGTTGGGGGACTCCCGGAACGCATGCGTCTGCAGTTGGTAGAGCCCTTGCGCGAGCTCTTCAAGGACGAGGTTCGTGAGTTGGGACGAGAGCTGGGGATGCCCGAGGAAATCGTCCGGCGCCAGCCCTTCCCGGGCCCCGGGCTTGCCATTCGCTGCCTGGGCGAGGTCACCGGGCCGCGCCTGGACGTCCTGCGGCGCGCCGATCGTATCGTTCAGGAAGAAATCCGGGAGGCTGGCTACTACGACCGCGTCTGGCAGGCCTTTGCCGTACTCCTTCCCGTCCGCAGCGTTGGGGTGATGGGCGATGGCCGCACTTATGAAGAGACTCTGGCCATCCGCGCCGTCGAGTCCAGCGACGGCATGACCGCCGACTGGGCACACCTGCCCCACGAACTTTTGGCCCGAATGTCCACGCGTATCATCAACGAAGTCGCGGGCGTCAATCGCGTTGTCTACGATATCTCCAGCAAACCGCCGGCGACCATCGAGTGGGA
>Ga0315298_1000298_pt1 | contig 98413 bp, 100 predicted proteins | sample WHS_1_MG_FD_203077 | JGI IMG/M metagenome (GOLD analysis project Ga0315298, IMG submission 203077) | Extremophilic microbial mat communities from Washburn Hot Springs, YNP, Wyoming, USA - WHS_1_MG | ecosystem: Environmental > Aquatic > Thermal springs > Hot (42-90C) | place: USA: Wyoming...
AGAATAAAGATGAGGGGAAGGGAAAGCCCTGATCCGCCTGCTGAGAAGAGACCTCTACTGGTAGAGATACCAGCAAGCCTCATCGTTGAAGCAGGAAGCCCCTTGCGATAGCGAGGGGTAGTTCACTGTGATAATTATGGAGAAAGTGGTCTATCTCATCTCTGGTGGCATAGACTCCCCAGTGGCTGCATATCTGGGCATGAAGAAAGGATGGCGCCCAGTCTTCGTCCATTTTGACAATTTCCCTTTCACCGATGAGTCAACAAAAGAAAAGGCAATTAAAATGGTTCGTCATCTCATCAACATCACAGGGATGGACGGGGAAACACTCTTGGTCCCACACGGAAGAGACTTGGAAATTATCGTACAAAGGTGCAAGAGGAACTTATCATGCCTACTCTGCAAAAGGATGATGTACAGAAAGGCAGAGATTATCGCAAAGAATTATGGATGCGATGGTATCATTACTGGCGAGATCATTGGTGAACAAGCAAGCCAGACGCTGAGAAACCTTATCTTAAACAGCAGGGTCATCGAAATGCCCATCATAAGACCTCTGTTAGGGATGAACAAGGTCGAGGTTGAGAGTATAGCAAAGAGGATAGGCACATACGAGCTGAGCCTCGTCGCTGCAAAACCATGTGGCGCAGCTGCCATAAAGGCAAGAACACAAGCGAATGAGCCCGAGCTATCAACCGAGGAGAAGAAGATCCCAATACCTGCCCTGCTAGAAGAGAGCATCAAAAATGCGACCCTCCTGGAGAGAGTTTGAGCTTTTTGTACTCGCACCGAGAGTAAAAACTTTCTACCACGCTCTGTCCTGATAAGCAGATCGTTCCAAAGACCCTCTCGTCAGGGCGGTACTCGCCGACCCCAATATATTTTGACCACCCGTCCAATGTCCCGTCCTCTAGGACCATTAAGGGAAAGAAGGCTTGCACCTCAAGTCTAGAGAGCGGCAGGATCTCCTTTACACTTCTCGGTCTCAGTCCAGATACCACCCCTGCGATGCCTTCCCTTCTGGCAATCTGGATCGCGGCAACCAACTCATAATTTGTCAAAAATTCTTCACAGTCTGTTGGCAGAGGTGCTACAATAGTCTCTAGAGAGGCGTTCGGCATCCACTCCAAGAGGACCTTCAAATTATTAACCGCCCCCTTGGGCACTTCGCCTCCAATCTCGTAGGTTACCGCCCTCAGGGAGACGCCCCTCTTTAACATACACCAAGACGCAAGAAGGGACTCTTTTGTCTCATCTATCACTCCCAGTAAGGGGCCTTGAGTCCCGACAGGAAAACCGTCTGGTCCTTTTAAGGAATCAAGGTAGATGTATGCCATATCGTCCCTTATTTCAACGTATAAAGTCTGGTCAGGGCTGTCCAGATCTACCCTCAAGTCCTTTTTAGCCTCTAAGATCGCTTTACCTAGCAATGAAGCCACTTCCACACTTGTGTAATCATGTTTTCCACTTCTCCGGCACCTCACTGAAAAGGATCCGGGTCTAAAGTGTGTAATGGCAAGTTCTGTGCCCTTCTTTATTATCTCCTCAAGTTCTGAAGAGGTTGAGACCCCTGCCGACGCTGAGGAAACCCCAAATATGTGCGCCACTTTCTTTGAGACCTTCTCGGCCTCGTCTGTGTGGACGTAGATCCTGCCTGCAGCCCTCGAGATCTTCGAGAATTTTATGCCATCCCTTTCCAAAGAACTTCGAATGATCTTCGCTAGCATTCTCTCATAGATGCTGCGCACAGGTCTACTTTTTATGCCGATCTCCCCGCCCATTCTAACTATGACCACGCCACTCCCGCACATGTTCTCATCCAAATAACCTATAAGAAGGGTGCAAGAAAAAGATATTGTGCATTTAACCAGTCGTAGACTGTTACTTATTAAAAATAAGGAGGGCTAATCTTGGTCCCGGACATAGAGATCTCTTTGAGAGAAGAGCTCGTCAGGTGCATGAAAATTCTCCACAACAGAGGTCTCATATCTGGTCTTGGCGGAAATGCGAGCGCCAGATTGCCCAAGGAGAAGGCGATACTCATAACACCGAGCGGGAGGTTCAAAGGGGACCTCGCCCCAGAGGATATCGTGAAGATAGACATGGATGGTCGCGTGTTGGAGGGTTGTCTTAGACCCTCAATAGAAGGTCCGCTCCATACCGCCATTTACAGGAGCAGCCCGCACATAAACGCAGTCGTTCACTCACACAGCCCATTTACGACTGGTCTCGCTTTGGCTGGGAGGAAAATCGAACCGGTCAACTACGAGGCTGCCGTATTACTCAAGGACGTTCCTATTTTGGAATTCAGGCCTCCGGGGTCGAAGGAGCTTGGCGAGCTTGTGGCAGAGAACATCAGGAATCGAAGGGCTGTAATACTCCAGAACCATGGCGTGGTAGCAGTAGGCGCAACCCCTCTCGAGGCGCTGTGCACAATAGAATCCTTGGAAGAGGTTTCCATAATGATTTTTGTGGCTTCTCACTTCGGAGAAGTTAAACTTATACCAAGGGATCTGATTTAAAGATCAAAAATTCTGGGGGAGCCCCATGCTGGATATAAAAATGATAAGGGAAAACCCGGAGATGGTCAGGTCAAACTTGGCGCGCAGAAACGACCCTGAGATACTCAAGATGTTTGACGAACTGATCGAGTACGACAAGTCTTGGAGGAGGTACTTCGCTGAGGCAAATGAGCTCCGTAGCCAGAGGAACAGGATCACCGAGGAGATTGCGAGGCTAAAAAAGCAAGGCTTGGATGTGACTGAAAAGTTGAAGGAGGCAGCAGTGATCCCTGCACGTATCAAGGAGATAGAGTCCAAGATGCAGGAATACCGGGAGAAGGTGGATTACATACTCATGCGTCTCCCTAACCTGATGGACGATTCAGTACCTTTCGGAAAGGACGAGAATGACAATGTTGTAATCAGGACTTGGGGGGAAATAAGGTCCTTCAATTTCAAGGCTAAGGATCACATTGATCTAGCGCTGGAACTAGATCTGATCGATATAGAAAGGGCAGCAAAAGTTTCCGGGTCTCGGTTCTACTACCTAAAGGGCGACTTGGTTAAACTTAACTTTGCACTGATTAAATACGGATTGGACTTCATGACCAGACAGGGCTTTCTCCCTTTTCTCCCGCCCTATATGATGAAGAGGAAGATCTTGGAAGGGGCGGTATCCCTGGCGGACTTTCAGGATACCATATACAAGGTCGAGGGGGAAGATCTCTACCTAATTGCAACCTCCGAGCATGCGTTGCTGGGGCTTCACTCAGACGAGATTCTCGACGGCAACAGATTGCCTCTGAGGTACTGCGGCATCAGCCCCTGTTTCAGGAAAGAGGCTGGTGCCCACGGCAGGGACACTAAGGGCATATTCAGAGTGCACCAATTTGAAAAGGTGGAACAGTTTGTATTCTGCAAGCCCGAGGACTCTCCGAGGGAGCATGAACTACTCATTAAAAATGCCGAGGAATTCTTTCAAAGCCTGAAACTTCCTTACAGAGTGGTTAATGTTTGTAGCGGAGATCTAGGAACCGTGGCTGCTAAGAAGTACGACCTTGAGGTGTGGTTACCTGGTCAGGGAAAATACCGAGAAATGGTCTCCTGCAGCAACTGCACATCCTATCAGGCCATCAGGTCAAACATAAGGTTCAGAGACAAGCCAAATGAACCGACAAAATACGTCCACACGTTGAACTCCACACTAGTGGCAACGGAGCGGGCAATAGTCGCCATACTCGAAAATTACCAGCAAGAGGACGGTAGCATAGTTATACCCGATCCGCTGATCCCATATATGAATGGGCAAGACATTATAAAGAGCTACAAAAAAAGCTAAATCGAAATCAGTAAAAGTCGATATGTTCATTTTTCCAAATACTCACAAGAAAATCTAAATAATGTGTGGATAAACGATGAAGGCTTAATTTTTTCACTTTCTGCGGCAAGGAAGCTCGCCGGTCCAGCCTTTGGAGCGGCTCACATCAAGCAATAAATTTTATAAAAATTTCCAAAAGACTCTAACTAAGAAGTTCTCTCTTTATATATGCACTTTAATCTATATATGCGCTTTAAATTGAAAAAATTTTTAAAATCCTAAATAAAATATGTATATTTATATATGTAAAATAGATAAAAAAGTTAAAAGGTGAGTAGGGTGAACCTCTGCCAGAGCTTTTGGGATTTGTCTCAAGACCGGGAGGGCTTAGGGGGGGTTTACAAACTTCTTGGCAAGCTCTCTTGGAAAAGGAAGGGCTTTGGAGGGGCATATGGGCTGGCGAGGGTGGTGGTCTCAAGATTCGAAGAAATTCTGTACGAAATATCCGAAGATCCAAGATGCATGCACGTACGCGAGCTCAACAAGAATCGCCTTCTGAAGAGGAAGCATTACGTCTACGCGACATACCTCGCGGTATTGAGCTCGCTCCCAATTCTAAGAACCGTCCCAAGAGACGTCCTGCTGGACACTCTTGTTGGTAAAGTAGCTATGATAACTAGCATAAAGACGTTGGACAACATAAACGACCTATGGCACACAGAGGAGGAGGCAAGGGCCTCCCTTAATAGGCAACTTGGCGTCTTTTTGGGCAGAAAGGTTGAGTTCAGGGAGGATGGGACGGATGTTGGTATGGCGGAAAACTTCACCTACAGACTTGCTGAAATAACGCGTGATGTGCTGAAGTGCAGGGCTAACCCCAAAGGTCGGATGTTTCAAAAATATATACAAGATTTCGAGAAATACATAAAAGGTCAGACCGACTCGATGCTTCAGAAAAAAGCAGAGTCGCTTGACATAAGGAAATTCCTCAAAGAGGTCAATGAAAAAGGAGTTGGCAACGTATGGACCGACATCGATTTTTGCGTTCTTGAGGGGCATACAGATCTTTCGGAGGGTGAACTCAAAAGCTTGGAGCTTATCGGAAAATGCATAGATCTTGTTTTTAAGGGGTGCAATATCTACGATGATGTGGCGGATCTTGAGGAAGATCTCAAGTCAGGCATCTACAATTCCGTGGTTTATCTCGCTTTGGATAAAGGATTGTATTGTTTGGAGAATGGCCGACCCAATGTTCTGAACAAAGCAAAGATAGAGGCTGTAAGACTGGGCGACCTCCTCTTCTTGAAGGGGCTGGGCTATCTGCATGAGGCAGCGAAACTCACAAAAATCATAGACACAGAGGGCATAGCATATGGTCTAAAAATCCTGAGGATCTTCAGCATGAGAAAGTGGCTGACCCGGGTTAACAACCCCTTAACCATAGCTTCTGCCCTTATGATCAAGGCTACCCCTTCAGTGATGGTCTACAGCGAGTACATTTAGAACCCCCTCAAACACAACCCCTCACTTTTTATTATAAAAAAAATTATTTTATAAATCAATAAATCTTAATAATTTAAAATTTTTCTAACGCCTCTGGGACCTCCAAGATCGAATTTATTGTGAGGTCTGGTGAAGCTTCAAGCAAACTCTCATTGAACAGTCCCGTAAGGAGCGCTATTGTCTTCGTCCCTGCCTTCTTTCCAGACTCGATGTCTGTAGGCATATCGCCGACAACTACCGCCTCATTGGCGCTCACATTGAGTTTTTTTAAAGCAAGTATAACAGGCTCTGGCGACGGCTTTCCAAAGAAAACATCGTCTCTCGTAACAATCACATCAAAAAAATTCTCAAGAGAAAACTTTTCCATTATCAAAGAAACATCTTTTTTACTCCTCGTGGTGACAACTGCCAGTTTAAGTCCCCTGTGTTTTAATGTCTGAAGAGTTTCTAAAACCCCGTCGAAAAGCGAGGAGCTATTTGCAATATTCTTAAGACGTGAATATGATAGAAAAATCAATACCACTCTCTTGAAGAATGATAATCCAATAGTTCTGCCCAAACGCCAGAGCAATAAGAACTCCGCTATGGGTGAGGATCTCTTAATTAGAATCTCCCCTAGGTTGCTGCCAACCCTCTTGCGAATCTCGTCTGTTATATTTACGCCAAGCCTCTGAACGATCTTGATGAATTCCCTGCTCATCGGCTCGACGCAGTTAAGTATAGTCCCGTCAAGATCGAACAACACCGCTGATACCATTGAGTTCACCATGATCTGTTGACTTAATAAGCAACTAGTGGTTATTTAAATATTGATATGAGAAAAGGCGAAAACTCAAACTCGGACCTGAAAAGGAAAACTTTATGTTACTTGCCGCCACACTCAGAGATGGGCATATATGAGGTTTTTATTTGGACACGAGATCATTGATCACATCGCAGATTTAAACAAAGGGGCACTTGTTTCAATTTTAGACGAAAACAGATATGAATCCATTTTATTTTTGAATGCCCTTTTAGCAAAGAGTCATGTTAAGGCGGTAATAATAACCCCTAATGAACTCAAATCCCCTCTTCCGCAGGAGATCGTGGAGTTTGAGAGAATTACAACGGCAACGGAAATCAACCTGTTCGTTTCGAAGGTCAGGGAGAGTATGAATAACGAAGGTGTGATAATTCACAATTACCTTCATTATCTCCTCCTCAAAGAAGATGAGTCGCAAGTATTGAAGATGATAGAATTCTGGATCAGTAAGATTAGTAAAACTGGGATGGTTGAATTTATTATTCTTCCAAAGGGTGCCTTCCCTGGCTTCGAGAAGAAATTAAACAGCCTCCTAAACGGATACATCGAGATAAACATTAAGCCAGGAATGCGAAATCAGTACTCACTTAGAATATTCAGGATCTGCAAACCCGAGTACCACGGAGAAGAATTTGTATATACCTTTGATGGAAACAGATTGCTCGTTAAATGGGGCGACGAATTCACAGAATCTCTCCCAAAAGAGTCTGAAGAAGAGATTAAAAAGAAGATTGGGCTTCTCAAAAACAACATATTCAGCATAAAAATAGAACGTGTAGTCAATAAGCCCCTTCCCAGTATGAGTATCTTTGATAAGTGGTTATATGCCCAGACCACAGATATGCCATTATACTACATTTACTTTTTATATCCCGAAAAGATTGATGATTTTTTGAGAAAGATCGCGGTCTGGAACCTGCGTGGACTTGTGAGCATAAAAACTGGCACCCCAACAATTCCAGATAAGCGTCTGAGTTTGCGTCTTAGGAATAGGCTTGCCATGAAAATACCCACACCAATTGCGCTATTCTTCTTGAAAAAAAGAGGAAGCACCGTCCCATTCGAGGTATACAACATGATAAGAAAGGCGAGCGCCTTCTACATTTCTACCCGATCCTCAGAAGAAGAAACAGAAGAGTTGGATGAAGTTGAGCAATACTTCCAAGAGTATGCCGCCAGAGAGACCGCACTGAAGACTCTTTTGGAGAATAAAGAGAGCCCTCTAACGCGGTTCGACCTCAAGGATTTGCCAAAGATTCTGTCCCTTTCACTGTTTTATGGATACCGACTTAAGCCCAAGGTCTATGAAAAGGAAAAAGGAAAATGGATAATTGACATCGAAAACTGTTTCATATGCAAAAACATTAAGAGCGAGAAACCCACCTGTGGGCTCCTCGTTGGAACAATAATAGGAGGATGTGCTGTGACTTTTAAGGAAAAGTTTACCGCTAAAGAGATCGAATGTAAAGCAAAGGGAGACCAGTCTTGCAAATTCTTGCTGGAGCTGGTCGAGGAATCCTCCAAAACTTGAAGGAGTTGGCTATATGACCATCTCCTTCGGGAATACCACAAACCCCTCATTTGTTATGTTGTATGGTCTAGGATTGGGATCGCAGCGAGCCCCCCTCATCTTTTCGACCTTTATCGCCTTAACCTTTCCATTCTGATAACTCTGAAGGAGTATGACTCCATGTGAGATGTACTCCTCAATCTGATACTCTCGCTCAAGGGTTTCTACCCTCAGTTCTGATGAAACTAGCACTGCTGCATCGAACTTAGAAAGCTCCTCAAACATGCTTGCAATGGCATACCTCCTCTCTGCTGGGTCAGGGTACTGAAGCAAGAGCATCGAGATCGGGTCTACGGCTACCCTCTTCGCCCCGACGCTCCTTACATTTCTTCTAATGAGATCGATTAGGGCTGCGAGGGCAACTTCTTTCCTGGAAATCGGAACAGGTCCTAACAATAACTGGGATGGGAGTATCCGGATTGGGGAAGCATCAACAATCAATAGCTTTTTTTCATCCTCCAGCCGCTTAAGGTCCCAGCCAAATACCGCCATCTCTTTTATCAGGTGGTCTTTGCTCTCATCTAAGGTTACAAAAACACCCGGCTCATTGTACTGCAAAGCTCCTGAAACCAAGAAGTTCGCACATAGTATTGTCTTACCTGAGCCAGGACCCCCACATACCAATGTGACTCTTCCCCTTGGGAAACCACCGCCGAGAAGCTCGTCAAGCCCTTTTATCCCCGAAGGCACTCTTTCTATCATGGAATCACCTTATTTTTTAAATTGAGATGAATTAGTCAAATTAAATTCTTGGGACCGGATAATAATAAGTATTTTTATCCTTGTCGTCCAATAGTGCTATGCCCATGAATAGTGAGGAGTCCACTTGCCAATCATATGAAAACTCTAATCGAGGTTGCCACAGAAAAAGGTTTATGCATCTGATCCACAATTAATAGATGAGCATAAAATATGGTGATATCAAAAGACTCAAGCGCACAAGAGATCGCACCGCTAGCACTTGCAATTCACGAACTCTGCGGTCTCCCGCTCACCATGAGGACTAAAAACAAAAAGGAGTAAGGGTTGAAGATCACAAAGTTGTCGACTACGATTACACAGGCCCTGTCCTTGAAGAGGTTCTTGAAAAGGGTGTGACCATCAAGAAAATTCCAGATAAAGGCCCCTACAAGGGCGTGCCAGTTATAGTTGTACCCATAAAGATCGGAGGAGAGACTGTGGCTGCCATAGGCATAGTCGACGAGACTTACGGAGTGTTCAGCGAGGCGGCAATGATTGGGAAGAGACGCCCAAAACCCTGATCTTCGGACATCCAGCATTCCCAGTCCTAAAGTTAACCTACCTTTAAAGCACGCCTTGCCAATCCAAACACTAAAAGCCAAGATCCAACCAAATCGACCATGCCTTGTAGGATATTCATTGACGATACGAATGAAATAAAACCGAGATAAGACCCAAAGAAGAAAATCTCAATTATCTTTTCGACTGGCATTTGAAAGAATAGTGGCAATGCCCAGTAATAATTCAGAACTACTGCAACTCCACACCTTACTACCAAAGATGCGACGGCCGCCATTGAGTACTTTGGGACGGACCTGTAGGCATTTTGTGGAGGTCTTCTAATGATGCCAGTCGACAAAATTCCAAGGGTTAAGACCATGGAAACGGTGGTGGCGGTTTTCATGACGGCGCCTATAAAATTGGCATAACCCGCAATACAAAGCATTAAAAACATCCCAAAAGCTGCAACAAGTGAGTACCTTGTGCCCAATATGAAGAAGGTTATCATAATTGGAAGGGCCACAAAATCTACAGACATCCCCCATGGTACCCTGAGAGGTGATGCCCTGTTTATTAACTCCAAAATCAGCGTCAATGCAATCATTAGAGAAACAAATGACACTTGGAAGGATTTGGAGTAAATCCTTGACATACAGGTCCCCCCGAGAACTACCACTTTCTAACATTTAAGAGTATCTACTCATTTTTAAGTAAAAGCGTGAAATTTTTCCTCCATATCGGCTAACTCTCTTCACCCTTGTAATAACCCAAATAGTTGTGAGGATTCCTTTTCAAGAGAGCACCTTTAAGGAGATTAATTATGGGTTCATTCGGTTCGCATTTCATATATATCTTTAAAATCATAAATTATATGCAGGTGGTGTTATGATAATATTGGAGTTTTCTGTTGTTCCTGTGGGGACAGGAAAAACTGGAGTAAGCGAATATGTTGCGAAAGCCTGCAAAGTGATAGAGGTTTCTGGCATTCGATACATGGTTACCCCGATGGGCACCATCATAGAAACAGATTCACTCGAAAAGGCATTTGACGTGGTTAAGAGGACCCATGAAGCCGTAATAGAGGCAGGAGCAAAAAGAGTGATAACTACCATAAAAATAGATGACAGAAGGGACAAAGATAGAAAAATGGAAGACAAGGTGGGGAAGCTTAAGGAAATGGGCGTCAAAGTAGAAAAACCCTGATATAATAAATTGAAACATAACGAGTGCAGAAAACTGACAATCCAGCGCATGTATCCCGCTCTTAGATCATCAAGGGGCAAAGCCCACTATAGATGGTGTAACATATGTCTCCATAACCGCTGCCGCGAAGAGTAGCACCAAGGAGATTATAAAGAGTTTGAGCCCTCTTCTGAAGTCTTGGGTCACCTCGTACTCCTTGCCCCTAATCCTTCTCACAATTTTTCTTATGACCCCCGTACCGAAACATAACCCCGCTGCCCCAGCCAGAACAAGCGCGGGCAACTCGAATATACCGTGTGGCGCCAGTGCCTTGAGTGCCAGGTCTATCGGCAGCACCGAGACTATGAATCCCGTCATAAACCCATTAAGCACTAATATCGTAATTGGTAATATCAGTAACACTGGAGAAAGGAAGAAAGCCAGACTTACAGTTAATGAGTTTTTTGCAAATAAAAACAAAACAGTTGAAAATTCATACGGCTTGTACAACTTCACATAGGGGGAGAGAATTTCGAATAAGGGAGATTCGGATAAAGGGGTCTCAGTTTTTGGCATTAGCACTCCTGATGCCATCCCCATAACAAGCAGTCCAAGGGATATGGCTATATATTTGTAGGCAACGCTCACTTTTCTGGCCTCTTCCATAAACTATCCCAGCATATCTTTGTATTCCGGGTACTTTTTGAAGAATTCCACTGAAAATGGGCAGACTGGGACTACCGTGAGTTTGTTTTCTTTGGCATAATTTATGGCTGCCTCCATCATTTTTGTCCCTGCACCTTTCCCCCTGTGCTCCTCTGGGGTGAAGGTGGAGTCGATGTACATCTTGCCCTTACTAACATGAAATTTCAAAAATGCCTCGCTCCCGCCAAAATCCACCACTATTTTCTTATTTTCAATCCTAACACTCATACGCTTTCAATGATCACATGCCCCCGCAGTCTTATAAAAATATACAAGATCAAAACCTTCCAGAAGCGTCCTTCTTATTAGAAGGATTGACAAAATTTGAATGCGAGGTTATCAGAATGGGCCCACAACAGAAATCGATGAGAGAGGCACTAATCTCGGAAAGGGTCGAAGACCTTGTCGTGAATAAGGATGATACCATCTCAGACCTAGTGATCAAGCTGAGGAAAATGGGCGGCTTCATGGCTCCAAGGGTTGCAAGGGCTGCAGAGATCATAAAGGAGATGTACTCAAGCGGCGCGACAAATTTTCTCTCATTCACAGGAAACGTTGTGTCTACTGGGCTCCGAGGCACTTTAGCACAAATCATAAGGAAAGGAAACTTCAGTGCCGTTGTCACAACATGTGGTGCTCTTGACCACGACATAGCGCGATCCTTTGGTGCAAGATACGCGTGTGGCGAGTTCGACGTGGACGATTCGATGCTGAATGAGTTGGAGATACACCGGCTTGGCAACGTGTTCATCCCATTGGAAGACTACGGCCCCCTGATAGAGCGGGTGATGAGGGAGCACCTCCCAGAAATTATGAAAGACCGACATGAGATCTCCCCATCAGAACTCGCCAAAGAATTTGGGAGGCGAATAAATGACAACTCCTCAATATTGAGGGCTGCCTTCGAGAAGGGGATCCCGGTCTTCGTACCGGGGATCGTGGACGGCTCATTCGGAACAAACCTTTTCTTTTACGCACAGACAAACAGACTGAAGCTGGATCTTTTTAAGGACATGAATCTTTTACTGAACATGGTCTTCGACTCCAATAAAACTGGCGCCCTCATAATAGGCGGCGGCATAAGCAAACACCACGTAATATGGTGGAACCAGTTCAGAGATGGCTTGGACTACTGCGTGTACCTCACAACTGCCCAAGAGTACGATGGTAGCCTATCAGGAGCTCTTCCAAAGGAGGCGATATCTTGGGGAAAAATAAAACCTACGGCAAAGCACGTTGCAGTGATAGGCGACGTGACAATAACATTGCCGTTGATCGCCCCATCCCTGCTTTGAGGTGGTTCTATGGCTAGGCTTCGCCACTGCTACCCTGTCAACCACAGGCCAGCAAAAGTATTCGAAAGGAGAAAATATTACGAGTCCTTGGACTTCAACAAGATCGCTGAGTGGTTCAGCAGCAAGCCTGACAGCTTAAAAAAACCTATCTTCCATTTAGATCCTGGCTATGAGACAGGCTACTGCCGAAAGAAGTATCGAGATAAACTCGGCAAACTCCTGTACTTTGACATAAAAGACTATAATGAGCTCAAGGAAATGGTCTTGGAATATCTGCCCGAGGACCTCTACTACGACCGAAACCTCTACGGTGATCCTTCTAAATGTGTTGACTGTGAAGACCGGAATTGCAAGAGCTGTGAAAATTTCTTGGGGCAAGAGTTGATGTTTGACGTCGACCCAGAGAATATAGACTGCCCTAACTGCGGCTCACTCGAGGAGAGGATCAAAAGTGCCTCCATGTTCAAGTTTTGCTACATATGCTTCAACAAGGGAGTAGAACAAGCCCTGCGCCTCGGAGATCTGCTCTCGGAAAAGGGCTTTCAGAGGCTTTCTGCTGTCTACTCTGGGAGAGGGTTCCATATCTATGTCGAAGATCATCACGCCTATGAAATGACTCGTGAGGAGAGGAGGAGCCTTGCATTGGAAGTGAAAAATCAAGGGATAGGAATAGATTTGTGGGTCACCGAAGGTGGGTCCAGGCTGGCTAGGGTCCCCTATTCTCTCAACGGGCTCGTGAGCAGGGTCTGCTACCCGATAAAACTCTCAGAAATAAAAAAGCTGGACTTTTGGCATTCGCGACCATTCGTGCCAGTATTTCTCTGATTACTTCTTCTTTTTGGCTTTTTCTTCTTTCTTCTTGTAATACTCCTTCTTCTTCTCCTCAGCCATGAGATCTCATCCCTGTACTTATAATGTAAGGCTAGATTAATAATGATTTCTCCTCCCCAAACCAATACGAAAAGGTTATGATTTAATATTTAATATTTGTATTATTTAACAGGTACACGTATGAGTAAAGAACAGCTTACGCACCTCCCAAGGGAGAGTGAAGAGGGAAACGTAGAGTACAAACTAAAGATAGTTCAACCAACAAAAGACCGACTTGAGGAGCTGGCCTCCCAGATCAGGTACAGGCTTGCTGAGAGGGGCGGCGAGGCGTTCTACATATTGGGGGTAAGCGATTCTGGGGAGCCTGTGGGTCTGAGTGACGAAGAGCTTGAGATCTCTCTAGAGAACCTTCGAAAAGCCGCTAATCTGGCGGGAGCCAAAATTACTGTGATTAGGGAGGCAAGAGGGAAGAGCGGCAGGATCCTTGAACTATTGTTAAGGAGATGCAGGGATCAGCTACCAATTCAGATCTCTGTGATCACTGCAGGGCAAGCAGATCATGGCAAGACAACAACAGTGGGGGTGCTGGTCACTGGGGATCTGGACGATGGAGACGGTCTCATCATGGGCAAAGTGGCGAGGTACAAGCACGAGGTCGTGATGCGTAGGACTTCTTCGGTGGCTGAGAGGGTTATGGGCTTCGATGAGGAGGGAAACGTAGTCAATTACCTCCTGCCGTCGGCCCTGGACGAGGCCCAGGTCTACCTGAACAGCTGTAAACTTGTATCCTTTGTCGATGTTGGCGGTCACGAGAGGTACCTCAGGACAGCTGTTAGAGGTCTGCTCTCTTACAACCCGGATTACGTCATGCTGGTTGTTGCTGGCAACGCTGGCGTGTCTACCATGACCAAAGAGCATCTAGGGATCGCGCTGAGCTTCAAAATTCCAATATTCGTTGTTGTGACAAAAGGCGATCTGGCACCAGCCGATATACTGTCGAGAGTCGTCGAGGATCTCATGTCTCTCCTCAAGGCTCCTGGAATTAACAAGATACCGTTACTAGTAAAGGACCTCGACGACGTCTCCATCTCAGCCAGAAACATGCGCAGTGGGAGAGTCGCGCCAATATTCGTGGTATCTAACAAGTTTGGGTCAGGGCTGCACCTCCTGCGGAAGTTTTTGAACTTATTGCCCCCGAGGCTGCGATGGGAAGAGGAACTCTCCAAACCCTTCCTTGTCTACATAGACGACAAATTCAACGTCCCTGGAGTAGGTGTTGTAGTGGCTGGGTTGGTTCTGCAGGGTTGGGTGAGGGTGAACGACAGGGTCTGGATTGGGCCCTTTAAGGACGGCAGTTTCAGAGAGACAAGGATAAAGAGCATACACGCCAAAAGAGGTGTGTACATAGAAAAGGCACAGGCTGGGAGGAGCGTCACCTTCGCCATAACCAACGTATCTTACGATGAAGTTGAGAAAGGGATGGCACTCTTGGGCGAGGGCCTGCCAGCAAAATCTGCAAGGGGCTTCGAGGGAGACGTTTTCATACTGCACCATCCTACAACAATAAGACCAGGATATGAAGCAATATTTCACATACACTCCATAAAGGAGGCTTGTAGGCTCGTTTGGAGCTCAAAAGAGACTTTGAGGACTGGGGACAGGGCCACGATCAGGGTGGAGACCGTATTCCACCCAATATACATCAGGGAGGGTGACAGGTTTCTGTTCCGAGAAGGGAGGGCCAGAGGGATGGGCGTTGTTACAAAGGTAATCTACGGAACTCCTTAATTATGAGTTCGAAAATTTTGTCCAGATGTGCTGCCCGCGTCACCTATATCTTCTATTTGAGAGGGCCACGAAACGGCAGTAATGCTCTTCAACCACCCTCTTGGTGACGTACCCCTGATGCGGGCGTAACCCTCCCCCAAAGGCTTTGGGAATGTGCAAGAGCTCGTGTATTATGACCTTTATTTTGTTCTCCTCGGAGAGAGAATCAAACCTCTCAGATATGACTTCAATTACATAATGTGGCGGCAATTTCAGCGCCTTCTGCCAGATTTTTGATAGCGCATGGCACCTAGCTATCCCCCTTCTAGATCTTGAGCCCTTGCTTCTGAAACACAAAACATTTTCTATGTTTATGTACCTTAGGGAGAGGGTAGAGACAATTTCTCTAACAAGCTCCCGAACATCCTCAGCTGGCATGTATGTTATGGGCATCAGACTACCTCGTAATCTAATTTGTACAATATATATAAAAAATTGAATCGTTCACCATCCTCCGCAAATTCCACGAGCTTTCACTATGATGGCTTACTTCAACTCAGCTAATCTTCCAAATAAATGCTGCTCCCTTCATAATTACCTTAAAAGTTAAGGGGGCTCAAAGGTTGCGCCGAGACGAGCTATTTTCTATCAGCTGTCAGGTATCAGCGCCTTCTCCTGAATTTTCCCTTGTAGTCATCACGGTAAAGTGGGCGGAACTTTGGCACCTGCTGATCGTAAGATCGGTTCGAGATGTTGTTATCCATGTTAACTTGTGGGATATCTTCTGTCGCGAGCTCCAAGGTCCCGTACCTGCCCACGTTCAATCGGATAGACCCTCTAAATAGCGTGACGTATCCGTTCTTTATTGAGACAGTCTGACCGACCTTCACCCTCTGAATGTCATCATCCCACAGGCTCAGTAGCACGCAACCTGTCTCATCGCCGACTAGCGCCTCAGCGACGCTGTGGGATGAACCATCCCTAGTTGAGACCTCTCTACTTGGATTGACTTCCAAAATTTTTACTAAAACATCCACGCCTCTGGAGGCTGGATTGAGTTCCTCTATTTTTTTAACTTCTGACATTATTTCTCCAACTTTTTTGTTTTGTTCGACTCCAAAGAGTCTACTCATGAAATAAAAGACGGTGGTAAATAAATCTTCTCATTAATGCCAATTGATCTACCTCTCCCTCCTTCCTGCAACGAAATCCTCGAACAATCTCTGCGCCTCACTAATTGGACACGGGATCGGTGGCCTCTTAAACCCATAAGCGGAGACGCTTACGAGTGCTCCTGAAATACCCCTCTCTATGGCTATCTTGGTACCCCTGACAACATCGAGAAGCATCCCTGCCCCATTTGCCCCGTCATAAGTTCTAAAGTAGATGTCAATCACAACATCCGTTCCTAGGCAGTTCTTGCCCTCAACGTAGAAGTAGCTAGTTCTTCTGTCCCTCATAAATCCTACAAAATCAGAAGTTCCGGTGGCGATCTTTGAACCCTCAGGAAGGACCTGCCTGATAGTGTCTGTCTTTATCTTTCTCTTCTCCTCTCGCCTGTGGTCCTCTAGGATCCCATAGGCCTCCATGGAACCCCCTATATCTAACTGGTAGGTCTTCTCCACCCTAACACCCCTGGACTTCAAAAACTCCAAAAGCTCCATATGTAGGGCGGTCCCACCTATCTGACTCATGAGATCGTCACCCACCACCGGGGCTCCTGCACCATCAAACATTTTCGCCCACGACTCATCGGTGGCTATCTTTGTTGGAGTGCAATTTATGAAAGCACATTCACAATCAAGCGCCGCCCTCGCATAGAACTCTGACGCCTTGCGAGCACCTGTGGGTAGGAGGTTGAGCACAATCTCGGCACCAGTATTTCTTATATACTCCTTCACATCAACAGGAGGCAATTCATCGACTGATATTAGATCTTTAAGCACTCCGTCGGCACCATCAAGGACCTCCCCTTTTACAACCCTGACCCCTGTAGTTGGGACATCGCATACCTTCAGCGCAACGTTAGGCTCTGAAAATATTGCCTCTGATAGGTCCTTCCCGACTTTTCTAGAATCTATGTCTATAGCCCCGACGATCTCTATGTCCGAAGGCTTGAACCCCCCGAGATCTTTATGCATTAAGCCAACTTCATTCTCTTTGTAGAAGTTTATTGCTTGGAGTAATGAAGAGCAACAGTTTCCTACCCCTACTACAACAACCTTGATTTTGTTCATACCGTACACCTTAAATCCTCGTTACGCAACATTGATATAAAACAGTTGTTATAAGAAAGGATTCACATAAAAAGAACTGTAAGCCCCTCCACAGGAGTAAAGGCTGAAAAATGTTATTCTCCAAGAATAAATCCATTCCGCAAAATATTTTGACTGAATAAAGTTATTTGGAAGAGGTCCTTACGCTCCATCGAGTACTTTAAAATTATTAGGGCAGTCTTGAAGTCTTCTATAGGAAGATCTCAAAGCCACCCTGACCAAAAGCTAAAGTTCCTTTTATGGTTTGGGAGGTCCACCAAATCAATTATCTCACCGTTTTATTGTCAACTGATTTTTGTGGATCTTTCAAAGTCGTGTCTTCCGCAAAAGAACTAAATACAAAATAGAGGAGCATGAAAATACCTAGGTATGCGGTGACAGTGTACGCTACTTCGTTTATCAAGGGCACTCCTGCTCTCTTCGCCGAAGAAATTGCAGCCCAATAGTAGTTAAAGAACCAATGCAAGAGAATTGCACTATCAAAGCCATATCTGACTGAAGAAAACCCTATGGCCACCCCCGCGACGAATGTTGAAGGGATCTTCCCCAAACCCCAGGATCCGGACAAAACATGCGCAAAAGAAAACATTGTTGCTGATATCAAGATGAGTGACGCCTTTAGAATTATAAAACACCTATCCGGCTCGGTCTTTACATTGCGTAAGTAAGACTCAGGCTTGAGTACTGCGGTTAAAGTCATAAAGACCTTGGTTCCTCTAGACAGCCCTTCCATTGAATCCCTTGTTTTTAAAAGCAAGTAGGTTGCAGTGGGAATAAGTATCGGAACGAGCCTAAACCCGATCTCTTCAGAGACCGCCGCATAGGAGAGTGTGAGGATCTCTGAGAAAGGATCTGAAAAAGTTGGTCCTCCTACCTCTGCCCCCACTCTCTCCCCTAAAGTATTCAATGCAGTGGTAACTAGCAGTATCGCAGAAGACACGCCAGGCATTAGGACCAAGAAGTTTCTTTTGAACTTCTCCAGACCCCCTTCAACGAAAAGACCTTTCATTGTGTCACAGAACCGCTCATTTGAGAAGAATACCGATAGAAAAGAGAAACCGAAGATGAGATTGAGCACCAGAAATATCTGCCAAGCCTTTAAATCCGCCGCAATGCCCAAAGTCCAGAAGTAGAGTATATTGATCTTAATTGTCATGTAGCTTTTATCTGCAAAATGGATACCGTCTGGTGAGAAAAATGTGAGAAGTGCAAGAGCAAAGGCCATAACATAGGTACCGATAGCCACAAGCGCCGGCATCCCGTAAAATATGGCAAGCAATCTACTATAATTGAGCCAATTATTTTTTGATTTTTCAATCATTTGTGGGTAGCATCCCATTATTATACCCATGGACTTAGAAATGTATCCTGCCAACGATGACTCTGTTTCTGGCAACGTCCGTCATAAATTCCACCCCTCTAAGTTTTGGGAGCTTCAGCAGGAGATCCCTTTCCGTCAAAATTCCTACGGGGTTTCCAGCCGAGACCACGATCAGCGATCCAACATTATTCGCATTCATAATCTTCACAGCATCGCTTAGGTCTACATCGGGGCTGACAGTTTTTGGGTTTAATGTAGCAATTTTGGAGACATTCGCATTCAGAATGTAGTCTGACAGTCCTTTGTTTATCGCCTCCTCCACGTAACCGCTTGCCAGAAACCTGATTATATCTTTGACAGTCACTATCCCCCAGAGCCTGCCCTCGCTAATTATTGGAATTCTTCTGATGTCCTTGCCTATCATAACTCGAGAAAGGTCGAGTAGCGTGGCTTTCGTGTCAAGTGTGATGAGGGGCTTGGACATAACTTCGAATACTTTCACAAACATCTGGTTCCCCTCAAACAACTTGAATAGGTGCCTCTCAGAGAGCGTCCCCCAAATTCTGGAGTGCTCGTCCAAAAGAGGGAGCATCCCAATATCGTGCTTTGCCATCACTGCCATGAGCTCGGGGAGCGAGTCTGTCATCTTTGCTACAATCGGTCTCCTGTTTACGATAGGCTCGATTGGCGAATGGAGTGCTCTGTGCAGGTCCCCCTTGTGTAACTCTTTCAGAATGTTGAATTTCTCCCCGCCGCCGAGGTAATTGAGTATATCTTTCGCAGAAACCAGCCCGTCAACTTTTTGTCCATCATTAGAGACTATTGCATGCCTCACGCTTCTCTCATTCATCAACTTTACAGCGTCTATCACCCTGGTATTAGAAGGAAGAACTACTGCGGGTGGATGCCTTGCTATTGACATTACTGGGATTACCATAATTCCTACCACTGCCTATCTCTTTTTACTCAGTTAAAGTTAAAGTTGACTGTAAGTCATATTTTAGTTTGGTGCTTATGTTCTTACTACTTTATGATATAGAGGGCAAAAAAGACCCTCATGGCATACGAATAAGGCTGGTACGTGCGCTGAGGAGGGTAGGCGCCTTTCAATTCCAGAGATCTTGTTGGGTTGTGGAATCCTTTGATGAACACTTAATCAGTGTATTGGACGAGCTCAGACGGGCTGGTGGGTCTGTTAAGATCATGGAGTGGCTGCCCAGAACCTTGGACGAGATCCTGGATGGGAAGAGATCTAAGAGGGTTGTGCTGGCACCACTCTCAGCCGAACCCGTGCTCGAGGGCTGGCACGAAAAGATAAGGTCCACATTAGAGCATGCAGGTTTCAAAGTTGCAATAGTCCCTGTTGGGGAGAGCGCGGCAAAGGCCCTTTCAAGGAGCAGGCAACACAAAACAGAGAAGAGTATCAGCCGAATTATTGACGAGATCTCGCTGATGGATATGGATGGGCTCATCTTGATGAACCTGGGCAGAAGTACACAGAGCGGGATTATGTATGTGGCTCAGATAATATCCAACACAAAGCTCCTCAAGAACATATCATCCCTCCCATTGATTCACATAGAGAGGCTTGGAAGACCCGACGGCGCAATAATCCTCTGGAATGAGGTTGGTGGAGAATTGCTAGACGCTATAAAAAAGGCAGTCCAGCTTGAAATCATACGACCGAGTGTGGAGATAAAGAGGGTCACCAAAGAAGGTGAGAGGGAGATAAGGCAGGTTCTTTATGCGGAGCCCGGAGACAAAATCATTGTTAATGGTAAGGTTGCAGGACTTTGTCTCACAAACCAAGTATACCTCATTGCTGAGAATGGTAGACTTGTAGATATTATAGGTGGCAAGATCTTCAGGGGGGCGGCTAAAAAAATTTCCTTTGACTCCCTTGCCACAGCTATTGTTAAGACCGTTCCCGCATAGTTTTCAATACCCCGATCGAACTTCCCAACCCTGCGAGCTGATCCTCTGAGTAATTTAAATATGGTTCAGGTTAGTGCATTCATAAAAATAATATTCTAATGTCTCCTGGGGAGAATGTTTAAAAAAAGGGCCATGCTGAATTACGCATAAAAGCGTTTAGTTTACATGTCAGTCGGGCGTGTCTCAGGCTTTGAAAAGCTAGAATAAAGCTCTGCCCGAAAACGGAACGAATGATCTCTTCAGATTTGCTTTAGGAACTGCCCAGCTTAACCCTTCGGAAGTCACCAATGGGGATGAGTGAACTACCCCTCGCTATCGCAGGGGGGCTTCCCGCCGAGAGAGTTAAAACTTTTTTACGATTTAGGAGGGTATGTGGGGGTCTAAAAAGTCGTAAACAAAAACTCTGAAGATCTCAAAATCAAGAACCCTCGAAGGCTTAATCCGTGGGACATCAAGGCTTGTGAATCTCTATCTTCCTTCCTTCAAAGAATGCTGATATTATCTTCTCTTTTCCGCTCTCGACCATCCGCCAGATTGTGTTTCTCGAAACCCCCATCACAATTCCTGCTTCATCATAAGAAAGCTTCTCGAGCTCCACAAGGCGCAGCGCCTCAAGCTCTGCCAAATCGAGATGTATGGGCGGCCTAAGCTCCTTTGGGTATGGTACCAAAGCGTCTACCGGTGGAAGGTTGTGTATATGAACTGGCTTGGGCGTTCTGCCAACCATCCCTCTTCGGCATCTACAACAAGAACATTTTGGCATGAAATATTCCTCTGCTTATGCGGCTTAATACCCTTTACGGATGAGCCGCCTACATCTATCCAAAAAAAGGGAAAGAGAGGCCTTCCATCGGTCTCCGAATTCAACTTTCCTGTTTCTTCTTTTCGCCCTTTAGTCTCTCAATCTCATTTTCAACGTATTCAAGCTCTCTTCTCAGCCACTCTCTTGTTGCTTCAAGCTCTTCAAGCACTGGAGCCCTGCGCCAGAAGCCATATGCATGAGGACCGAAGCCACATCTGCATGGTCCGTGGCAATGGCAATAGTCCCATCTCCACATTATTTGACCACCCCGTAACTAATAAGGCAAAATGTTATTTAATTTTGTGATATATCTCATTATTCAGGAAAGTCCGAGAGAAGATGGCTTTGACCGTGGGGTCATCACATCAGAGGTATTAACGTAATGTAAAGTGAGCATATCACCGCGGTAGTTATAACGCCCGCAACGTTTGGACCCATGGCATAAAGTATGATGTAGTTCTTTGGGTTTATCTCTTGGGCCATCTTTTGTGATATCTTGGCTGTTGTTGGTACACATGAAACGCCTGCAGGTCCAAGAAGCGGATTTATCTTCTTTCCGCTAATGTAATACAGAACCATTCCTCCGATCGCCCCACCAATGCAAGAGAGAATTAGTGAGGTAATTCCCAGCACGAGTATGAGGAAAACTTTAGGGTTAGTAACTACGTCGGACGTGGTTAACATTCCCAGCACAAATGCCAAGAAGAACGTCGATCCTGACAACACAACCTCGTCCAAGAACTTAGAGTACCTATCAATCCTCGCCTCCTTTATAACAACGCCCAAAAAGAATGATGCAAATAGTGGCGCGGCCGATGGGAACATCAAACAGAGCAAGCTACCCACCAGGACCGCAAATACCATCTTCTCCCTCTGGTCCGCCTTGCCTACCTTCATCGGGTCCATGTAAGTTCCCATCGCTGACTTTGGGATTATCGCTTTGTTTATGTAGGGCTGGAGGATGTAGAGTACGCTCAAATATATGTAAGCGATTATGCCGATGGGCACAAAAAGCTCTGGGGCAAGAAAAAGCGAGGTTAACAGCACAACTGGACCGTCCGCCCCGCCCACAATTGACACCGCGGCCGCCTCCTTGAGGCTCAAACCAGCCATTACCCCCAAGGGCAGTGTGAAGACGGTCCCCAACTCTGCAAAGGACGCCAAGAAAAGACTCATAAGCGGTTTGGAGATTAGAAATGAAAGATCAGTAATCAATCCAATCCCAAGAAAGATCATACACACTATAAGCGTGTTTAAGAAAGCCAAGGTGTATACGGGCTGCAGCCAGAAGATCTGCAACGCCTGAATCACATCTGATGGCGAAGATACCATCGGGTTTACATGGAGCGTCCCTATTGCGCCATTAGGCAGGACAAGCATCGACATATTAGAGAAGAGTATCCCTAAACCCATGGGTAGTATTATCAGTGGTTCGACTATCTTCCTGTATGCCAGAAATACAAACAAGCCGCCAATGATTATGAGGACCACCCTTGCCAAAGCCTGATAGGGCTGAACCAAAAAGAAGGTCCATATCCCTGGGAAAAGTGGTCCTATGAGGTCCAATAGATTAAATGGCATAATTTTTACCCCTTTCTCCCACCTTTGGCCAAGAGCCTTATGAGGGAAATCAATCCTGCCACAAGCAATGAAAAAATAAACAAACTCACAAACACTCCCAGAGAGAAGAGAAAGACGCTCTGGATGTCCAAATAAATCAGCCCTCTATTACCATGAGCGTGGCTCCAAGCTCTACCTGATCGCCCGGCCTCACCTTGATCTCCTTAATTTTTCCTGACTTGGGTGCGACGATCTCTGTCTCGAGCTTGAGCACGTCCATGGTCAAAATGACATCGTTTTCCTTGACATAATCCCCCTCTTTAACCTTGATTGATAAAACTTTACCGACCACAGGGGATATCACGGGCTCATCCATGCTCCTGCACCCTAAATTAAATATGTTCTATTAAATATTAAATTTTTTGTATAATTTATACAAATGGAATTTATTATATATGTAAAACAGAAAATAAAAAAAATTTTAACTTTGTCCTTCAAGTATAAAAATATGGCAATATAGATTTTTACCAACTAGCGCAGAAAGCCCACACCCTTCAGGAGTGGGAGGATGTCAGCTATGTAAATATGCTGCTTATCCTGTCTACGGTCTTTATACCAGTTCCAGTCATTGGTATTAGAACATCTTTCAGTCCTCTGAGTTTTTTAAATGCTGCGTATGCAGTCGCTGATGTGGGTTCTGCTATCACCCCCCTCTTGTAGAGCTGCTTTAGCGCCTCGACTATTTCACCATCATTCACTGTAAGTGCATCGCCATGAGTCGCTCTGATCACATTCAAAATCTCCTCCTTTCTAGGCGGGTTTTCAATTCTAAGACCGTCAGCCAGTGAGCTCCTTTTTATTCCCTGTATCTGGCCGTGAATCGCCTCGTATATCGGGGCGCAGCCCTCCCCCTGCACCGCGTAGAAGGCTGGGATCCTTTCAATGAAACCCATATCACTGAGCTCAGTGAGCCCCTTAAAAAGCCCTAAGAACAACGTGCCGCTTGCAACGGGCACCACAACAGCTTCGGGAATTCTATCTCTCTCGAACAACTCGAATGCCACGGTCTTCATACCCTCGATATAAAATGCATCCCATGTGTGCCCTATGTAGAGATCCTCTTCCCTCAACTCGCCCACGGCTCTCATTGATGCTTCCTTCCTTGTCGCACACTTCACAACATCGGCGCCACATGAGCGAATAAGGACGCGTTTTGCGACAGGCGCATCCTTTGGGACATATATCCTGGCGCGGATGCCCGCCCTGGCCGCATAAGCAGCTGCCGCGATTCCGGCATTCCCAGAAGAGTCCTCAACGATGCTTTTGACGCCTATGCGCCTTGCCCTGTTCACGCTCACCGCTGCCCCTCTGTCCTTAAACGATCCCGTTGGCGAAAAGTACTCCAGTTTGAGAATAGCCCCTTCATCCTTTATCTCGACTAGCGGGGTACACCCCTCACCCAAAGTCATATGTTCTTCTGAGAAGGGGATGAGCCTTTTGTACCTCCAAAGCCCTGCCTCCCCTCTATCAACTAATTCTTCAAAGCGATTGCATTTTGGGCATTCAGTGACCAAATTTAATGGCCTTCTGCAGGAGGGGCAGTTCCAATACCGGGTATCGAGAGGATACTCCCTCCCACACCATCTGCACAAAAGTCTAAACGCCAATCAGAGACACCACTAAATAGTTTTTGCCTTCTGGTTAAAGCGTTTTTTCCTCCTCTGCATGAACTCGAGGGCGACGTTTGGCAATAGCGCATAACTCAGGTAGTCCTCCTCCTTCTCCACCAAATCCCTCGGCACCTCGTTCCTGATCTTTTCCCACAACGGTGGCAATAGATCTGCTGGCCTGACCGTTATGACCTCCTCCTTCGTCAGCTCCAGGACCTCCTTGGAGATGGGCGCGGGAGGTCTTCCATAAAGTCCCCTTATGTAGTCTTTGACCTCTTTCGGGATGAGTCTGTATCTACCAACCAAAACATTTAGGACTGCCTGTGCACCTATAATCTGGCTAGTCGGTGTGACCAAGGGGGGCCATCCGAGATCCTCCCTGACCCTAGGCACCTCCTTCAGAACATCCTCAAGCCTGTGGAGGGCCCTCTGCTGTTCAAGTTGATAGATTAGGTTACTGAGCATCCCGCCTGGAATTTGGTGTATTATGACGCCCAGGTCTACAGGGCGTTCCTTCTTGGCGTAGTCGAACCTCTCGTAACCCTTCCTGATTTCCCAGAAGTAGTCTGCTACTCTTCGAAGGGCATGCAAGTTCAGCTCCAAGGGGTAGTTTTCCCTCAAAGCGTAGTAGAGGCTCTCGATGGGAGGCTGAGACGTGGCTCCAGACATCGAGGATATTGCGCAGTCTAATATGTCCGCGCCTGCCTCCACGGCCTTCAGGTAAGTCATGGGCGCGAACCCGGCCGTACAGTGGCTGTGCAAATCGATAGGAAGCCCTATTCTCTTCAGCGCAGTAACGAGCTGGAACGCCACGTATGGCGTCAGTATGCCAGACATGTCCTTCACGCAAAGGTAGTCAGGCTCTAGAGATGCCAGCTCTTCGCCAAGCCTTGAATAGTATTCCAATGTGTGGACTGGGCTTATTGTGTAAACAATTCCGCATTGAACCTCAGCTCCAGCACCCTTGGCTGCCTTGACGGCAGTTTTCAGGTTCCTGATGTCGTTCAGGGCATCAAATACCCTTACAATATCAATGCCGTTCTCTACCGATTTTTTCACGAACCTTTCCACGATATCGTCAGGGTAATGGCGGTATGCGAGCAGGTTTTGCCCACGGAACAATGCCGAGAGCTTTGTGTTTCTCACTTTGGTCCTGATAGCCTTGAGCCTGTCCCACGGATCCTCGTCTAAGAAGCGCATGCACACGTCGAACGTCGCCCCTCCCCAGACTTCCATGGCAAAGAGACCTACTGAGTCCATATCCTCTAGGATTGGTAGTATCTGGTCAGTTCGAAGCCGAGCGGCTATCAGGGATTGCTGGGCATCACGTAGGGTAGTGTCGAGGAGCTTTACCATTATTTCCACCAGAAAAAGATTAGGGGGCCTTTACAAACCATTTTGGTCCCTCTAATATTCTGGCCATTAGCGTGGCAACGGCAACGTCACCTGTTGCATTTATCATAGTTCTGAGCATGTCCAGTATTGGGTCTATCGCAACTATCAGTGCAATTCCCTCAAGCGGTAGACCGGCAGCGGCTACTGTCATAGCGAGCATCAGCAGACCCCCTCCTGGTATCGCAGCAGTGCCCACTGCTGCCAAGGTACCAACTACGATTATCGTACCATACAAGGTGGGATCCAATGATATTCCAAAGGCCTGTGCTATGAACACTGCACAAAGTACTTGGTACATAGCAGTCCCATCCATGTGGACGGTAGCTCCCACAGGCAAAACTAGGTTTGTGACATAATCTGGAATGCCGGTCCTCTGGGCAGCCCTTATGTTGACTGGTAATGTCACAGCACTACTTCTGGTCGTAAACGCCACTAGAGCCGGCTCGATAATGTTTTTCCAATAAACAAGCGGGTTGAGTCTACTCAGAGCCACCACGATGGTATATACAATAAAGAAGAAAGCCAGGCTCACAGAGTAGTCGAGTGTTATCAGTTTCCCATAAGCCACCAGTATAGATGTGCCGTAAGTGCCCATAAGCCATGCTGCGTACCCAAAAACACCTAGTGGCGCGACCCACATCACTATTGTAACAACCTTCAGAACCACATCCGAGAGGTAACCAAGCGCCCTGGCAACCGGTTTCCCCTTCTCCCCAGCCAGACTAACAGCAAGACCGAGTATTATCGAGAAGAATATGGCCTTGAGTAGCCCCGAAACAGAGAAGATGTCCACGAAGTCGTATGGTATAACACCTAATATGAGATCCACCACAGAGGGTGGCGTTGGTGGAGTGTATCCTGCTGGAGGTTTCAGTCCTACCCCGACCCCAGGTCCAAAAGCAAGAGCTGCCGGCAGCATTATCGAAGCCGCGAGTGCTGACAAAAGTATGAAGACCACAAACATTCCAATGACAAGTTTGCCGAGTCGGCGGAGGTCTGCGATCTGAGCAACCGCAGCGGCTATGGTTATTATGACCAATGGCGTTACTATCATGCGCATTAGTCTTATGAATAAGTCGCCCAACGGCTTGAGGACTGCTGCAGACTTCCCAGCTGCTGCTCCGACCCCCAGACCGAGAATGAAACCGATGGTAATGGCCACGATCAATGCGTACTTCTTCCAGTCCATATGTGCTCCCCAAATTTCAACTATAAATTAAAATGCTTAAAAACTTTTATATAATTATATTAAATGCCCGTTTATTTTTAATGTTTTGAAAAAGACTATATCCATTAAAATTTGTTAAGGATAAGATATTCCGCATCTAATGGCCGTGCCTTTATTCGTGAACAAGTAGAGGAAATAGTCTGCGCCTTCCTTATCGAGCTGGTATGATATAGGAACTTTTGTGACATTGCCAGTATAAAGTATTATGGGAGGGGAGAATTTCGATGACACTAAAGTTATTCCGGACTGGATCTTGTAAAGGCTTGCCCCCTCCAATATCAGGGCTGGACCATTATTTCGGAGTGTGACACTCACCAGCTCCGCAGTCCTTTTGTTCACTTCGACCCCTAACACCTCGACATTCTGCTCGAGCGCAATAGAGGATTGTTGCGTCCTGACGTATAGATAGACTGCACCAGTCACCAAAATCGCCGCCACTAGAAGTATTATTACGGCTTTTGTGGCGGAGATCCTCATAATGACCACCTAGTGGACTGGCACTGCAGGGCCCATAACTTGCATTATGGCTGGTATCAATGCCACAGTCCCCATGACTGCAAACCCCAGCGCCAGCGTTACCAGTCTCCGGATAGCCTCCATTCCCACACCCCCTATCTCTGGCACCCTTTTAATAAAGTGTCTGATCACGAATGACCAAACTACCAAGGATATTGCGAGTCCGTAACACGCTATAACAACTATGAACATCGGAGCATCATGGAAGACGAAGCAATATGGGCAAGGTATTGGAGACTCTGCCGTGAATACAACCCTGCAGCATGGCACTGTCACAGCACTGACGGTGAAGTAGAACCCAAGGTCAAGAGCAAGATCAAGCACGAGTAGCGGCGCCAGCAATAGGAAGAGCCTGGAGAGTGGCTGCATAAGAGGGGCGCCCTTCACCCTCCTGTTGATAAAGTCAAGGCTGAGCCATATTCCGTAAACTAGTAGGACTATCAGCTTGACCCCATTGTCGATCCAAGAGTATGGTGCTCCTGCTTGGTTCACGCCAAACTGGCACATCGCCCCTGGTATCAGCGGTATGAGGCTCTCGTTGGTAACCCAAAAAAGTATGCTGGCGACTATCCTGGTTATTAGGACCACCCAGACCACTGTGGAGAGTAGGTAGTACTGCTTCTCCAGTCCGTACCTCTCCTCAAGGGAAGCCTTTGATATCTTTTTGCTTATGTTGTATGCCTTCGGGACCGTATAGATCATGAGTGCAAGGCCGAATACCCCTAGTATGACCATCACAGCGGTCAGGGGGGTCCATATCATCTTGTCACACCTCTTTTCCTGGCTTTGTCGGGGCTGGTGGCACCTGCGCCGGCTTCGGAGGGGGTACCCCTAGCTTCTTCCATGCCAATATGCCTATAATCAGGACCACCACTCCGATGACAACTATGCTTCCGAGGAAGGCCGCTGATGGCGGAACGTATTGGATGCCAATCTGCTTGAGACCCGGTAATGCCTGCGCCACGGTGAGCACCGGCGTGCCTTGAGGCAGCTCGTTCTTGAAGACCGCCAACGGGTTATCTCGGTTCCAGCCATACTGGAGCAGTAGGGCGGCAGAGGTCTCGTTTATCGCGATCCTGTTGTTAGCGCAGCTCTTCACCACCTTTGAGCCGAGGAGTATCCTCGCGGTATCTGGGGTCACGCTCACAACTGATCCATTTCTTATCTCAATCACGATCTTCGGCGCAGAGGTCCCGTACCAGCTGTCTAAAGCCTCTATGTGTACGTTGGGGTGGGCCACTACAGACCTCAGCATGCATCCAGGGCAGCACGTCCACACCCTCTGGTTCGTGTCCAGATCTATCATCTTTATGTTTGCGTCCATCTCCGGGGTTATGATCATGCCGCAGGCCTCGCACCTCGGAGTCCCGTAGTATGTGTAGTAGTAATAGCCGCCTGTACCAATCAGGAGCAGTGCAACAACCACGAACACCCCTACCATTATGTATCTTCCCTTCATAAATCTCACCTGTGTTATACTTCAAAGCAAAAGTCATAAACGTTATGGAATTGAATTCTTATAATTCAAACCGGAGGACACATATTTATTAGATTCCACCCCAAATTAGTGGTTGATAAAATTGAGAGGTATCACACATCCCTTCAGGATCATGTTGCTCGTGGTCACCATATCCGTATTTGGCATCTCTGCGGTGGTGGGAGTATTCCTTTACGCTCATCCATATTTCAACCCCTTCCAGAAGACGCCCCTCCCCCGCGGGTGGATAGACGAGAACACCTATGTCTCAAACAACTTCACTATAAGGAGTGGAGAGACCTTCAAAGACATATTTCAGTACAGTGGTGCGGGTGGGCAATCGATAATGATCCTTGGCATTCAGCCTTTGAGTGTTGAGAGTAAGGGCAACATATTCGTAAAATTCAACGGGATACCTCTGGGCGAAACATGGATAGAAACCACACAGGTAGTAAACACCTCCATTGCTTCGTGCTGCTTTGTGACACTTATCCAGGCTGGAGTGGACAACGTTGTGGAATTGACCTCCTATGGCTATGAAGGTAAGTTCAGATACCTTGTGATAATCCCAACGAAAAAATAGGGAGGACAAAACATGAAAAAGATCTGCCTAATGCCGATTATAGCAATAGTCTTAACCTCCGCCTTAATGATCATATGTATGACCAATCAGACATCCTGGCAGTACCGGGAATATTACAAGGAAATTAGATATACCATTGGTCTGCCCAGCATAGCCATCGGGACGAACTACGAGGGCACCCGTAACCCTCTTTTGGAGGTTTTTGTCCGCTCCCTTTACGACGTGCCTGGAGGGTACGATTATGTCGTGCCTTCGAGCTTCATAGATACCCCGTTGAAGTTGAGGGAATACCATGAAAGCGTGCCGGGGTTCAACATGACAATAAGGAGGGGCTGAATTGATCAAGAAGCACAGAAACCTGCTACGTTATTCTTTTGACTGCCTAAGCAGATACAGGATGAGGACCGCAGTAATAGTAGTGACTTTCCTTATGGCCACTACGATGGTTTCTGCAGTACTTTTCACTAAGGAGGGGTTGGAGAGGGAGGCAGAAATCAGCGTCAAGATGGCTCCCGACCTCACAGTCCAGTACCTCAAGGCAGGGCGGGTGGAGCTCATCCCCATTGACTATGCGGATACCATCGCGAAAGTAGATGGTGTGAAGTCAGTAGTTCCTAGAATATGGGGGTATGCCGGAATATCCACTTACACATTCACTGTTATTGGTCTTGAGACCTCGTCCATTCCTACATACACAACCTTTGGAAGTATAGAGAGTGGGCGCTTTCTCACACCAGAGGATGCCGGAAAGGGGAACATCGTCATTGGCAAACTCATAGCAGGTCTTTTGAATGTAAAGGTCGGGGACGACATAATTCTGCTGAGCGAGTCTGTGGAGGCCAACAAATTCCATGTAGTGGGTCTATTCTCAGACGCGTCGTCCATATACACCGCAGATATGATAGTAATGTCAATAGAAGATGCCAGAAAGTTCTTCAGAATGCCAGATGGCTATGTCACGGATTTTGCAGTTTATGTAGAGGATTACGAGCAACCGGCAAATGTCGCTGCCAAGATGTCGTTCATGCCGAACGTGAGGATACTTGACCAGGACCTCCTGCTGCGGGGTTACAAAGCTGCCTATGGTGCTAGGGGAGGGATCTTTGTTACGTTGTGGACAATTTTACTGGTTGGAGCAGCGCTTGTCGCCTTCAGCCAGGCAGTTGTTGTAGGCCACGAATCAAAGTTTGAGGTAGGGCTCCTGAAGACCTTCGGTTTCTCCACACTCGACATTATAGAAGTGAGGCTTGTGGAGAGCCTTGTGCTCGGTTTCTTTGCAACTTCCCTTGGCATGGTCCTTGGGTATGTATACGCAGCCTATTTAAACGCGCCCGGTCTGGTTGACATTCTGCTTGGGTGGGCCTTCCTCCCCAGGGAATTCAGACTTCCCGTTTACGTCAGTTGGTCCTCTGTATTCTCCATATACGCCGTGACTGTTCTCCCCCTGTTGATAACCACAGTTGTCCCTGCTTGGCTAAATGCTATCACAGATCCTGAACTTGCTATGAGGAGGGCTGCCGCATGATAGAGCTCCGCCAAATAACAAAGATCTACAACAAAGGAAAGTTCAACGAGGTTGTGGCTGTTCAGGACGTGAGCCTTAAGATAGAAGATGGCAAGATAGTAGTGCTGACTGGTCCAAGTGGCTGCGGCAAGACCACTCTCCTAAGTATAATGGGCTTGATTTTGACCCCGACCTCAGGCGAGATCCTCTACGACGGCGAACCAGTCTTAGAATCCTCTGATTACTGGAAGACAAACTTCAGGAGGGAGAAGTTTGGCTTTGTATTTCAGCACATAAACCTCCTGCCCCAATACACCGCCTTGGAAAACATACTTCTCCCCCTCTATGCCAAGGACACTGATCCCGGAGACTTTATGGATAGGGCTGTCGAGTTGCTCTCTAAGCTGGGCGTTATTGAGAGGGCAAACCACCTCGTTGAACAGCTCTCTGGCGGTGAACAGCAGAGGGTGGCATTTGTCAGGGCCTTAATTAAGGATCCGAAGTACCTGTTTGCCGATGAGCCGACGGTCTTCGTTGATGAGGATACCTCTAGGATAATATACCGGCTACTTCAGGACCTCAGAGATAAAGGGAAGACTATAGTTGTGTCGACCCATGATCCAGAGTTAATAAAGATAGCCGACGAAGTACACAGGATGGACAGAGGAAGACTAGTGCAGACCAAGTAGCTCATTTTCTCATAATTACTTTGTAAAATCAAAGGCGAAGGACAAAAGTCATCCGTTTGAATGCCTGATCCAAAAGTTTTAATAGTAATATTTTTACTTGAAGAAGTAACACTAAAAGAGTGGAAATCTTATGCACATTCCTGATGGCTTCCTGAGTCCAGAGATGATCTTAGTCACCTATGTCATCACCGCGATCTTTTGGGTCGTCTCGTTCAGGAGGGTCAAGTTCGAGCTGGACGAGAGGATGGTGCCGCTTATGGCGCTGCTCACTGCGCTCTTCTTTGCTGCCCAGATGATGAACTATCCGGTGATCGGGGGGACTACAGCGCACCTCCTAGGCGGTGCCTCTCTGGGGATACTGCTGGGACCATCAACGGGAGTAATCTCAATGACTATCATCCTCCTGCTCCAGTGCCTGCTCTTTGGGGACGGAGGGATAACGGCCCTGGGGGCTAACGTCCTGAATATGGGCGTGGCAGGAGTTATAATTCCATACATCTTGTTCGTCCTCATAATCCGGGCTACAAAAGGTAAGAGGCTTTTTCTTGGTGCATTTGTAGGGGGGTTTGTGGGAGACGTTGTGGCTGCCATCTTAGCGGGGCTAGAGCTGGGACTTTCAGTTCCAACATTTCTATACGGGATCTCAATATCGGTCCCGGCTATGGCAATTCACCATTCCATAATAGGTATTGCTGAAGGTCTGGTAACCGGGGCGTTGTTGAAACTTCTAATCAGCGCGAAGCCTGAAGTGCTGAGCATAAGCCCCACCTTCAAGTCCCTGTCGTTGGAGCTGAGAGCGGTTAAGGAAGGAGGTCTAGCTATTGAAAAATCTTGACAGAAGTGTAATTTACGGACTGATAATTGCACTCGTTTTTGTCGCAATTGGAACTTTTTTCCTCTACGAATCCAATGAGACACTCGATATGGTGGCGGAGCATCTAGGATTCGTGGGTGAAAATATCATTGCATCGCCCTTCCCAGAGTACACAATTCCAGGATTCGACAATGTGTGGGCTTCACTCGCACTAGGAATGATCTCCACTATAATCATATTCGCAGTAGCATACGGCATTGGAAAGCTGATAGCGAAAATCCGCACAAAGAGTGTGGCATCTTGATGCCTTCGGCAATTAAGGATCTGGTCAGAGGCCTTGAGGAGATCTTAGAGGCAGACGGGGCAGGCGCCTCACGCAGGAATTTAAGCCCTCTGGCTCTGGTCATAGTCGCCTCGCTGGTAGTCCTATCGGCACTACTTGCAAATTCCTTCCTGCAACTTGTAGCCTTGGGAATGTTAAGTACGCTGTTGGCTGCCTCCCTTGGAATCCAGCTAAAGAGGCATTTTATAAAACCTATTGTCCCCTCGCTCTTCGTTTTCTTGATATCCCTCCCCGCCGCATTCTTGACAGGAGGGACGCCATTATTCGCCATTAGTGTGGGGCCCCTCACAGCCTTAGCCTCATTTGAGGGTGCCTATAGAGTTGCCCAATTTGTGATGAGGGTGTGGGTCTGCGTCGCAACGCTCACCATGCTCACCTCAATTTTAGGTATTGATGGGATCTTGAACGTTTTAGCCCAAGTGAGGGCCCCTAGAATACTCATCGAGGTGATCTCCCTGACCTATAGGTACCTCTTTATTTCCATGCATGAAACCCAAAAAATGCTCTTGGCAAGGGATGCAAGGAGGTTCCGAAATAAAAAACACATCAACGCCCAAGATCTAAGAGACCTTGGAAGGGTGCTGGCAGCTTTATTCATAAGGACCTATGAGCGCTCCGAGAGGGTATATCTCGCCATGAAGGCGAGAGGATTCACGCTTGGTAGGACCCAGCCCTTAAAAAAGTATTCGATCAATTCAAAAGACCTTCCAGTCATTCTCGCTGTTTTAGCAGTGATCCTTTTTGCCTTTGTTACTCTCGCATAACGGGGGGCTTTCTTTGGAAGTTGTAATAGAAGCAAGGAACTTGGAATACTCTTACGCCGGCGGCATAAAGGCTCTGTCGGGAGTCTCTCTCGATGTGTTCGAAGGCGAGAGGTTGGGCATTTTAGGTCCAAACGGCGCAGGGAAATCGACATTGATCTTGCTAATTTCTGGCCTGCTCAAGCCCAGCAATGGGTGGATCAAGGTTTTTGGAAAGGAAACGACCTCCAAGGAATTCGAGGGCGTCAGAAGTAGTATAGGTGTTGTCTTTCAGGACCCGGACGACCAGTTATTTAACAACACAATCTTCGACGACGTAGCCTACGGTCCGAGAAACCTCGGCATGGATGAAGATGCGGTTAAAAGAATTGTGAGCGAGACCCTCAAGATTATGGGTATAGACCACCTAGCAAATCGCCCGCCCCACCGCCTCAGCTACGGCGAAAAGAAGAAGGCTGCAATAGCTACAGCCCTCGTGATGAACCCCAAAATCCTGCTTCTTGACGAACCCACTGCAAACTTAGATCCGAAATCAAAGAGTGAGCTCCTTGGCATTCTTAAAGATCTAAATCGAAGGGGCACCACTCTCGTACTCACAACACACGATGTCGAAATTTTGCCCGACTTTATCGAGAGAACGGTTCTGATGAACGGCGGAAGAATCTTGGGCTCTGGCTTGGCTAGGGAGATGCTACGCGACGAGCGGCTGCTCCGGGAGGCCTCAATTGAACCTCCCCTCCTAGTCAGATTCTTCGCAAGGTTAAAATCAAAGGGCTTGGTAGAACAAGTTCCATTGACCATAGACGAGGCTGAAAAGATCATTGACGACGCTCTCAAAAGGTCGATGAAGGGGCAGCCCGCTGATCTAGGCAATTAAATGCGTTTCTTCCAGAAATCACCAAAATTAAGGTGGTATCCCTTCAAATTTTATAAACATCTCACTTTGGATTTGTCGGTAAGTAGGTCGTCGGGGTTCCAGACCAGGATAGGGGCGCCCTTGCTTTGAATCTGTGGTCCCTCTGGTTGATTTCATGAAGCCAGTGACCTCCTCCCCACCCTGCCGGATGGGGCTTCCGCTTTTCCTTTCTTTTACTCCTTCACAGCCTCTGCTCGGGGAGCGTTTTGCGGAAGCTTTTCCCCTTCTCGGGTACTCCAGGTTCCTGCTTCATCCGTAGGGCTTGCCCTCATCGGCAGCACTCCCAGCCAGCCTGGGCAGAGGCCCAGCCGTCAGGCCTCAATATGTCATCGGCCGCACACAGGCGCTTTAGGGGTGGCCCCTCCCTGCATCTGAAAAGATACAGAAGGAAGGAAGAATATATAGTTTATGGCTCTCATCCCCCAGCTTTCGCAGGGGGACTTCCCGCCGAAAGAGTTAAACAAAAAACTTGGCAGAGTTGCCCAATGACCAGTGGGTGAAAATTGAGAAAAGTGTTCAATCGAGCGCTGGAGGCACTAAATGCAATAGTCAACCTGTCTAGGCAGGGAGGCTATCAACCTGAGACTTGATGGAGCCCTGCTAAAACCCCCTATCTATTAAACTGAGGTTTTTCATTTATCGAGCTCAAAGGCTCGATGAACAGCCTCCACAGCCTTCTGCATGTCCTCCTCGAGCACAGCAAAGGATATGTTCAGTTCAGATGAGCCCTGCGCTATAGAAAGGACGTTAACACCCGCCTCAGCAACGGCCGAGAAGGTCCTCGCCGCAATGCCCTTAGTGCCTCTCATACCCTCGCCCACTATCGCTATCACCGCAACCTTAGGTATGGCATGGATGTCCCTGACTAGGTCTCCATTTCTGAACTCGACCTTGAGTGCTTTGAGCGCCCTCTCCAGGTCGGTGGACTTAACCACCATGGATATGTTTGCCTGCGAGGAGCTCTGTGAGATCATGGTCACATTGATGTCGTTCTCCGCAAGAGTTGAGAAGACCCTTGCCACAACGCTAGGGACTCCGATCATTCCTGCCCCTCCGGTGGTTATAATGCTAAGGTCCTTGATTGCGGTAACCGCCTTTACCTTCTTTGTTCCTTCCCCCTTCTCCCTTATTATCGTTCCTGGGTTACTTGGATTGTAAGCGTTCGCTATCCTGATGGGTATCCTCCTCTCCTGGACGGGGGTTACAGTCAGCGGGTGGAGTACCTTTGCGCCAAAATAAGCCATCTCCATGACTTCAGCGTAAGAGAGTACGGGTATGGTCTTTGCAGACGAGACCAGCTTAGGGTCAGCCGTCATTATGCCGTCCACATCCTTCCAGATCAAAACCTCGTCCGCCTCCATGGCGGATGCCAGTATTGTTGCAGTGTAATCCGATCCCCCCCTCCCTAGGGTGGTTATTACGCCGTTCTCGTCCTGCCCGATGAAACCGGTGACCACTGGTGTGACCCCTGCCTTCAGTATGGGGAGCAGTCTGTCCTTTACCATGACCTCGGTTATATTCAGAAGAGGCTTGGCATTGCCATAGTTACTGTCTGTTATTATCCCGACTTCTCCTCCGGTCAGATCAATTGCCTTTATGCCCTTGGACACCAACGCTGCCCTCATCAAGGGCGCTGAGAGCCTCTCTCCGAACGAAAGTATCAGGTCCTTTGATCTTGGCGTAAGCTCCCTAAGGAGAAATACCCCTGTGAGGCACTGATTGAGTACATTTAGGAGGTTCTTTATCTTCGCGACGGTCTCATTCAATAGCTTGTCCTTGCAAAGTTTCCCCGCCGTATCCAAGTGTCTCTTCTCCAGCTCGGAGATCTTTGACCTTACACGCTCCATGTCCCCTAGCCTAGCACTCTCCCCCATGACGACGAGGTCATCCGTCACATTCGCCATGGCTGAGACGACAACGATCACCTCGTCACCTTTTTTCACCCTTTCCGCCACAAGATTTGCAGAGTTACCTATCTGCTCCGCTCCGTCCATCAACGCCCCGCCAAACTTCATCACAACCCTCATAGTATCACCAGTCTTGTATTTCATATCAAACCTTTTGCTTTTAAGAGTTCGGCTATCAATATTGCATTTCCTGCCGCTCCCCTGATGGTGTTATGGCTCAGGAGAACATACTTTATTCCGTTGTCAAGTGCTGGCTCGCTTCTCACCCTGCCCACAACCGTTGCCATACCTCTCGCCCTTTCCGGTGCGCCGGACATCCTGTCTAGTCTTGGTTGTGGTCTGTCCACTTCTTCCCTCACTATTATGGGTCTCACAGGGGCAGATGGCAATGATAGCCTCTGTGGCTCCCCCCTGAACTCCCTCATGCACTCTTTGACCGCCTCTGGGGTGGTTTCCTCTACGGTCTCGAGGAAGACCGCCTCTGTGTGCCCGTCCAGCACACACACCCTGTGGCAGCTCGCTCCTACCTTTATATTGGCAAACTTGAAACCGCCTTGATATTCCCCAAGGATCTTCAGGAGCTCCTGAGCGACCTTCTCCTCCTCATTTTTTATGTACGGGATGAGGTTGTCTAAGATTGCCATAGATGGGACGCCGAAGAATCCGGCACCTGAAAGTGCCTGCATGGTCGAGACCAAGACCCTTCGTATTCCGAACTTCAGCTGGATCGGCTTAAGCGACATTGCGAGACCTATGGTCGTGCAGTTTGGCCCTGTGACAATGATTCCCTTGCCCTTCTTTCTCTGTTCATCCAGTGCTGCAAGGTGTTCGCTATTCACCTCCGGGATCAAAAGTGGAACATCTGGGTCCATTCGGTGTGCGCTTGTGTCTGCAACTACTGGAAACCCTGCCTCAACCATATTCGACTCGACTATCTTGGCAACCTCCGATGGAAGTGCAGAAAATACAAGTTCGACGCCCTCTCTCCTGAGAGCATCAGGGTCAGCAGGCTGTATCACTATGTCCCTGACTCCCTCTGGCATGCTACTGTCAAGAACCCATTTGGCTGCTTCTCCGTACTTCTTGCCCACCGAGGCGCTAGAGGCAGACAGCACTGTTATCTCAAACCAAGGGTGAGATTCCAGCATATTGACGTATCTCTGGCCCACAGATCCTGTGGATCCCAAAATCCCAACTTTCACTTTATCCAAAAGTAGAACCTCCTTTCGTGATTTTGCTACACTCCGGGGTGTACAAATCACTTCTATGCGCGCAAATTAACGGGTTTGGTAGGCGGTCACCAGTCCTTCCTCCGAGAGTAGCAGATTGCTCTAAATAAGATTAAAATTAAGATTTAACTTTATCGGAAATCCTTCCCGAATATCCAGGGTTATTGTTGAAATTTTCAATGATAGTCCCAAAGTGAGAGGGGGCATCTAACGATAAAGATCAAAAATGTTAAGGGCCGTGATAAAACTTTAATAGTGTTCCGCAATTTCTATTAGTCATTCCAAGGTGCAGCTAATGAAGCATGTTATTGCAAAAAATTCTCCGGGTGAGAGAGTTCTTTTACTTGGCAACGAAGCTGTTGCGAGGGGTGCTATAGAATCAAATATCGAAGTCGCTGCCTCCTATCCTGGCACCCCCGCATCAGAGATCATAGACACTCTAGCACTCGTCGCCGACGAAGTCAACATGCACGTCCAATGGTCTACAAACGAGATGGTGGCCTTTGAGGTGGCCATAGGAGGGGCGCTCTGCGGCAAGAGGTCTATGGCATCGATGAAGCACATTGGAGCAAACTGGATAGTGGACCCTCTCATGCACGCCGTGTACCACGGATTTAACAGTGCCTTGATTATCGTCTCAGCAGATGACCCATCGGGTCACAGTTCGGCAAACGAGCAGGACAACAGATACATGGCTCTGATGGCCGAAGTTCCGGCACTGGAGCCCTCAGACGTCCAAGAGGCCAAAGATTTCGTCAATATAGCCGCAGAGATCTCTGAACAGATTCGCCTCCCCGTCATGATCAGGTTGGTCACCAGAATCTGCCATTCGAGAGGGGATGTGGTTCTTGGGGCGATGGCGCGCCATCCCGTTGATCCAAACTTTCACGACGATTATTACAGGGACTTTGTCCTCGGGGAAGGCATCGTTGGTCCAAAGGTTATACCGCAACTTCATGCGATACTTCACGAGAAGCTCAAGAGGGTTGAGGGTTTGGCCAGGGAGCGGTCTCTCTTCAGGGTGGAGAGGGCTTCTGATGGGCCCTTTGCTTCTACGGGCGTGATCTCATCCTCGGTGGCACTTAACTACGTACTGGACTTCCTGAAGTACAATGACCTGAGGGGAAAGATAAACCTCCTGAAACTTGGTCTCACCAACCCATTTCCGGAGAATACGGTGTCCGAGTTCATAGAGGGCTTAGACTCGGTAATCGTTGTTGAGGAGGGGGAGCCATTCGTAGAACGGCACCTAATAAGGGTCGCAAAGGACCACAACCCTCGGATAAAGATTTTCGGGAAACTCTCCTCCCACCTGCCACAAACAGGCGAACTCAACTTCTCCGCCGTGGGGAGGGCCCTCTCCTCGCTTCTGGGCATAAAGTATGATGCCTCACCACCGGTAGAAAAGTTGGAGGTCTTTGAAAAATCTCTGAAAATGCTAACTCCAAGGACGCTAACCATGTGCTCTGGATGCCCGCACAGGGCAGCCTACTACGCCGCGAAGAAGGCAATAAGGACAGTCTCAAAGGGTCGCTACTTAGCCATGGGCGACATAGGGTGCTACACTCTGGGGATGTATCCGCCATTGAAATTCATGCAGGACGTTTTTTGTATGGGCGGGAGCATAGGTGTCGCAAATGGCATAGCACAGACCGGTATAAAGGACCCTGTCATCGCAACCATTGGTGACTCTACCTTCTACCATGCGGGGATACCCGCGCTGATAAACGCGACCTTTAACAAGGCAAACATAAAGGTGATGGTTCTTGACAACTATGTTACTGGGATGACTGGATACCAGCCCCACCCGGGTAGCGGACAGACGGCAACAGGGTCCCAAACTAAGAAAGTTAATATTGAGGACATATGCCGGGCTTGTGGAGTTGAGTTTGTCAAGATCGTTGACCCATACGACCAAAAAAGCAGCGTGGCTGCAATGGAGGAGGCGCTGAAATTCCCGGGTCCTGCGGTGGTCATATTCAGGAGGTTGTGCGCACAGGAGTACCTGAGAATGGTCAGGAAGAAGGGCGAGAAGATCATACCATGTATAGTTTTGGAGGAAAAGTGCATTGGCTGCAGGACCTGCGTAGCCGCTTTTGGATGCCCTGCGATGGGCTTTGACACCGTGAAGAAAAAGTCCTACATAAACACCCTCGACTGTACTGGATGTAAAGTCTGCATTGCTGTCTGCCCGTACGGCGCTATTAAACAATCGGAGGAATAAAACATGGGAAAATCGGAAATCAACATAGTGATCTCTGGAGTTGGTGGACAGGGTAACGTCAAGGCGGCTCAAATTCTCGGAGCGGCTGCGATAAAAGCCGGGTATAGGGTAAGAATTTCAGATGTTTACGGCATCGCCCAAAGGGGAGGGCCCGTCGTCAGTCACATAAGGATAGGGGAAGAGATTTACGGATTTCTCGTCGAGGAGAATAAGGCAGACATAGTTTTGGGCTTTGAGCCCATGGAGGCTCTTAGAGCGGTTGCGAAATTTTTGAGGGTCGGCGGGCTAGTGATCGTCAATACTAGACCCATATACCCGGTCGAGGTCAACATAGGAAAGGCGGCTTACCCAAACATTGGCGAAATACTCTCCACAATAAGCAAAGTCGCAGGATCGGTTATCACACTGGACGCAACTGAAGTGGCTAAAGATTCTGGGATCCCGATAGCCTCTAACATAGTGATGCTTGGCGTTCTAGCAGGCTCCGGCGCACTCCCCTTCGAAGCTGAGTTGCTGAGGGACGCCATAAAGGAGAACATACCCCGGTTCTTGGAGGAGAATCTCAAGGCTTTTGAGGCAGGCTTTTCGATCGGTAAGACCAGGGTGGGGTATAAGGAGAGGACCATGGCTCAGTGACGTCCTCTCCCCAGCTAAAGCCGAGGGCCTCCAGTTTTTCCTTGCTTTTATTTCCTATTAGGCTCCGTCTCTCGCGGTCCGGCCAGTTTCGCTGTTACTGGAAGCATGGTACATACCACGAGGTTCCAGCGTTCAGCCTGTCTTTACGGTGTCGCGTTCCGGAAGGATAAGTCCGTACATATTTTCACCCAACCCTCCTTTGGTCTGCTGTACAATCGGAAGTACGGTCTTAAATACTGCCATAGTTTTTGATAGACTTTTATGATTGAAAGGTTTAAATCCTCCTCCGACAGCCCTCTAAATTAGGAGAAGAATACAGTTGGCACTAAGACATGAATTGGAAGATGTTGAAGGCGTCGGGCCTGCTACTGCTGAGAAGCTCAGGTCAGTTGGTATAACTTCGGTAGAGGCTCTCGCCGTAACACCTCCTCGCACACTTGTGGAGATCGCGGAACTGACAGAAGAGAAGGCCTCCATAATTACCCAGAACGCTAGGGCGCTACTCAACATAAAATTTACAACCGCAAAGGACGTTTTGTCAAAGAGGGCCAACATTGGATTTATAACCACTGGGACGAAGTCTTTGGACAACCTGCTTGGAAAAGGGATCGAAACACAGGCGATTACCGAGCTCATAGGCGAGTTCGGATCTGGAAAGACACAGATCTGTCATGAATTGTCGGTCACCGTTCAGCTGCCGGTAGAGAAGGGGGGTCTGAACGGCAGGGCATTGTACATAGATACTGAAGGGACATTCAGACCGGAGCGCATTATGAATATCGCCAGGGGGCTTGGCATAGACCCTGATGAGGCTTTGGGGAATATAATTTATGCCAGGGCATACAATTCGGATCATCAAATACTCTTGGTTGATGAAGCCACAAATTTGATACCTGCCAACAATGTCCGCCTTGTGATAGTCGACTCGGTGATCACTCACTTCAGGTCGGAATACCCGGGGAGGGAGGCGCTAGCACCTAGACAACAGAAGCTGAATAAACACCTCCACCAGCTGCTCAGGATGTCTGACATATTCAATATAGCGGTGGTTGTGACGAACCAGATACAATCCGCACCAGATGTCTTCTTTGGCAACCCGAACAAGCCTGCCGGAGGGAACATCCTGGCCCACGGGTCCACCTACAGGATTTGGTTGAGGAAGTCCAAAGAAAATCGCAGAATAGCTAGGATCATAGACTCACCAATGCACCCTGAGAGCGAGTGCCTCTTTGCCATAACCTCAGAAGGACTCGTGGATGTCGAGGAACCTCGTTGATTCAGATCTTCAAAGTTTGGGCGCCAGAGCATCCCAAAGTAGTGGATTGACTTTCAAATGGTATAGCCCATAAAAAAGTGGGTTTGCCATTTTTTAGAAAGACTTAACCGCGCAGGTTCCTGGCGATCTCCTCTCCCATCTCGTCTGTACTCGCGGTCCCACCCAAATCATAGGTGAGCACTTTCCTCTCTGAAAGGGTCTTGATCACAGCCTCCTCGATCATCTTTGCTGCCTGATTTTCGCCCAGCCATTCCAGCATCAGCTTTGATGCCAGTATCATCGACGTCGGGTTAGCAACCCTCTTGCCCGCCTTCGAGGGCACAGAGCCATGAATCGGCTCGAAAAGTCCGTAGCTGTCTCCGATGTTTGCACCTGCAGCCATCCCCAGCCCACCTCCTATCTGCGCAGCCTCGTCCGATAAGATGTCCCCGAACATGTTTGGGGTAACTATCACATCAAACTCATGCGGTCTTTTGATAAGATGCATGGATGCCGCATCGACATAGAGCTCCTCAAAAGTCACTTCAGGGTATTTCTTGGCAATCTCTCTGCAGATGTCCCGGAATAGCCCGTCTGTTATCCTCATAACATTAGCCTTGTGTACCGCTGTGACCTTCCTCTTCCTCTTCATAGCATACTTGAATGCCATCTCTGCTATTCTGGTACAGCCCCTTCTGGTTATGACCCTGAGCGCGACCGTGTCCTCTCCGACGTAGAACTCGTAACCCTTGTAGAGATCCTCGGTATTCTCTCTCACAAATAGCATATCTATGTCTGGTCTTAGGGCTGGCACCCCAGGATAAGATTTCACGGGCCTCAGGTTCGCATAAAGGTCAAAGAGGATCCTCAGTTTAACGATCACGTCCGCGGCACTCTCACCAACAGGGCCTTTAAGACATGCGTCAGCCTTCCTTATGGTCTCAATGCTCTCTTCAGGTAGAGGGGTGCCCCTTCTTTTGAGGCAATCATCTCCCCCCTCCACCTCCAAAAACTCTAGCCTAAAATTAGAAATCTCCTCTAGGGCAGAGAGAACTTTAAGCGTCGCGTCTGTCTGCTCTGGACCTATCCCGTCGCCCCTCATCAGCGCTATTCTGTAGGTCTTCATGTACGTCCCCCAGTTTAACCCATCTCATTAGGGCGAAGTTCTAGACACCCCTCCCATTCCTGCAAACTTCCTCTTAAGGTTTTGTAGGAGGCCCCCGTCTTTCAGGATCTCCAATAAAAATTCTGGGTAGCCCTCGACTGGTATTTTTTCACCACTTTCCCTCAAAATGTAGCCCTCATCAAGATGTATGGATATTTGCTCGTTTTCTTTTATGACCCTTCTCGCATCCTTCGATATCACCGCTGGCAGACCGATGTTTATTGAATTCCTGAAGAATATCCTTGAGAAGGACTCTGCAACAACAGCTCCCACGCCTGCATATTTCAGTGCGAGGGGCGCGTGTTCCCTGCTGGAGCCACATCCAAAGTTCTTTCCAGCCACTATTATGTCGCCCTTTGAGATCTTCTTATAGAAGTCTTGGACTAGCCCTTCAAGCGCATGTTTGGCCAACTCATTCGGGTCCGTTAAAACGAGGTATTTGCCCGGCAGTATGACGTCCGTATCCACATTGTCTCCAAATAGCCATGCCCTTCCCCTGATAACACTCATTTTTCATCCCCTCACATACTTCAAAGGATCAGTCAACTTACCTTCAACAGCAGTGGCTGCCGCAGTCTCGGGAGAGACCAAATAGACCTTTGACTTGGGGCTTCCCATCCTGCCTACAAAGTTTCTGTTCGATGTACTAACGCAGACCTCCCCATCAGCGAGGATGCCCATATGCCCTCCCAGACACGGTCCACAATTTGGATTGCAGACAACGCCCCCCGCCTCAATAAATGTCCTTATATAGCCTCTCCTCTCCGCCTCCATGTAAATGCTTGGCGAGGCTGGTATGACGATCAGCCTTGTCCCGGCTTTTACCTTCCTCCCTTTGAGGATTTTAGCGGCTGCCTCCAGATCTTCAAGCCTACCATTCGTACATGAGCCTATGAAGACCTGGTCAGCATCGACCCCCTCAACCTCGGAGACTGGCTTTACGTTGTCAACAGAGTGGGGGAGCGCCACCTGCGGGACTAAATCCTCTAGAGCAACTTCCATGGTCTTGTGGTACTCTGCGTCCTTATCACTCCTGAGAACTTCTGACTCAATATGTTCTGTATTTGTGAACCGGAGTGTCTTGACATCCGGGTTTACGATTCCGGTCTTCCCGCCCATCTCTATGGCCATGTTGCATAGCGTAAGCCTGCCATCAACACTCAGCCCCTCTACACCCTCGCCGGTGAACTCGGTAGCGCAGTAAAGCGCTCCATCGACCCCCATTTTTCCAATAATGTAAAGTATTATGTCTTTAGCCGACACACCTGGTTTTAGAGTCCCCTTGAGCTCAAACCTTATAGTTTCTGGAACCCTGAACCAGAGCTCCCCAGTCAAGAAAACGGATGCCATCTCAGTTGAGCCTATACCAGTGGCAAACGCCCCCAGCGCACCAAGCGTGCAGGTGTGGGAGTCTGCGCCCACGACCAACATTCCAGGCTTGACATAACTCTCAGCCAAAATTTGGTGGCACACCCCCTGTCTTCCCACATCGTGAAACTTTGTGCCGTACTTATCAGCGTACTCTCTCAGTTGTTTATGAAGCGAGGCAGTTACCGTTGAATTTGCGGGAACTTGATGATCTAAAATTATCACGATCTTTTCAGGGTCCCAAGGCCTCTCATACCCGACCTCTTTCAGAACGTTCAGAGTCAGGGGTCCTGTGAGATCGTGGACCATCGCCAGGTCAACCTTCCCGATTATGTACTCCCCTGGCTCAACTTTGCTCTTCCCAGAGGCTCTAGCCAGGATTTTTTCTGCGATTGTCATTCCCATGGAATACCACCAGACTTTAATGTTCTAACAACTTTTTTCTTTTAATATATTGGGTGGGAAATCCCGTGCCACTTATGGTGGGATGAGGGCGAAGTTGGATTTATATGTTCTGTTTCACGATCTTCATTCAGGCGCAAGGAGGTGTTCTGCAAAGGGCCTTGTTTGGTCAACGAACTTGATTAGAGGATACGAAGCCCGAGACCTCCGCAACCCAAAATGGGGATCGAGCCTGGCTAACGAAGCAGGAACTGCGGTAACCAAAAAAGGGAAAAAGCTTCCGCAAAAAACTCGCCTAGCAGGGCTGTGATTGCGTAGCTTAAATGGGGGGAAGCGGGAGCCTAGCCCTCAGCCGTGGAATGAGGTCACTTGCCTGCTGTGCACCCTTTGTCAGAACTTGGAAAAGCCTTTTGACAACTAATGGACTTTTCATCGTAAGGTTCATATATTTCACTCAAATATATTCAAAAGGGATGCGGTATGTTCAGCGACCCAGTCACCAGAAGTCTCGAGTGGAGCAGGAAGGGTTACATGGGAATGGCCCTTCTCCTAATGATAAATGAGCGCTCGATGACTGGGTATGAGATAATGCAGGTCATGCGTGATATAACACAGGGTTCTTGGAAGCCAACCCCAGGCGGAGTATACCCCGTCCTCAAAAAACTTGAGAAGGAGGGACTTGTGAAGGGGGAGTGGCTCTCCTACAAGGGCAGGAAGAAAAAAGTCTATGAAATCACCGAGAGCGGAAAGCGGGTGCTAGAGCGGGTCATCCTTAAACAGAGTGAGATCGCATTCGGCATAAACAGGCTCTTTGAAAACTTTTTAAGAGACGTATTTGGGTTTGAGCACCCACTCGTGACCCCCCCAAGCGTCCTCAAAATCCTCCTGCCTGATTACGAAGAGTTCGACGAACTCGGGGATCTTGAGGAGCGAAAAGAGATGATACAGGAGATCATGCGGTGCCTTCAGAAGCTTTTGGAGGAAACCGAGGCGAAGATAAACGAATTGAAGAACTCGAGAACTGAGTCCAGGTATTCCAGGTCTACCTTTTAATTAGGTTAAGAGCGTACTCTATTATCCTGCCCGGTATGTCGACCTCCGATACAGACATCGCCCCTTTGAACTCCACAGTGCTGTTCACTTCATGAATGACTATGCCCCCCTCCCTCTCCATGGCGTCAACACCAAGAACCCCGCCACCCACAGCCTTCGCAGCCCTGAGTATGATCTCTGCATCCTCATCCCTGAGTTTACAGACCTCAGCCCTGCCTCCCCTTGCTATGTTCGTCCTCCAGTCTTCTGGCGCAGAGTACCTGTAAATCGACGCCACTATCTCCTCTCCAACAACGACGGTCCTGATGTCCCTGGGTGGCCTCTTTACCATCTCCTGTATGTAGTATATCTGGTAGAGGGGGTTACCCATCTCTTCCCTGTGTTCAAGTATCGCTTGGGCGGTCTCCCTGTCCTTCAGTGGCGCTATCAGCCTTCCCCAGCTTCCAAAGACTGGCTTAATCACGGAGGGGAATCCCATCTCCTCCGCCGCCCTCATAGCCTCTTCCTTTGTGAACGCCACAACTGTCTTCGGGGTTGGTATGCCGTTCTTCGCAAGTACAATGCTAGTCAGCATTTTGTTACCACATATGCTGGAAACTGAGTAAGAGTTTACGACTGTAATGCCTTTGCTCTCCAGCGCAGCGGTCAGGTGGAGCCCCCTGAAATGACTAACACAACGCTCTAATGCGACATCGCCGAATAAATCCCTCTCCTTTGAAAAATCAGTGATTGTTAGGTGAATTTCTTTTGCGTCTATCGGTTTGAGGAGAACTCCCTTCTTCTCAGCCGAATTTATGAGGACTTTTTCCTCCGTCCTTATCCTATCATAAAGGAGAGAGAGTGCCGGCACCTATGTTTACTCTCCCCAATCCTCGCCCTCTGTCTCTGCAACTTTCAGCTCTATGCTTCCGTCTTTCTTCCTGCTTACCTCGAGCTCTGCACCGCAGTCGTTACAGCTTATTATCTCTCCCTCTATGACCTCCTTGACCTCAATGTCTCCGTCACATTCTGGACACTTTAATTTCACGAAAACCCCTCCTTGAGCATTTTTGCTTAACACTTATTTTTATTAATAAAGATTTCTGTAAAATTCTATTAGTCAAATATCGATGTTCAATTCAATACTCCACAGTTTTATTTCTCGTCTTGTTCACTATCGCGGAGTTTAGCTCCTCAAGAAATTCTTTAAACCTCTCTCTTGGCACCCTTGCCCCTGCGGCTTTGGCATGCCCCCCACCGCTCCCTCCCATCCTCCCGGCTATCTCGATCACCGCCTTATTCAGTTCAAGCCTCTCTATGGGGGTCCTCAGGCTCATGTCCACAAAGTCCTTCCTGCTCTCAGCGCCTACCCCAACCATAACATTTTTCGCTGCTCTCGCATAGATCGCAGACTTTCCCAGCGACCATTTGAGATCGATGACATATGCGATGTTGCCCACGACCTTCGCCTCAGCCTCTATAACCTTGCGCATGTCCTCTTCAACAATAGTCTCTGAAATTGCCCTCTTAACGATCTTTTCGTCTGCGCTCGGAAGGTTATTCTCAGAGAGGTATCTCGCCAACTCCCTCTTCGCGTCATGGTTTCTTCCCATAGACTCTATGGCCTGAACAAGTAATCCGCTCTCAAGATAAAGGAGTCTTTTATCCCAGAATTCCAGCAGACGCTCCATATTGTAGGTCCTGTCCAAATAATCCCCTATCGCTCCATATATTGCCACCCTGCTCATGTGAGGGTCGAGATGGCTTCTGAGCCTGAAAAATGTAAGCTCAGAGGCGCTTGCGTTCAGGGAGTGAATGAATTCTCCTGGAAAATCCTCCGGAGAGAAGTTTGGCGGATATGGGTGGTGGTCTATGTAAATTATTTTGTTACCTGCGTCGGAGATCCTTCTCAGCTCGCCGATCACTTCTTGGAGGTCTTTTGATGGCAGGGCTATGTCCACAACCAAAAGGTTTCCGTCAACCTGTCTCAGATCTGTTGCAAGTCCGACAGGGTGTGAGAAGAAGAGTCTGGCATCTCTAAATGCGGAGAGCGCGATCGCCGCCGAACATATCCCGTCACTGTCACCATGTGCCATTACCCAATCAATGTTTATCTTCATAATTGTTCATCCAGGAAAAATTGGAAATGCCTTAATTTATGAATTTTAATCAATATCTTCGTAATCATATTGCCTTGAAGTTTTCAGCCCAAACTTCGTAGGCCTTTATCATTTCCTGTGTAATGCTGGGCTTCCTTCGGGAGATCACATACCTGAAATCATCCATTGTAATTGGACGCGGTCTGGCTTTCATGTCCGAGATCCTTCCTGACTCGAATAGCTCGCTGACCACCCTCAGCTGGACGGCTTGGCAAATGTCCCTGATATCGCTCCCTGAATAGCCTTCAGAAAGTCTGGCTACCTCGTTAAGGTCAACCCCTTCCATTACAAGTTTCTGCGTATACAACTGGTAAATCTTGAGTCGCGTCTCGAAGTCGGGGACAGGCACATAAATCCTCTTCTGGAACCTCCTTATGAACGCCCAGTCTAATGCCCACGGCTTGTTTGTGGCTCCGATGACATACAGTGGCCAGTTCTTACCCTTATCCAGTATTCCATCCATTTCCTTGAGGAATTGGTTCCGAACTCTGACCTCTCCGCCGACCTCATTGTAGCGAACCCCCAATAGCGAGTCAATCTCATCAATGAATATTATCGCTGCACCTTGGTTCATGGCAGCCTCTCTAGCCGACCTGAACAACCTAGCCACGTTCTTCTCCGCCTCTCCCAGCCATTTTGACATTATCGATGCAGCATCAACAGAATAGAATGCTGCGTCTATCTCCGTTGCCACCGCAGCCGCCGTAAGGGTCTTACCACATCCAGGAGGTCCGTAAAGCAGTATTCCCCTAGGAAAACCTAGCGGAAACAGATCCGGTCTTTTTGATGGGTAGATTATGGCTTCTTTGAGCGCCTTCTTTGTCTCCTCGAGCCCAGACACGTCTTCCCATCTGACATTTGGCTTCTCCACTATGAGAAGGTCCTCATAAGCTGCCTTCCTTTGGGGGGGAGCGCCCTCTGCTCTCTGCTCGCCCTCCTTACCTAATGGCTTTATCTCAAAGGTCTCTTCAGGCGTCTCAGCTGCGGCTCCGACCTGGAGGACCTTTATTCTCTCCTGATACATCATGGCCCGCTGAATGTAAACCTTGTTCAATTCATAATTTGGGTAGAGATTTACGAGCTTTAGGAAGGCATCAATTGCCTTTTGATAATATGTTATCGCGAGACCCTTGGCGCCTTGCTGATCAAGTCTTGTTGCTTCCTTAGCATACTTTATTGCCGCCGCCTCTATCTCATTTGCTGCTGCGAACGCCATGTTGTATTCCCTCAACTATCATTATCTTAATTACTCCCTTCCTTGATAAGCTTTCCATTATTTTAGGTATTTCTTCCTCTGGAATCTGGAACAGCCTGCTGCACTCTCTTATATCCAATTTGCCTTGATTCTCCTTTAAGTAGGCGAGGACCGCCTCGTCTGGGTCGGGTTTTCTACTTTTCGGAACAAAAAATTCCTCATCACCCTCGCCACCTATGGCGATAGCCGTCCTGACCTCCATGGGCGGCACTGGCAGCTCCTCCTCAATCTTCTCGCTCAGATAACTGGCCGCCTCCTCAATTATCTTGTCGCAGTTCGGCATCTTGATCATGAGTTCCTCTTGCATCAAGTTTATGTTCACGCCTACCAGGGCGTCCCCCAACACGCTTCCAATGTTGGATAACTCGTTCGAGACCTCTGGCATAACCTCTGAGAGTTGGTCTGAGACCTGCTTAACTACCTCCAAGGCCGGTTTCAGCTGGGCGAAAGCGGTCCCAAACTCCCTTAGCGTCTCCATCCTGATTACCAGTTGTTCCAGGATTAGGATGCTATTTCTCACATTTTTCTGGACCTTCTTAACCTCGGCGAGCTCATTTGCGTATATCTTTGCCCTCTCCGGATCCTTCCTCTCTATCGCCATGGTGACTGAATCAAAGAGGGTCTTCTCCCTGCTTTTTATCTTTAGACTGAGGATCTCTAACTTTCTCTTCTGTTGAGTGAGCCTAATGATCGCATCATTTAGGGCGTCCTTGAGAGGTGGAGCCCGCTTAAAAAATCTCTTAAACAAGCGACTCCACCTCTCGGACTAGGCTGTCTGGGGATATGGGGCTCCTTGTAAGCTTTCAAACACCTTCTCCATGTCTCTCTGCATCGCCGTAAAAAAAGGGGGTTTTGATGTGGCCATCTTCTGCACTCCTAGAAACCTGTCTTTTCTGTGGCCACACCTGTCGGTAACTCTGGGAACTTCTCCTTCACTTTCTGCTCGGCTATGGCTGCTGCCTCGTTGAGGATCTTCATTGCATCCTCATTGGCTGTGTCGAAGTTGAGGCTGAGACCTGCGCTCTGTCCTGCGTCTACGAGTATGCTGCTGAGGGTCGTACTGATGTCGCCGAACTCCTTTTCTGCCTCTGGCAGTAGCGTTGAGATTCCCGCCTTTATACTCTTTATCACACCCATGGCTGGTGCGAGTGTAACCACAATGTCACCGAGCTCCGTGACAGTACTCAATCTCATCACAATCTGTTCAAGGGCCATCCTTGCCTGCATCAACATCTTTGACATTTTTCTGATCTCGGCCAACTCATTGGCATAGATTTTAGCGTGATCCATGTCATGTTTTGAGTAAGCATCCACGACTTTGCTGAAGATCACCCTGTCCCTTTCTTGGAACCTCTGATTGGCAATATCCAGCTTCTGTATCTGGAGCTGTATCGATCTTATTGCGGCGTCCAAGCGTGGCTTTAATGGACCTGGTGGTCTGATAGTCTCTTTAACTCTGGTCCCTAGGCTGGGAGTCTCTTTGGCCTCCCATTTTTCCACAAATTTGCTCACTTTCGGTCACCACTCTACGGTAAAATCCCAAACTTTATAAGGCTCGTGTGACCAGAGTATAGTGTAACCGCAGAGCCTGTTACTCCGGTGACAGTTGTTGGAGTTACAACAAAAAGACTTGATCCAGGCATTGACCAAGTTTGGTCTGACGGAGTACGAGTCTAAGGTCTACCTCACACTTTTGCAAAGAGGGGCCTGCGGGATAAAAGAGATCGCTGCCCATAGCAAGGTTCCAAGAACAAAGGTTTACCCTGTCCTTAAGAACTTAGAGAAGCGTCAACTCGTCACACTGTTTCCCGGCAAACCCCAAAAAGCTAAGGCTCTTGTCCCGATAAACGCTCTCGTCGACCCCATTAAAGAATTGGAAAAAGACCTGAAACTCATGAAGAGTGCCATAATGGAATTGAGAAAGATCCACGAAACCTCATCATCTTCAGAAAAGCTGGAAGAGCGAAAGTACTGGATCACTCGGAGCGACGAGGAGACCGTAAAGCGAATTAAGGAGATCTTGACGAACGCCTCAAAGGACATCCGCCTATTGCTCAACCATGAAGGGCTTGAGGTTATATTTTACAACTGCTATGACTCACTGAACTCGATCTCAAAGTCAGACGTTCAAGTTCAAATCATGATGGAGGCTGGACAGGACGACTCATTCCTGCTCGGCAGATTCTCGGATCTTATAGACATAAAATACATCCCATTTTCACCCCAAAACAACTTAATACTCGCTGATGGGCGCGATCTACTTGTTTTCAAACGCATAACGCTGACTGACAAAAAAACTAAGTGCCTTATGGCAGAGTATTTCACCGGAGTTGAGGCCTGTGCAACTCTCGAGACCCTGCTCTCAGGAATGGACTGGAGTATTGCTGTGGACCTTCCAACAATGCTACCGCTTATTCGTGCTCCGCAGCTCAGGGAGTACTTTGCAGGGGCAAGGTCAAACCCCCTCGAGCCTATCTTCTTCTTCGTCCTGATGGATGCCCTTTCGGTGAAGATGGGGAAGAAGATGCTCTCCTTCTTGGGAGAACTGGGAAGCAGAATAATTAACTCCACAAAATACTCTCTAATCCTTCCAGACCTTCAGGAATCGTTGAATCTTTTGGGTTCCCTTTATCTGCTCTACGAAGGCGTAGAATCTAAACTCACCTATGACGCGGAACCACACATTCTGACGTGCGAACTGTCAGGAAACCTGTCGGGCTATTACAAAATGGCATATGAGAGAGGCTTCGATATACCGCCATCTATATGGGGGCTATATCTTTTGGGTCTTCTCGATGTATTTGGCTTCGACGCGGTTAGGGTCGACAGTATATTCAATTCGGAGGAGAACCATTGGCTAATTCAATATAAACTGATCAGCAAGCCAAAGAGTAAAGAGGGAATTAAGCTCCCAGAAAAAAGTACAATTCCAACCTAGCTTTTTGAAGTGTAGGACCAGGCAACAACCACTATCACTGTAACGATCGCACCTATAACTCCTGCGATTACCCAATCTGCATTTACGAGGAAAGGTGAGATCTTCTCAAGCCAGGGCGTCAGGTTTTTACCCATGTAATAGGCAGCAACTCCCAAGAAGTACCCAATAACGGCAAAGGCTGTTAAAACGGCAACTCTACCCACATTGATCCTCCTCAACGACTTTTTTATTTTATGGGCAATATAAGCGTTACGAATAAGTCTCTGAGAGAATGGAAACATGAAGATTAACAAAACCTGGTCCCCTGACGACTTTTTTTGATAACAAGCGTCTGACAAAAGAGTCTCAGGTTAGATTGGTTATCCGCTCAAACAATATATATTGATATTGAGATAATGACTTAAGGCACTGGTGATACGATGCTTGATGTAAATAAGGTTAGAGAAGACTTCCCTTTTCTCAAGGGCGGACGGATATATTTGGACTCAACAGCGACCAGCCTGACGCCCGAGCCTGTACTTGAAAAAGTTCTTGAATATTATCGCGAGTGCAGGGCAAATGTGGGACGGGGAATATACAGTGCCGCACAAGCTGCAACCGCTGCCTATGAGGACGCCAGGGTAGAGGTTGCCAAGCTGATAAATGCGAAACCCGAGGAGATAGTCTTTGTAAGAAACGCCACAGAGGCAATAAACCTTGTAGCAAGTGGTCTCAAATTTCGCGAGGGAGAGAAGATCGTCACAACCATCCTTGAGCACCACTCTAACTACATCCCTTGGCTAAGAGTTAAAAACACCAAGAAACTGGAACTGAGCGTGGTCCTAAGCGACATGGAAGGGTATTTGTCCCCTTCGGACTTTGCCCCTCACATCGATGGACGAACTCGACTTGTTGCAGTGACCCAAACCTCCAATGTTCTTGGCGTTCGCCCACCGATAAAAGAGATAGCGAAAATGGCTCACGATGTGGGTTCACTTGTGCTAGTTGATGGAGCCCAGTCAGTCCCCCATAAGAAAGTCGATGTGAAAGAAATTGACTGCGATTTTTTAACCTTTTCAGGACATAAGATGTGTGGTCCCACCGGTGTGGGCGCCCTTTACATTAAGGAGGGGCTCCAGGACCTTTTAGAACCTCTTTGCATAGGAGGAGGCTCCATAGAGGATGTTGGAATAGACTATTTCAGGCTCAGGGCAGGTCCAGGCAAGTATGAAGCCGGAACCCCTCCGATAGCCGAGGCCATAGGGATGGGCGCTGCCGCGAAATACCTGATGGATATTGGCATGGAAAACATTGAGGATCATGAGCGCAACCTCACGAGACGAATGCTCAAGGATCTCATCAACACTGACGGGGTCACTGTCTACGGTCCAAAGGATGCTGACAGAAGGGCTGGTATCGTTTCATTCAACCTTAAGGGCTTGAACCCCCACGATGTTGCCGTCGCGTTGGACACCTCGTCAGGGGTCATGGTGAGGTCTGGCCACCATTGCGCCCTCCCTCTGCACAAGCACATACTCAAATCCCCAAATGGCACAGTCCGCGCCTCAGTCTATCTATATAACACGGATGAAGACGTGGATGTATTCTTGGAGACGCTCCGCGAGATCTCGAGATCTCTAACATGAGGTGAATGTATGAGAACTCTTTACGACAACTACAGGACCTTCCCCCACACAGACTGTGGCTATTGTGGGAGCAGTTCGTGTTTGACGATGCTGAGAAGATACTGTATAGGAAAGGCCGACTTGAGTGACTGCATCTACTTTAAATCAGGAGTACGTCCAACTCCAAAAATAACCTACTCGCCCCCTGCAATTAAAGTACCTCAAACCCAAAAGATCTCATATATCCGCCCTTGCCCCAGCGAGCCCAGCAAAGTAGCAATAGAGGTAAACGTCCTCCCCCCAGTCCATTCCCCCTACGGGTACTTTGACATGATTACTGCCGATACGATATTCCAGCACCAAATACCTAATCTGAAGATCTCTCCATCGCTCGGCATAGTCAGGATCGAGTCAGAGGCTGGAGATGTGATGGTCTTCTCAGAAGGTAAAGCTGTTATTAGGAGGGGCGCAGACGAGAGGAGCGCTTTCTGGGAGATCAGCAGAGCTCTCAGGCTCCTCTGGGCAACGGTAAACCGGGAACCCCGGGCCGAGTCTGCCCAGTGAGCGAGTCTCCGGCTCTGGAGTGTCTTCCACTATGTGAAAAACCTGATTGCTATGCCTACAGAGCCCCTGATTCGCCATTCCAAGATAGGCTGGTATTCGATGTTCAGGCAAGGCACGAGCAGGTGAAGGTCCCGATCGACTTTCCTTCTTTCGAATCTTACAACGCTCCCTCTGTTCTGAGAGGGCTGCTAACAAAGATTGTGCCAAACACCCCAATTGAAGTGGCTGTTGAATATCTAAACTTGGCATCATATCTTTGGTTCATGAACCGGGCATACGAGGGCATTGTCAAGAGCGGCTCCAAAGATCTAATTTTGCCCTTTGAAGATGCACTCTCAGGAAATGGGCTCAGGCACATTGACCAACTAGAGGACCTTCTCAATAAGATAAGAAATCTCACAATCAGCACCCCTCAAGTTGAGATCTTGGCAAATAGAACTAAAGCTATCTTCTCACTGCTGATGGCAATAAAGGTTATGGAAAAATGATCCATTATTGAGTGTCTATAAAGATTGTGCCCCGAAAACCTAGAACTTTAGTTACAGCACGAACCGGCAAAATTTACATCGTCTTTCATGATAACTCCATCTCAAATCGGATGTTCTGCGCCCCGTGAGGCGGCTCAATTCATGAGTAATAGCCCACGACTTAAGGAGAGGCACAGGATTGAGGGGCTGCAAAGGTGAGAGTAAGAGCCCTCAGAACCAGCAGGTTTGACTGAATGGAAAGGTCCGGGCAAACTCTGGAAGCCAACAGGCTTTAGCCTTGGGCAGCTGACCAATAGGTAAATATAATTTTGGATTATTTGACCGGATGTGATGCCCTCAAAAGCTATAAGCGTATAAATCTAGAACATAGGCGAAAATCGATTAGTTAATTGCGCCAGGGTGGTTCTCTGTGCAGAAATACTCTGTTGCGGTCATAGATTTTAAGGGCAATGTGAGAGAATCTGTTCGGAGAGCTTTGAAACTTCTCGACTGGAAGTGTTCCTCCAACGAATCTATTCTTATCAAACCCAACATGATAAACTCAAAAACATCTGAAGAAGGTGTAACAACCGATCCTCAAATCGTTTCTGCTTTGGTAGAGGTCGTAAGAGATTCTGGGTGCAAGGTTTATGTTGGCGACTCTCCAGGAAACGCCCACCCTGGCAAGGCTCGCGAGGTATTCTCGCTCACTGGCATGCTTAAGGCTATTGAGGATAGTGGCGCCGAGTTTTTGGAATTTGAGGGTGACCCCCCAAGGTTGGTTCAGACGGATGGCGTGATCTTAAAGTCCATCGGTCTAGCCAGATGTATATTCCAGCACCGGATAATAAACGTCCCAAAACTCAAAACTCATATGCAAACTTTGATGACGGGGGCTATCAAAAACCTTGTATTTGGCTGCATCCCCGGCTCTGGGAAGGGCATTCTCCACCGGGTGGGCGTCACTCCAAAGAGGATGGCAAAAGCCATGGTCGACGTGTACTCAGTCATACGCCCGTTTGTCTCCCTCAATGTAATGGACGCCATTGTGTGCATGGAAGGAAACGGTCCTACCGGTGGAAACCCTTTGAGGGTGAACAAAATCCTGGCGAGCGAGGACGCCCTAGCACTGGATATGGTCTCGTTCAAGATGGCAGGGATTGACCCCCTTAAAGTCCCCTATGTTCGTGAGGCCTCTCTGAGGGGGCTCGGACCAAAATCTTTTGATGAAATACATTTGCTGGGCGATCCTCTTGAAGAGGTCAAATTTGAACTACCATCCACTTTTGTGTCTAGGGTCTCCTCTCTTGCAGGCTACTTCACGCCACTGGTCACAGCCTCTCCTCACATTATCCCCGAAAGGTGTACCGGGTGTGGTAACTGTTCCTCAGCGTGCCCCGCAGGCGCTATAAAGCTAAACGAGATAGCCCAAATTGACAGGTCAAAATGCATAAGATGCTATGTGTGCCATGAAGTCTGCGAGTTTGATGCTGTTGGTGTGAGAAAAGGATACTACGAAATTATAGACAGATGGGTTTTCTGACCCCAAGCTCACCCAATAATGGAAACCTGGGAGCCCTCAAATCCTCAGATGAGATACCTCCCAAAGGTCCTCTCGAAGTTTATTGGCAGGGGCTTCCCTTCTGACTCGATCTTCTGTTTGGCTGGCGGGGACTCACCGTAGTACTCATTCAATCCTGTTATACGTTCTTGGTAAGTCTCTTTGGTGTTGTCCTCGAGGATTACCCCAAGTGGTCTTTTGTATCCATATTCGAGCGATACGATCTCTCTCATTTTTTGAACTAGGTCCTCCTTTTTGTTGACTAGGGGATCCCATTCCTTCAAGTATAAGGTATTGTTGGAGACCCACTCAGGGGTGTTCACATTGTTCCATGTTGGGCATGGTTGGATAACCTCGATAACCCCGGCACCCTTATGATTCAGTCCTGCCTTGAGTAAGGACTTTAGGTGTTCAACATTGTACGCATACCCCCTTGCAAGGAACGTGTAGCCTGCCATCATCCCAAGTAGGATAGGGTTGACGGGATCTGCGATGTTCGGAGAAACAAGGCTTTTCGTCTTTAAACCTTTACCCAGGGTTGGAGATGCTTGTCCCTTCGTGAGCCCATAGACTCCGTTGTTGTGTATAACGACTAAAACATCTATGTTTCTCCTCCCTAGGGCTATGAAGTGGCCCATCCCTATCCCGAGGAGGTCGCCGTCTCCCCCATGAACTATCACTTTTAGCTCTGGATTTGCTATCTTTATGCCACTAGCAAAAGGTATTGCCCTCCCATGTAGGGTATGAACCCCGCTCGTCCTAACAAAGTGCGCTATCTTCCCGCTGCAACCTATGCCTGAGACTATGACAAAACTCCTTCTATCAACGCCCAATTCTGAGAGTGCAAGTTTCAATGCTGAGTGTATGCCAAAATTTCCACACCCCGGGCACCAATCAGGCCACACTTCAGAGCTCCACTCAGCCGCCACATCACTCCCCTCCTGTAAGGACTATGCGCCCCTCCCCCTCTATTACTCGCCTGTATGCGCTGATGACCTCGTCCTCCGAGATGGATCTTCCATTGTACTTCAAAACTGTATTATCTACCCCCCTCCTGCAATAATGCGATATCAGCCAGGCAAGCTGCCCATTGTAATTTGCCTCAATTGAAACGACCCTTCGAGCTTTGGCAATGAATTTGCACACATAGTCAGCCGGGAAGGGCTCCATCAACCTAACCTGAAGCAGTGCAACATTCCTTCCGAGAGCATTGAGCGCTGGCAGGGCATCAAAAGCAGCTCCCTTTGTGGTCCCCCAAGTCAAGATAAGGTCTTCATACGCATCAGAACCATAAAACTTCGCCTTATCCTCGTCTGGAATCTCTTTGAGTATCCTTTCCCTCTTCTCCAACCTCTTCCTGTACATCTCCTCTCTCACCAATGGATCTTCACTTATATTCCCGCGCTCGTTGTGTTCGTCCCCTGTGTACCACTGAATTGATCTACCAAGGAATGCCCTTGGTGAGATCCCGCTTTCCGTAAACTCGAATCTCTTGTACTCCTCCGTACCATCAACAACCTCCCCCCTGTCAATCGCAGTGTCAAGAGGGGGTACCGGGAGAGCTGTTACGGAGTTGGCAAGACCCTTATCTAGGAGGTGGATAACAGGCACTTGAAAGATCTCGGCATAATTGAAACATTTGATGGCATCCTCCATGGCCTCTTGATGGTCCCCCGACGCTATAACAATCCTAGAAAATTCTCCATGGCCTGCAAATATGGAGAAGAGTAAGTCTGACTGGCTGTGCCTCGTTGGGAGACCAGTGGATGGTCCCCCCCTTTGGTAGTATGTTACCACCACAGGAACTTCGTTAATCCCCGCCCATCCAAACCCTTCGACCATTAACGAAAAACCAGGTCCGCTTGTCGAGGTTGCGCTCCTGGCTCCAGTCAAAGCTCCGCCAATTGCCATCCCTATCGCTGATATCTCGTCCTCGGTCTGGACAATTATGGGTGTCCCAACTACCTTCCCGTCATCATCAAATACCCTGGCGATCTCCTCTATCGCCAATGACTCGTCCGCTGCTGGGGTTATGGGATAGTAGGTCTGAAACCTTAGTCCACCAATTATCTTGCCTACCGCCACCGCCTCAGCCCCTGCAAGTAACAGCCTCCTTCCCCTCTTACCCCCCGCCTCCAACCTCTCATCTTTCTTAACAACTCGAACCTTCTCAACTGAGAGCTTTTCATAAACTGTGTCCACAACCTTCCTGTTAACCTCCAGTACTCCTGCCTTCCCTGCGAAGAGAGTATCGATGGCGCCATAGACGATGCCCTTCTCAAAGCCCATTATGGAAAGTATCGCCGATGTTATGGCAGTATTCATCGTTCTCTCAATGGGAATACTCGTTCCCTTTAGGATATCTGATATCATCTTGGAAAATGGAAGTGAATATACTCTCACACCCTCTTTCTCTAAGTAATTCCTAAGACCTTCAATGGAGTCATTTATCCTCCTTTCTGCTAGGGTCGATCTCAACCTGCTAACTTTTGCTGGATCCATCGACGGCGACTTTGTTAGAGGTTTTCCCTCAATCGCCTCATCATAAACCACCACTCCGCCCTCCCTCACCTCTGAGAAATGCGTCGCGAGGGTCTCGGGATCGAGTCCTCCAAGAATATCTGCAGGGAGCTTTATGCTGCTGACAGCCCTGTCGGCAACCCTCACATGGAAATAGCTATGTTTTCCTTTTATGTTTGAGTGGTACTCCCTGACGCCCAAGACTTCAAGCCCTGTGCTAGCCACTGCTCTTATCAGGAGCATACCTGCGGTCTCGACGCCACCTCCTTGTGGCCCTCCAATTATAATGTTAAAGTCCATTCAGTCACCCGCCAGTATGTACTCGTGGGCATCCTCGTCCACACGGGCACCCTCATGGGTGACATGCTTTTTGTGCCTTTCTCTCTCACTTCTGTGAAACGTTTCTCTGCAATCACTGCACCACATAAACTCTGACTCAACCTTCTCGGCAAAAGCTTCGCACGGACCCTCTGAGTCCCTCGTCGATATCTGCTTCTTTTCACACTCGCCTATGTATATCAAAAGTGCGTCAGGCTTCCACCATTTGCACTCCTTACACACCTTCAATTCGACCACTTGAGATATTAGGTGTTGAAGGGTGTAATTAAACCTATAATTTGTACAATTTGAAAGTACCATTTAGGAGGAGAACTTGATACGGGGCAGATTGTCATCAAATAGGGGCAAATCTTATACATACTAAAATGGGTTTGAAAATGGGGGATGAAAATCTGAAGGTTGGATTTATCGGTCTTGGAATAATGGGTCTACCAATGGCAAAAAATCTGCTAAAAAACGGTTACAGCCTAGTCGTGCACAACAGAAGCAGAAGACCAGTCGATGAGCTTGTTGCGTTGGGCGCTACGCCTGCGTACTCGGGTCGCGAGGTTGCGGAGAAAACAGACGTCGTCATCACCATGCTTCCAGACTCTCCAGATGTGAAAGAAGTGATACTGGGAAAAAACGGTGTGATTGAGGGCGTACGTGCCGGCATGATTGTAATAGACATGAGCACGATCTCTCCAAAAGTTTCCATGGAGATCGCCGAAGCACTCGCAGCCAAGGGCGTTGATATGCTGGACGCCCCGGTAAGTGGCGGTCAGAAGGGAGCGATCGAAGGGACACTCTCAATAATGGTGGGTGGTAAGAGAGAGATCTTCGAAAGGTGTCTGCCAATATTCAAGGCTATGGGGCGAGTGATTGTTCATGTCGGCGGAAACGGTGCTGGGGAGATAGTCAAGCTTTGCAACCAAGTGATCTGCGCGTTGAACATAGTTTCCATGTGTGAGGGCATAGCCCTTTGCAAAAAAACCGGCGTGAATGTTGCAAAGATGATCGAGGTTGTCAGTGGGGGTTTGGGTGCGTCAAACATAATCACGAATCTTGCCCCAAAGATACTTTCAGGTGACATGGAGCCAGGCTTCAAGCTGAGGCTCCAGCAGAAGGATCTTCGGTTGGCGCTTCAGCTTGCAGAGGAGCTCAAGGCACCACTGCTTGCAACGGGGCTGGCGCATCAGATATTCAGGATTGCGGAAGCAAAGGGGCTGGGCGATAAGGGGACCCAGGCTCTTATCAGAGCCTACGAAGCCTTGGCTGATTGATCATCTTCTTCACCCATCAAAATGGGTGATCCCCATTTTTTCCCAGGCACTGATCAAAAAGTGTCCAAAGCGTTCCGCCAAAAGGTCGGCTTATTTTGTGTTTTCAGCGTTCGCAACGGGCTTTCATAGAAAAGGTCTATGATAGAAAAGAATGCTGACTAGTCAAACCTCCCACTCCACCAAATCCTTATCCATTGAACTAACTTTCTTTCCTTCCAAATGTCACCACTATTGGCTCTGAAAAATCTGATTCAGGACGATATTTTTTAATTTTATTTTTTAATTTTATTTTTTAATTGCTTTATTATAACCAGCGTACGCACCCTCCTCCGCGTCCACATTAATCATAAATACCCTGCTGTAATTTTCGTGAAAAAGTCTATGCTTTTGGTGCTGGAATGGTCTTTTTAAATAAAATTGCGTCCACGATGGAGTGAAAATACAAAAAATTAAAAATAAAATCTGGATAAAATTCTGCAAAAATTTAAATACTAAAGTCTATAAGTTGAGAAAAAAGGTGTCATTGCTTGGGGCTAGCCAAGTACATCATAAGACGGGCAATATATATGGTGCCTTTGATCATTGGGATTTCTCTTGTTAGCTTCCTTGTTATGTATGCTGCCGGGGACCCCATCCAGCTAGCCACGGCAGGTAATCCCAGCATAACTGAAGCTCAAAGACAATTTCTCAGGGAGTACTACGGTCTGAACGACCCCATTCCTGTTCAGTACCTGAGGTGGCTCGATCATTTCATACACGGGGACTTTGGAAGATCCCTTTATGGCGGTAGGCCAGTCAACGAAATTATATCCTCCCTTGTTTGGGAGACCGCCAAGCTGCAGTTGATATCGATCCTCCTCGCCTTCTTCATCTCCATCCCCGCAGGAGTTTACTCGGCAGTAAAACAGCGCTCGGCTGCAGACTACACTGTCTCCAGCGTTGCCATATTTGGAATCTCGGTGCCCGTCTTCTGGTTCGGCATTGTTTTGATCTTGATATTCTCCTACTACCTTGGCTGGCTACCGTCCGCAGGTGCGCACGGCGCACCTTACCTATGGCCTGTTTTTGGCATCAAAAATGAGTTCTTGGACGAACTCGCTCATCTCGTATTACCAGTCACAGTACTCACATTTGCAAACTTGGCTTATAATGTCCGCTTACTTAGGGCCGGCATGCTAGAAGTTCTTAGGCAGGATTACATCTTGGCAGCGAGGGCAAGCGGCATCCCGGAGAGAAAGGTCCTTTACAAGTACGCCCTTAAAAATGCCATAACCCCCCTTCTGACACTGTTGGGGCTCTCCATAGGTGCAATGCTCGCAGGGGCACCCGTGACTGAAACTGTATTCAGCTGGCCGGGACTTGGCAGAGCATACGTAACAGCGTCTTTAAGGTTGGACTTCCCCCTCATAATGGGCATTACAATGATCATCACAATAATGATCTTAATCGCGAACCTTGTCACCGACTTGATCTACGCTTGGGTCGATCCAAGGGTGACGATTGACTAGGGAGGTCACAAAAGTGAACCTTAGAATAAGATCGGAGTCGGAGAAAGAAACCAAACGTAGAAGCGCAAGCCAGTGGGCGGTTGCTTGGCGCAGATTTAAGAAACACCGATCAGGTCTCGTTGGTCTTGGTATGATAATCGTCCTCTTGGTCATCGCTGCGCTGCACAATGTCATTGCGCCATACCCTGCAAGGCCTAACCCTGACGCATTCAAACCACTCTACGAAGGTGAGTCTGCACAGCCTCCGTCGTGGAAGCATCCATTCGGGACGACTGTAATGGGAACAGACGTCTTTAGCGAGGTTATTCACGGTTCAATATACACCATATACGTCGCGGTGACCGTCACTCTGATCAGCATGGCACTCTCTGTTGCCGTCGGCATAGTCTCGGGTTACTTTGGTCGCCTTGTAGACGATGTCCTAATGAGGATTACGGAGGTCTTTCTGGTGTTCCCGTCCCTCCTCTTCATACTTTTGTTCTCGAGGATCTACCAACTGGGGGTGGCGGAACCATTCTGGGATGTTTTTGGCATCAAAATTCCAGTCGGCCTGACAATAGTGGTTGTTATTGTCTCAATATTTGGATGGGCATCATATGCCCGTGTTATAAGGGGTGAGGTTTTGAGGATGAAGGAGTGCGAGTTCATCCAGGCAGCGAAGAGCCTTGGAGCAAGCCCGAGGTGGATCATGCTCCGCCACGTATTCCCCAACATACTGCCTCAAGTTATCGTGTTGGCAACGCTAACCATGGCCTCTGCCGTTCTGGTCGAGGCCGCCGTCAGCTTTTTGGGATTTGGAGACCCTAACACCATAACGTGGGGCCGGCTTATGGAGGAAAGCCTGCAAGACCTGTCAACGGTCTGGTGGGCTGAAGTGTTTCCAGGACTGGCGGTCTTCCTGACAGTCCTCGCCTTCAACCTTGTTGGCGATGGTCTTTCAGACGCGCTGAATCCAAGACTGAGGGAGTAGTCTAAAATGAACTTGCTTGAGATAGAGAACCTTAAGACTTACTTCTTCACCGAAGCAGGAGTAGTTAAGGCCGTGGACGATGTGACCCTATCAGTGGAAAGGGGCTGCACAGTCGGACTGGTCGGGGAGAGCGGAAGCGGAAAATCGGTCACAGCACAATCCGTGCTGAGGATCGTGCCAAGACCAGGAAAAATAATAGGTGGCAAGATCCTGTTTAACGGCGAGGATCTCCTCCTTAAAAGGGAGGAAGAGATGAGAAAGTACAGAGGAAAAAAGATCTCACTAATCTTTCAAGACCCTACAAGCTCATTAAATCCGCTCTTCACCATTGGGTCGCAGCTCGCAGACATTGTGATAGAGCATGAGAAGTTGAAGAAGGACGAGGCGTTGGATCGGGTTGTTAAAGCACTTAGAATAGTTAAGCTCCCAGACCCTGAGCACGCCATATACCAGTACCCCCACCAGTTCAGCGGCGGAATGAAGCAGAGGATTTGCATAGCGAGGGCTCTACTGCTGAACCCAGAACTTTTGTTTGCCGACGAGCCGACAACTAACCTGGACGTGACAATTCAGGCACAGATAATCGCCCTCCTCAAGGACCTCCAAAGAGAGTTTGGAATGACCCTTGTAATGATCACCCACGACATGGGCATAGTGGCAGAGATGTGCAAATATGTAGTGGTTCTCTACGCAGGTAATGTCATGGAGAGCGGCAGCATAGAGGAGATCTTTGAAAGACCCCACCCGTACACCGAAGCGTTACTAAAGGCAGTCCCGAGGCTTGACGAGACAAGGAAGCTGATATCGATCCCTGGAAACATACCAAACCTCATTGATCCCCCCTCAGGCTGCAGGTTCCACCCGCGCTGCCAGTACGCCATAGACGTTTGCAAGGAGAGGAAGCCGCCGCTTGAGGATGTTGGAAACTCGCACTTCATCTCCTGCCATCGATGGCGCGAACTACAAGGAGGTAGATAGTAATATGCCGCCTTTGCTCGAAGTTCGGGACCTTGTGAAATACTTCCCTGTATACTCCAGGGGCATCTTCAGAAAAAAGATCGTCGGGAACGTGCACGCCGTAGATCGCATATCCTTCACGGTGAACGAGAGGGAGACTGTAGGGCTGGTTGGTGAGAGCGGCTGCGGGAAGACCACTACAGGCAAGCTAATTCTTTACCTAGAGAAGCCGTCCTCTGGGCAGATCTTATTCAACGGTAAGGATGTCGTCCAGACGTTCTCGAAAGGATCCAAGGAAGAACAGCTTAAGCTCAGAAGATCCATGCAGATGGTATTCCAAAATCCTTACGCATCTCTTGATCCAAGGATGACTGTATACGACATAATAAGTGAGCCCTTCAAGATACACAGGCATGTTCCATCAAACGAGTGGAAGGACCGCGTCTACAAACTGCTGGAGATGGTTGGTCTTGAACCCTATCATGCCGAGAGGTACCCACACGAGTTTAGCGGAGGTCAGAGGCAAAGGATCTGCATAGCAAGGGCGCTTGCGGTTGAACCAAGATTTATAATCGCCGACGAACCGGTATCTTCACTGGACGTTTCCATTAGGGCGCAGATACTGAACTTGATAATGGAACTCCAAGAAAAACTCGGAATGTCTTACCTTTACATATCCCACGATCTAAGTTCAGTTAGGCAGATCTCGCAACGCGTAATTGTGATGTATCTTGGAGAGATTGTTGAACAAGCCCCAACGGCGAAACTGTTTGATAACCCAGTACACCCCTACACAAGAGCCCTCATGTCTGCGGTGCCTATACCGGACCCCAAAAGGAAGATGAACGTCATTATCCTCCCAGGCGAGGTCCCAAGCCCAATCAACCCGCCCCCAGGCTGCAGGTTCCACCCGCGCTGCCAGTACGCCGACCAGAAGTGCAAGGAAGAAAAGCCCTCATTTTCACAGGTGGATGTAGACCACTTTGTCTCGTGTCATTACTGGCATAAATTTGTCTGATCCTTTCGTGAGGGTCACCTGAGATTCGAGAATGGAAAAGGACGAGTATTTACTTTCCTTCGTTTCCTTTTTATGGGCATATTAAAAGCGGTTAGAATGGCAGATCTTAAATACACTTTGAGATCAATATTTCATTACGCCACTTAAAATGGGTGATTTTGAATGAAAAACAAATCTATTTTTGCTATAGCGATAGCGGCAATGATGGTCGTTTCGATGTTTGCCTTTGTACAACCTTTGGTGCTCTCCGCAGACCAGCCCCTCTTCAAAATGACTCTCGTTGCACCTGGAAGCGCCAACCTACTAAGAAGGCAGTGGGGTCTTATTATAGCAAACTCATTCCAGTCTGTAGGAATAGACGCAAGGGTCGTCTTCTTGGGGTGGGGCTCCGTCTATGACAGAATACTGACGCCGCCACCTGATAAAATAGGAAAAACCTGGGACGAGGGTGGGTGGGACGCTCTCTTCATTGGATGGACTCCTGGCGCCCCCTCTACACCATTCTCAGGTACTTTCCAGATATATTACAGTAAGAACTTCCCTCCCAACTCAAATTACTTCCTTTGGGCCAACGCCACGAGCGATAGATACATCGAAGAGTTCATGACCAAGGGTTACACGCCAGAAGGCATACAGGCATTCAAGAACTGGCAGATGGTCCAATACCAAGACGTTCCAGCATCCCAGATCTTCTTCTCACAAGCTGTATTCACAGCAGATAGCGCCCTGAACTTCCACGGCTACGAGTGGATCTTTGACAACATAGGACCGACGCCCCAGTTCCTGACTGGAAGGAATGAGGTAATTTTAGCCACTACGGGAGAACTTTTGGATCTCTGTCCGCCTCTCTCCAATTCGTGGTACGACACTGAGGTCTTCAGTGCCGTCTTCGACTCACTGTACTACCTCGACTCTAACTACAACTTCCAACCAGCGCTGGCATTGGACCACCCGATCGTCTCCGCTGACGGCAGGACCTACACTTACCAACTAAGACATGGCGTCTACTTCCATGATGGCATCGAAGTCACCGCCGATGACGTCGTCTTCTCATTCTTGGCATACCTCAACCCGCAGTCTGGCTCCCAGCAGTCAGCCTTTGAAGCAGGGTACATAGGCGAGGACGTGACCTTCAAATGGCTCAACGGAACATCCACGAGGCTTGTCATAGACTTGGAAAACGGCGTTGGGTACTATCCTGCCCCTGACAACGTGACCAATCCAAGGAAAGCGACCATTGAGGCAGTAGACAAGTACACAGTCAGGGTAACGATAGCCGACTTCGGAGGCTTGGGCAAGCCAGCCGCCACCTTCCACCCTGAGGGCGATGGTGTCGCCATCCTTCCAAAGCACGTGCTGGAGGGCGTTCCCTTTGAGGATTGGAAGGAGCACCCGTTCAATAAGGGCACCGGCACTTACGTTGCCAATGGGCAGACCTTCTCCGGACCTATAGGGTGCGGCCCGTACAAGTTCGTCAGCTATGACCCAGTGAGGGCGATAGTCACACTGGAGAAATTCGATAACTACTGGAACAAAGCCAGTCTGGAGTCCCAAGGTCTGTACCAGGTCAAGAAGTTCTACGTCAGGTATATTGTGGAGAAGGACGCCGCAATCGCCGCATTGAAGAACGGCGAAGTGCACATACTCGACCAGAACTACCAGCTTGCAAGAGACTACCAGGCTGGGAACCTGAACTTCGCGACAAACTACATCCTGAGGGGCTCAGGGATCCAGCAGCTCGGATACAATATGAGACACCCCGTCTTCGGAACCGGCACCGCAACACCACTAGGTAAACAAGACCCGTCGAGGGCAGCCGAAGCGGCAAGGTATGTCAGGCTGGCATTCGAGTACCTCATACCCAGGAAACTCATCATAGACAACCTCCTTAGTGGGTTCGCAGAACCAGCCTCTGTGCATGTCAATCCACTCAGCCCCTACTACAACACAGCCTGTGTGCCTAGGGACTACAACCCCGAAAAAGCCAAGGAGTACCTAGCCATGGCAGGATACAAGGTTGGTGCCGCGGCAGGGCAAGTCACAGTTGGCGCATCCTATCTAGTGAACGAACCAATAGTATTCACAGGGCAGTTCATCATAGACCCTGTAGCTGCTGTTGAACAAGGAGGCATTGTGGCACTGCTCGAAATGAGCACTGACAACGCGACCTTTACCCCAGTAGCCCAGACGATCACAACAACCGGTGGGTACTATCAGCTGATGTACGTACCAACAAGCACTGGAACCTATTACTTCAGGGTAACCCTCACAGGTGTTGGTGCCAAAACTGCAGCCGCCTCAACAGCAACAGGCCCGACATTCCCATATGCCGGACTAACAAAGGCAGTTGACCCGCAGACAACAGCCTCAGTCAAGGTGACAGTCGCATCCGTAGATGATATGTTGACCACATACAAGAACCAAGTAGCCTCCCTCAACTCCCAAGTAGCCTCCCTCAACTCCCAAGTAGCGTCCCTCTCCAGCATCGCCTATGGAAGCCTAGCATTGGCAATAATTGCGTTGATTGTTGCCGCTGTCCTGGGCATGCGAAAGAAATAGGTACCACAAATAAACACTTTTTTTCTTTCTTATTAATTACTTTTAATAAATTATCGATTAATAAATTATTGATGAATTATTTATGCATGAATAAATGTTGTTTTATAAAATTAAACAGGGGACACTGATTTACCTTCAAGACTTTATAATACCACCTTTTCTCACCGGCACGAAGTACCATCCTAAAAGGGGGATGAGCCAGAAACTGTATCCTTCTTCCTGCTGAAACTTTATTCAGATGCGGGGGGCAGCCTCTAAGGCGCCTCTGTACGGCCAATGAAACAAGATGATATGACAATGATGTAATGCGAGGCCTGACGGCTTGTCCTCTGCCCAAGCTGGCTGGGAGAGCTGCTAATGAGGGCAAGCCCTACGGATGAGGTAGGAACTTGGAATACCCTGAGGAAGGGGAAAAGCTTCCGCCAAACGCTCCCCGAGCACAGACTTTGAGGGGGCAAGTAGAAGGAAAAGTGGAAGCCCCGTCCAGCAGGTGGGGAAGAGGTCGCTACAATTTAATGCAATTTAGGGTTTTATGCAATCAGTAGAAGGGCAATCAAAATTGACTCCAATAATAGCGCCGCTCCAAGAATTACGAACCTTTTACCCATTCTCACTTCCCTTTTTGTTCTCTCTCTTTCATTCTTTCGGTCCTTTTCTTCTTGATATTCTTGATCTCTCTGCGTCCCATGTTCTTCAACTCTTAATTTTCCAAACCACCCCCTCCTAAAGTACCGATCAAACCCCCGAAAAGAGGCGCTTGAGACTATTGAGCCATAGACGCCTCCTGTAATGAGGGACACAGCACTCTCTAACATCAGAAATACCATAAACGCATTCAAGAAGTCCTTTCCCAGGAGGTATGTTATTGAGGATACTACAACCGTGGCTACATTCATGATACAAAAATCTGCTACATATCTGTTCAACGCAAACTACCTTTCATGTTTGTTCTCCGCTCTAAATATTGTAGTTAAACCTTATTCCAATAAAGATATTGTTCTAGCACAAGTCCTGCAATGAAAACAATTTTAAGGGTGCGGGCACTATCCGCATAATAGCAGTTCACCTCCACACTAGGTACCGGTGAAAGATTTGCCACAAAAAAGCAAGAAAAAAACTGGGCCGTCAAGAATCACAAAAGTATTCATTCCTCTAATAATCCTCATCTTGGTTTTGAGCTACATTACCTATTTCTTCTCTTCTAATTACGTTGCCCCTCCCTCCCCTTCATCCTTCAAACAGGCAGACTGGATGTCCCTAATACCATCGCAGGTTGAAGGGTTCAGATACCTGAACATCACGGCGCTCATGTCCTATCCAAACCTATTCCAAGGAGGAACTCTGCTTTCAATTCCCAGCCTGAACCTTAGCCTCAGCCTATCTGATGTGACCTACGGTGTTGATATTCTAATAGGCGAGGATGAGGTGGTCACTGTCATCGCCCTAAAGCCATCAGTTTTAGATGAAGTGTCTCTCGTGCTAAATAACAGCTCCCTTGAAACCGCCTCCTACAGAAATGTTTCCATTTACTTTTTACCTGTGTCCCCCGTAAACATTGAGGGTTCTGCTTGGATCTGTCTCCACAGAGGCGCACTGATATTCAGCGAGGGCAAGATTGCCGATGCTGTAAAAATTTTAGATGCTGCAAAACTTGTAATTGACTCTGATTTGAACCCATTCTTTTCCAACGACTCCTTAAAAGTCGGGTACCTTCTCTCGTCATTAGGAGAGGATCAGCTTAGCTTCTCCTACTTTAAATCTGGAAACAACTCCTACAACGTTGATTGGGAGATGCGTAGCGTCAGGTCAGGTCTGACGGTTCGTTACCTGCTTCACTTCCCATCATCATCGTTGGTAGACTCCGAATATTCCGATGTGGTCAAGGTCTTCTTCGCAAAATCTAAAAGTGTCTACAAAAGCGACTTCTTCATTTTCGGGGACTTCACATACTCCCCATCAGAGATAAGATCTGTAATCATGGGTCTTTAACCCTCTCGGCGGGAAGTCTTCTTCCAATGGGGAGGGGGCAGTTCACCGCTCTGGAAGGAAAATCCCACATTATTTATGTGCTGGAATTAATCACAAGCAATACTTATAACTACGATCTCTCTTAAAAAACATGGTTTTGTTTATGATAGAGTGGTATGGTACTCCTGAAGAGCTCAACGTTCCCAAGCACGATATGGAACTCATAGAAAAATGGGTCGAAGAGAACAAAATGGAACTCCACGAAATATATCACTTCCTTCATGACCACGAGATGGAGGGTTCGAAGATAATTTACGGGGAGCAGATCGAGGAGGCGAGAGGTGACACGAGGATCATCTCCTATGAGGTGTACATTATATACGATGCTGCCTTCATAATTCGCAGCGAAGAGAGGCAGATCTCCGGAACCAACGAGATCGTCAAATCCTCGACAAGGCTGGGCTCGCTCGAACTGCCGAAGGTCGAGGGCTGCAAGGATTGCTCAAATTCCAAGGAACAAAATAAATACTGATCCCCACAAATTTTAACCATCACAAGGTGCCTAGTATGGCTCGCCGCTCAAGCCTTCTGTATGCGATGGTATCCTTGCAAGCGATCTTTGTGTTGTTCGATCTTGCAGCGCCATTTTTGACGGGCACATTCGTCTATTATAGCGGAACCGAGTTCATCATGGCATATCTCATGGGGGTTCTTGACTTCATATTGATTATCGGCTTTATGCGTGGGTCTAGGTGGGCTTGGTTCTTTGGGCTTTTTTTCAGCGGCATCAACATAATCAATTATGCCATCTCCTACCTGTCCGACCCTATTGCACTTTACGTACTGTTACTCTTCATGCGCCTGGGTGTGATATTATGCCTGAGGAGCAATTCCGTGCGGGATTACTTTGATGTCGCTCGCTCTACTCGATGAGGGGGAATATCTCCTCTTTAATGTACTCAAGAAACTCCCTCGGCTTAACCTCACTGAATGCCGTAACAACGGAGTTTCTTGTTACCCCGGCAACAATACCGTACTTCCTTGACTTGAAAACGATGTACCAAATAGTTCCATGGGTGAGATACTCGTTGTAGAGAGCTGTGTCTGCGAGCTGAGACCCGTAAAGCGAGAGTTTGTCCACATTCGGGATGTCCACACCATCAAAGAAAATGACCTTTGTATCCTCCGGGTTAGCCTCATGGAACTTCCTTAGGGTCTCAGGCAAGATTTTAGCTTCCACGATACTCCCTGTTGAGATGAATAGTATTTTGCTCAGTTGATTTGCTATGTTGTTTGCGGTTCTCTTCTTCTCAAGGATCACGAGGAGCATCCTTTCCCCGTTGATCTGAAAAAGGAACGGTGCCTCTATCGTCTTGATTACGAGGCGTTCCCCTCCTCTGTGTTTTACTGTGAATGGAATGTCTTGGAAGAAAGTCCCTTCGAGGTAGTCTGATCCCAAAGCTAGCTCTCCTATCTCTGTAATCAGTGTGACTTTTTCATCACCATGCGTGAATTCTTCCTCCTGCCGGTACCCCTTCAGCTTTCCCGAGATTGTGATCAGATCCACATCCTCTTTGATCTTGAAGATTTTTCCTGCAAGGACCATAAATCACACCAACTGGATTCGTCCAACGTCATAAATTAAATGCCGCAATATAAATTTATCAAACAGATTTTGGGGTTAAAAACAGAGTAAATCCTGCCATTAAACACTGAGATCCTGCGCCAGCCCCTCCCCGTCAACCCACGCAAATCTCCTCTGGAGCGATTTTGGATAGTAGAGTTTCCAGTCGAAGTCTATTCTCCTCCCCCAGTCCGCATAAACCCTCGGGTCTATGTAGTTTTTCAAAGAGGTGTTCAGATTGTAATCCCTCGTCGCTTTCATCGCACTGATCTTTAGTTTCAACTCTTCTATCTTCTCCTTTTTGGCTTTCTTCTCCTTTAGGGCCTTAAGCCTCTCAACCTTCTTTCTGAGGTTCTCCTCCCAGTTCTTTGGCAATTTCCTCTTGTGGTTGCAAACCTTTGCGGCCTCCAAATTTGCCATTGTGGCGCAGTACTTCTTGACGTATACGGGATCATCTCTGTCCACGTCGGCATTCTGGAGCGCCTTCTTTGTTGCCGTGGAGGCGTGGTAAGTCCTGAAAACTTTTGCAGTAAGCCCCGGCATAACCTCTGCTAAATATGCGTTCACTTTTTGGGACCTGACCCCGTTGAAAATTGTCTCGTTCCCCTCCGCTATGAACTCCTTCAAGTTCCTGTATACAACCTCGGGCGGGTTAATGGTGCTAACCCATCGTACGGAGTCCTTGCCGAGGAAGTCAAAAGTTATTGTTCCGTCGGGGTTGAACTTCAGATGTTCAGGTCTGAGCGTAGTGGCACCGACGGTGTCAGCCTCGTCCTCGTCCTTCTCATCACCAACTCTGAGTTTCAACTCATCAATGAGGTAGCACACCGTGGCTATCTTCCTCTCCAGAAGATCGTGCGACTCCAACCCCCTCTTTATGTGTTCTCTCACCTTGTCAATCAATTTCTCGAGCTCCCAAGCTTTGTTGAACTTCTCTATATCTCTTACCTGCTTTATGTATGCGGTGTCTGAGAGCCACACGTACTTCATCTTGCCCCTTAGCTTATCCCTCCAGCTGGCTATCCAGAGGGATGTGGGATCGAATACAACGGACTTCCAAGAGCCCCCGTTTGGGGGGTCAGGCACTTTCGCGTCCGGAGACAGGTTCAGGGTTATGTCCTCTGCCTTGACACTTGGCTTCCACCTCCCCCTGAGCGGGTGCTCCCCTCTGCCCATGAAAATGCAAGCAGGCTCCACCATGTAGTTGGATATCTCCATCGGCATTCCGTTTACGATCGCAAAGCCATACTTTTTTTTGTTCTCTTCCCTTATCCTCTTCCTCTCCTGCGCGAGCGCCTTCTTCTCCTCCTTGCTCATCCCCTCCTTCCTCGCCTTCTCCTTCTCCAGCCAGGCGATTATCTCAGAGAAGTCAAAGTCTTCGGGACTCACCTTCCCCTTGACCCCTAACGCCTTTCCGAAGTCCTTAAAGAAATTCCTAACAAAGACCTTGTCCTTGACATAATCTGTTGACAGCTTCTTGACCCACGCCACCGCCATTTCTTCCTGCTCTGGGCTAAGTGCGATCTCTTCTCCCCTGAATTTTATCTTGAACCCAATAGGCTTGTAGACGGGTATCAGGACTCCGTTGTGTATCAGCTGTTTTATCTCAATGTCTCCCATTCAGGATCGCCATGAACACCAATTTAAAAATGAACATCGTTACATAAACTTTACTCGCCTTTTTGGAAAGCAAGGAAAATTTTAAATTATTTTTAAAATTATATAAATAAAAAATTTAATAAAAAATAATGGCATAAAGTGATATGCGCGTCTGAGGCAATCTCCCTATAACCATTTCAAGGAAGCAAGCTACAATATACAAAAGTGAGGCTTATAAGGGTCTTTTGTGGAATTTGAGGCGCCCTGAGGGGTTCCCGAAATGAGCTCTCTCACAATACTCGAGGTGGTACTGGAGAACTTCATGTCCTATGAGTACGCTAGGGTGCCCCTCAGTCGTGGTCTGAATCTGATATGCGGCCCCAATGGTGCTGGAAAGTCATCAATACTCATTGCAATTTCCGTCGCGACAGGCCAGAGCTACACCGAGAGATCTAGGAAGCTGGCTGACTTGATACGCAGGGGTAAAGACACTGCGAGGGTCACGCTGGTGCTGGACAACAGAGCCGAAAACGGAAAGCGCCCCATCCCCTACATAAACAACGACATCATATCAGTCTCAAGGTATCTGAAGAAGGATGGGACCTACTGGTTCGAGATAAACGGCAGGCAGGTAAGTAAATTTGACGTTAACAGGCTCTTCAAGGGCGTGGGAATGAACCCCGACAACATGCTCATAATAATGCACCAAAACATGATAGAGGAGTTCGCGATAACCTCGCCAGAAGAGAAGCTCAGGATGGTTGAGGAAGCGGTCGGCTTCTCCCAGTACAGGCGCGCCATCTACGAGTCGGAGGAGAGGCTGAACAGGATTTTGGGCGAGGAGGAGGCTACCTCCCAACTTCTAGCCAGCGCCGAGCAAACCTTGGCTTACTGGAAGGAACTGAACGACAAGTACAACGAGAAGAAGTCCTTGCTGGAGAGGAAGGCCTACTTGGAGAGAGAGTTGATGTGGGCGCAGATATTGAAGAACGAACGCGCAGTGGCACAGATAGAGGAGAAGATACGCCTGAAATCCTCCCAGCTAGAGGCTATAGAGAAGGGCATCCGCACCAAGAGTGAGGAGGCGGGAGCCCTCTGGGGAGAATACCTCCTACTGAAGGAAAAGTTCCGGACCCTCCTTCTGGGTGTGAAAAACGGAGAGGCAGTGCTGAAGGAGCTTGGTCTTGTAGATGAGAGTCTCGACGAGGTTGTCAAGAAGTATGTGGAGCTGAGGATTGACGAGGCAGTGATGCGCTACCGCAAAGGCGAGCTTGAGAGGGAACTCAAAGAGTTGCGATCCTCCCTGGAGGAGGCCAGGGCCGCCCTAATGGAGTCAGAGAAGTTCAAGGACAAAGCTGGGGAGAGAATCGAGACAACCAGGACGCTGCTGGAGATCTCAGATGAGATAAAGTTTGTAAACGCCCACCTCCTATCTCTTGGGGACGTCCCCGAGGACGCACCTTCCATGTACCAAGCCTACCTGAAAACCTACAACGAACTGAAGCAGAAGGCAGAGGTCGTGGGGGAAAACAGGAGGAAGACAATTGAAGAGTTGGAGGAGAGGAAAAGGGTCTGGAGAGGTGTTATGGAGAAGCTGATCGAGGAGATAAACCCCACGTACCGGTCTGTCCTGGGGAGGGTCGGCGGAACCGGGGCCATACGCCTCCTGAACATGGACGACCCGGACAGGGCCGGTGTGGAGATCACGGTGGGTTTCCGAGGAACCTCGCCAGTTCTCCTCGATGCATATTCCCAAAGCGGAGGGGAGAGGGCTGTCGCGACCATGGCCTTCCTCCTGGCTCTGCAGGACCACCTGAAATCTCCTGTTAGGGCGGTGGACGAGTTCGATGTGCACATGGACCCCCACAACAGGGAGTCAATGATGAGGATGCTCTTCTCTTTCATGAACGACAGCTCGGACGTGCAGTTCATAGTGATCACCCCTAGCCAGCTCACTGCGGTGGGAGAGTTCGCAAACATAATCTTCGTCCAAAACGTGCACGGAAGGTCGGAGGTGGCCAAAGCTGCCGCAGCGAGCGCATAAGGAAGAGTACTACGAGGAACTGGCCAGAATAATAAACCTTTGCCAGAGCATAAGGGCAAAGGGGGAGGACCCATTCCTGGTGGACGTCCCACAAAAGTTGCAGGTTTTGAAGAGACTATTGCCGCAGTGGAAGCTTCTTGACGAACTTCTAATGGACGCTGAAGCCCTGAAGGAGTTATCGCTAATGGTCAAGCTCCAGAGCGACTGGGTCAAGAGGCGCGCCTCCGGTTTGTTCATAGACCCCTTCCTCGTAGAGGTCAAGATAAAGCTTCTAGGAAAGGAGGAGCTAGCCTCCGCTCTCCTCGCTGCGTGGAGGCCTCTGATAGCCGCCGAACAGCTGACTCCAAAGAGGCTCTCCGAAGCCCTGGAATACTGGAGGGTGCTGCTCCCTCTATCCCAGAGAATGAAGGAGCTCGAGGCAGCACAGTTCCCAGAAGAAAAAACGTTGTCTGTCTCGGAGCTCATCAAGCTAAAATTCCTCTCAGAGCGGGCATTCAACGAAGAGGTCAGGAAACTCCAGGAGGAGCTGGCAGAAGCTTCTGAAGGAGGACCTGTTGACTACTGGAAATTCGTAATGAGGGAGACATATGAGGAGACGCTTTTAAGGGCATACGCGCTCAGCTTCATAATATCAAACGGGTACGCCAACCTCATAATCAACCCGGTAGAAGAGACTATCCTCATCGAGACGGCGGGAAAGCAGGTGCAGAGGAAAGGGGGCAAATCCGTGCCGATCTCCATAAACTACGAGAAGTGGATGGCAATGAGGAATCTGAAAAACAGGACAGAGGGGATTAAAAATGAGTGAGGATGTCACCATATCACGGAAACTCAAGAAGGCTGCCCAGCTCCTGCTCTTCCAGCACCACCGCCTCCCCGGCGCAAAGGGATGGGAGCTCAGAAAGGTATTGGGAAAGGATTACATGAAGGTAATAAAGCTCCTGGAGAGGCGCCTGGAGGAGCTCGGACTGGAAATCAAAATCGTCTACGAGGATGGTCTGGACCATCAAACTCCCACAGACGAAGATCTGGACCAGGCCCGCTTTTACGTCATCTGCAAATCTCCACTGCAGATCGGCGAGGCCTCGCTTTCAGGGTGGAGGATAGACACGCTGGCCGTCCTGGCTGCAGCGCTGGCATACATAACCTCAAAGCAGGGGAGGGCCACCAGGAGGGAGGTTGAAGACCTTCTGAGGGAGAAATTTCCTGACTGGAAGGTCGACCAAGACCTTAACAGGTTCATAAGGAGGGGCTATTTGGATGAAGATGAGGAGGGCAATCTTTACATAGGGTGGAGGACCCGCGCTGAGATAGACCGTAAAACCTTGGTCAGCATTATTGCAGGTTCTTCTCCCCAGCCTCAACAGCCCTGACTCCGTCTCTGTTCTCTGCTGTGGGGCCGCCACACGAGTTTGGCCTTCACAACTCCAGCTCTTCGCCCACCCTCAAGATCTTGGCAGTCACTCCCGATCTTGACTCAACTATTCTCCGGAATTCTTCCGGGTCTGTGTTCCAGCGGTGCATTGGGATCGCGATCTTTGGATTTATTATGATGGCCGCATCGGCAGCCTCTTGGTTGTTCATCGTATAGGTGTCTCCGGTCGGCAGAATAGCCACGTCTACCCCCTTCAGCTCTTTCATCTCGGGTATGAAATCTGTGTCTCCTGCGTGGTATATGCTCTTACCATCGATGCCTAACACATAACCAACGCCGAACCCCTTCGGGTGGAAAGGAACGCCCGGAGACCTGAACCTCTTTACGTTGTAGGCGTGCACAGCTCTTACCTCTAGATCGCCGACCTTCAGTCTGTCACCCGGCTCCACAGCCCTCGCTCCTGCTCCCAGTTTTGGGATGCAGTCCCTTGGAGCGATTATTACAGTCCCTTCTTTCCTCACTCTCTCTATGACCTTCGGGTCAAAATGGTCCCAGTGGGAATGCGTCACAAGTACAAGATCTGCCTTATCCGATGGGGCTGCCCCCTCCCCAAGGTCTATGTAAACTGTCTTGTCCTTGCCCTTAATCTGAAATGCTGCGTGCCCAAGCCACTTGACCTTAACCAAAGCCATTCACCCGGATAATAATTCCCCTAAAAATTATAAAAATGTGCGCCCGAAGACAAAGTCGTTCCTAATGGAACACCAAATTTTGTAAAAATATCGTCTCTAGCCCTTAACTCGTACGTCTGTCTCGCTCTGCGGTCGCATCCTCTTGTACCTCTTCCTCAAAACTTCTCTCTCCTCCCTCAGGATCATGTCCACGAGAAAGTCTATGTCAGGGGTCTTAGAGGATGCAAGCGTTACAATCGCAGTCTTAGGCAACCCCTTGGCTGCGAGTGCTAGAGCTGCTGGTAATCCGTAGATCCCTATCAACTCTCCGCTCTCCAGCACCGCCCTGTACATCTCCTTGAACTTATCTGAGACCCTGCCCCTCTCAGCCATTTCAGATGCCATCTGAGCCACCTCCGATAAGTCTCCGTCCACTAAGCCTATCTTCTTTGACTTACACTCTGGGCAGGCAACCCCTTCCAAAAACCTCTTGATCTTGACACTCTCTACGTACCTGAAGCACTCCGAGCACACCGCAACCCTTGCCTCATTCAGAAGTCTTGCCTTTCCAGCCTCTATCAGGATCCTCCTGAGCCTGTCCGCAGGGACCAGGTCTGTCTTCCAGCTCAACTTTCTTATGCCTAATCTTGAGATGGGTGATAGGGGGAGGTCTCTCCCCATTACGACTATCTTGAAGGCACCCTCCTTCAGCCCTCTTACAAACCTATCGAGCCCCTCAACATCGAGGTCTTTGAACAACACTTCCTTCATCGCCTCCCTCCACACCACAGTGCCCCTCATACTCTCAACAAGTTGCTGCATCCCAACATCGCTCAGATCTGCACCTTTCTCAACAACTCCAAACCTTTTAGCAACGTGGAGTAGGCGCCTTCTGAAGAGCCCTGTCTTCTCTACGGAAACCTCAGCCAGGTGGGCGACATCCTTGGGATCAAGTTCTCTCAGGACTTCAGCCACCATCTCTGCATCAACGGAAGTCTTGAGGTAGATCCTGTAGGGGTCCTGAGAAGCCCCGACGCCGCTTCCAGTCCTTTTTGTGATCAAATAAGCGAGTATCCTTGAGAGCGTCTTATTTATCATGAGTCCGAGGGAGCAACTCACTATTACATACCCTTCCCACCCCTCTACCGTGATGAGGCTGTCAGTGGGCACCTCCCATTTCCCCTCAGCCTGCTCTCTCACCTCTGCCAGAGCCTTTGACAGCAGCTCCCTCGATACGGGGTACTCCGCCCTGAGCTCCTCGATCACCTCTTCGAAGGGCTTGCCTCGCCTTAAAAGTTGGCAAACCCTCCCCTTGATCCTCCCGACCTCCTGCGCCACCTCGAAGGGCACAGGTATCTCGTCTCCCACCCAATCTGGTATGGCTCCTGTTGGGTCCTCTTCAGCCCTGACATAAACCACATCTTTGTAAACTTGAATTATCTTCCAGGGTGAGCCTCTGACTATGAACTTCACCCCAGGCTCGCCATACTCTGCCACAAATGCCTCGTCCAATGTGCCTATGGGCTCGTCCTTATCCTCATCTATTACCAGGTAGTGTTTCTCCTCGGGTATCATAGAGAGGTTCTCAAAATAGTACCTGAAGATACTTTCATACGGTCTGGTCTTAATCACCACCCCCTCCTCCGGTACGTACAGGGCAAGCCTCGGCCTCCTCTCGCTCATGTAATTCAAAACATCACCAAGCTCCTCCTCCGTGAGATCTTGGAACGGGTAGGCACTCCTGACTATCTCTAAGATCTCCTCCACTGCTACCCTCCCATACTCTAGGAGCAGGCCTGCTATCTGGTGGACAAGGACATCGAGCGGTTTTCGTATTATCTTCACTTCCTCCAGCTCTTCCCTGAGGCTCCGCTTTACTATCACCAGGGACTCGAGCGCATCGTCAGAGTCCATTGTGATTATTGTGCCCTTGGAGGTCCCGCCAACCCAGTGCCCTGCCCTTCCCACCCTCTGAAGGAGCCTGGTGGCCTGCCTAGGCGAATTGTATTGTACCACAAGGTCAACGCTCCCGATATCGATCCCCAGCTCCAAGGATGAGGTGCAAACAACCCCCTTCAACTCGCCCCTCTTTAGGCTGGTCTCGGCCTCCACCCTCGATGACTTTGCAAGGCTGCCGTGGTGTATGCTCACAGGCATGTTCATGTCCCAAACCCTGAACCTGCTGGCCAGGATCTCCGCCTCGGACCTAGTGTTTGTGAAGATGAGCGTGGACCTGTACCTCTCCACGAGCTCCCTTATCCTTCTGAGCCTCGCCGCGACCTCGGGGAAGGTTGCTATCTTCTCAGCCAGCCTAACATCCTCATCGTTTGCCTCCGGCATTTCCACATCCAATTCCATGTCCTTCGCTACAGAGACCCTCACAATCTCACAGTCCCTATCCACCCCAACCAGGAACTTGGCAACCTCCTCAGGCGATCCTATGGTTGCAGAGAGCCCTATTATCTGCGGCTCTGTGGCTGTTATCCTCCTCAGCCTCTCCAGTCCGACCGAGAGCTGGCTCCCCCTCTTGTCATTTGTTAGCTCGTGAACTTCGTCAACTATGACCCACTTCACCTTTGAGAGGTGTCTCCTCAACCTCTTCCCGGGGAGTATGGCCTGCAGGGTCTCGGGGGTGGTTATCAGAACATCTGGGGGAGCCATCGCCTGCTTTCCCCTCTCCCTGATCTCAGTATCCCCATGCCTCACTGCTACCCTAAGGTCCAGCCTCCCGCACCACCACTGTAACCTGTCCATGAGGTCTCTGTTCAAAGCCCTCAACGGTGTTATGTAAAGTACCCTCACACCGCCCCTTCCCCCTTCCCTGACGATCTTGTCCAATATGGGGAGGAATGCCGCCTCTGTCTTTCCCGTCCCTGTCGGGGCTATTATGAGAACGTTCTTCCCTTCCAGTATGGTCGGGATGGCCCTCCTCTGGGGCTCGGTGAACTCTCTGAACCCCCTCTCCTCTAGTAGCCTCTGAATCGGCTTTGAGAAGTGTGAGAGAATTTCATCCATAATCCTTCAAAGAGGATAAAGAGAAACCCCCTAATATTAATTGATGGAGGAGATAATAGGTGGGGCGCGTCAATTGCTAGAAGCTAAACCCATATTCGAGGTGGCTGGGCAAATACAGAGAGGCGTTTTCATAAGCAGACTGAACCGCTTCACGGTATTGCTGGAGTACGAGGGCAGAGATTTGATGTGCCACCTCCACGATCCAGGAAGGCTCCGTGAACTTCTCGTGCCAGGAGCCCCGGTTCTCTTTAGGGAAGCTCAGACCAAAGGCTCTCGCAGAAAGTCCCGGCACGATGTTTTGGCGGTCCATTCGTCGGGGAATTGGGTGATCACAGATTCGAGAATACCGAACTATATCTTGAAGAGGACGATTGAGCTCTCCATCTTTGACTACAAAGTAGTTGCCGAGGAGGTAAAATACGGTGATTCTAGGATTGACTTCCTTCTGGAGAGAGACGGGGTGCAGTATATCACTGAGGTGAAGGGTTGCACACTCTGCAGAGATGGCGTTGCGCTCTTTCCAGATGCGCCCACCTCAAGGGGGAGTCGGCAAATCATGAGGATGCTGGAGTACCCAGGAGCCCGCCCCCTCCTCGTTTTTGTGATCATGCGACCGGACGCGCGCACCCTCCGCCCGAATGTAGGAACCGATCCCAAATTCTATGAGATCGTCAGGGAGGGCATCACGAGGGGCCTTTCCACGATCTCGTTCAAAGTCTCGTTGGAGGACGGACGTTTCATATGGTTCAGAGGGGCAGTTCCGGTGGTCTGGGGGTGATTTTTCTTTGCCCAGGAACACTGATTGAAAAATGGCTCAATCATGGCTATGATTAGATTTAATTTTTAATATGAAATATGCTGAAAATTTAACACTTTTAAAATTATTTAAAATTATAAAACTTTAAAATATCCTCTCCCTTTAGTGAATATCATGGTGCAGATCGGAGTACTAACCACCTACGATCCTGTCCCACCAGAGGTTGAAGATAAGACAAAAAGATTGGGTATAGCCCTGGCGAGGCTGGGTGCTGTAGTGATAACCGGGGGAAACGGCGGTCTCATGACCGTGGTAGCCGAGGCTGCAAGAAAAGCAGGCGGGATAACAGTGGGCATCCTCGCCAGAGAGCTTGAGGACATAGGACCAGACCACCCTTGGTTTAATCCACACAACACAGTGAAGATCAGAACAGGTCAGACATTCACTTCTAGGAGCTCGATTGTGGTTAGGAGCAGTGACGCTGTCATTGTCGTCGCAGGGGGCGTGGGGACACTCACGGAGGTATCAATTGCCTACAACCTGAGGAGGCCTATTGTAGTCTTGAGGGGCACCGGGATGTTGGCGGACAGGCTCCCGATGATGTTCCCTGATGGCTATATCGACCATAGACGCATGGTAAAGATGCATTTCGTAGAAGACCCTGAAGAAGCTGCCAAATTAGCAAAAGATTTGGCAAGAGGGACTGCCTGAGCCCTTTCCTGTAGGTCCAGTTACACTCTATTTTTATTCACGTGGGGGGAGGCTTAGCGCTGGAGCTTCGTAGAGTGGGCCATGCCTCCAGCATAGCCCCCTCGGTCGACCGATGAAGCTTGGCCAGAAGGAGAAGCTGGAAGCTCAAAACTCAAGCCATGGGGCAGGGCGCCACGCGCTCTCTATTGTCCACTCTCAATTTCGATTTTTGATCTAGTTTCTCCTTTGATAGTCCCGCTGCTCCCTAATCCAGTAATCCCTTCTCCGTTAAGAAATCGTAGGCAGAGAGGGCGGCCACCGCGCCCTGACCCGCCGCTATAATTGCCTGCTGGTACGGTGCATCCGTTATGTCGCCCGCCGCAAATAACCCATCACATGTGGTCCTCTGCTTTTTATCCACAACTATTTGCCCCCACTCATTTGTCTTTACCAAGTGTTTCACGTAATCAACCTTCACCTCCCTGCCCACCTCTATGAATACCATCTCGACATTTATATCCCGTAGATTTTCATCTCTGTCCTTCAGGGTAATCCCTTCCACCCTCTTCTCCCCCTTAATCTCTGTCACAAAAGAATTCATTATAAACTGGATGTTCTGGTGCTTTCTGACCCTCTCAACAAGTACTTCGTCAGCCCTGAACCTATCCCTCCTATGGATTACGTAAACCTTCTTTGCATAGCGCGACAAGAGCTCAGCGCTTTGCAATGCTGCATTACCTCCTCCCACAACTGCGACTTCCCTGTTCCTAGAGAAGGGAGCATCGCAGGTCGCGCAGAAGCTGACCCCTCTGCCTATGAGCCTCTCCTCGCCGGGGACGTTAAGCTTCTTGTAGGTGCTGCCTCCTGTCACAATGACTGTTTTGCTGAAGAAATCCCCCTCACTCGTTGTGACTTTGAAAACCCTTCCTTCCTTCTCAATTTTTTCAACCTCCCCAATCATTACGTCAACACCCAACTCCTTAAGTTGCTTTTCAAAGATCTGTACCAGCGCCTCGCCCCGCACACCATCGAAACCAGGGTAATTTTCAATGAACCCTGTCAAAAGCACCTGCCCACCGATGTCTTTGCTTATAACTAAAACGTTGAGCATCTTCCTCTTAGCATATATTGCCGCGGAGACGCCTGCGGGGCCGCAGCCCACTATTATAAGATCATTTACAATACATTCGGCGAGAAAGCCTACGGTTTTAACCGTGGGATGAATCGCGGATAGATTTATATTTCTCAATCTTCCATCAACTCCTTGGATGTGGCTTGGATGTCCGAAAGCCTGAATAAGGCTCCAGGCCGAGATGGGTGGGGAGTGGTTCGGGCAGAGGGCACATATACATGAATATAGGGCCTGCCCAGGAGGTAATGCCTCTTGTGGAGGCCGTTAACGGGCTGGTGGCACAGCCCTTGCAGATAGTCCATGAGCCGTGAAGAGGTAAATGCTGAAACAGATGTGCCTCCAAGCGTTGAAGGGACTGTGTGCAAGAATCTCCCGACTTTAGTCGTGGAGAGTGTCAATTTCACACTTCCTGTTCGACTTTCACTCATAAACCCTCAATCCCACACCTCCTTTAGAAGTAGCTCAATCCATATATATTTGCCACGTGGGTTTAGAAGGGGGGAGAAATTGCGGGAATTCGACCTTATTGTAATCGGCAGCGGGTCTGGATTGGACGTTGCGGTCGCAGCATCCCAGTCTGGCAAGAATGTCGCCATAATTGAGAAGGGCCCGCTGGGTGGCACGTGCCTCAATAGAGGCTGCATTCCATCAAAGATGCTGATTCACAGCGCGGATGTGGTGGAGGTTTTGAGGGATGCCAATCAATTTGGCGTTAACATCAAGGGCTTCGAAATTGACTTCAATCGAATTGTTCGGCGAGTAAGGGAAATGGTGGACACCGAATCCCTTGAAATTGAGAGGAACCTGAAAAGCTCAACAAACCCTGTTCTGTTTAAGGGGGAAGGCAGATTTGTTGACCTTAAGACGCTTGAAGTTAATGGAGAGAGGATCCGTGGGGAGAAAATCCTCATCGCCGCGGGCAGCAGACCTGAGGTGCCAAATGTTCCTGGCTTAAAAGAGTCCGGCTATATAACTAGCGACGAGGCCCTCAGACTTGAAACTCAGCCCAGAGTTCTAACTGTACTCGGTGGGGGATACATCGCTGCGGAGCTCGCCCACTTCTTCGGATCCTTGGGCTCTCAGATCAACATAATTCAGCGGAGGAACGTTCTACTCCCAAACGAGGACGAATCCATCTCCTCCCATTTCACACACATTTTCTCAAAGAGATACAATGTCTTCACCGGATATGTCCCTCTTATGGTGTCGAAGAGTGGCAACAATTACAGTGTCAAGGTAGAAAGCTTGGAGACTAAAGAGCAGCGCGTAATATCTTCTGACCAGTTACTGGTAGCCGCAGGGAGGAAACCAAACTCCGACCTCCTCGACCTGGAGAGGACCGGGGTTAAAACCGATAGCAGGGGCTTCATTGTTGTGGATGAATTCCTGAGGACAAATGTCGATGGCATATTCGCACTGGGAGACATTATTGGCCGTTACCCATTCAAACACGCAGCAAACCTTGAGGCTGAATACGCCTACCACAACATTATGAACCCTGACTCCATGATCCCCGTTGACTACACCGCCATTCCTCATGCCGTATTCACCAACCCTCAGATTGCCGGCGTCGGGAAAACGGAGCAGCAGCTGAAGGCTGAGGGCGTTGACTACTTGGTTGGCTTTTACAGATACGCCGACACTGGCATGGGGAAGGCTATTGGTGAGGATGAGGGCTTCGTAAAGTTTCTGGTCGAGCGGAGGACCGGGAAGATCTTGGGGTGTCATATCCTTGGGCATGATGCTTCAGTCCTAATACACGAGGTCTTAGTCGCCATGAGGTGTGGGGAGGGCACCCTGGAAAACATCAGGAAGACTGTCCACATACATCCTGCATTATCCGAAGTGATAGACAGGGCTGCGGCGAGCCTTTACGAGCCAAATCAATAACCAGTGAAATTCTCGGTTTTGATTCTTCCCTCATTTACCCCTAAGGACCTCAGATGCTGGGCGCAGTCCATTACAAGACCCGGAGGTCCCGACACGTAGAAGACCCTTTCACGATAATCAGGGATGAATTCCTTAATCATTTCGGAGTCAACGTGCCCCCTCCTGCCCCTCCAAGCGTCCCCCGCACGGGAAAGTGTGTGGACCACCTTGAAATTTTTATTGTCTTCTGACAAACGAGCCAAATCTTCAAAGAATGGTATGTTGTCTTCCGATCTGTTACCATAGAGCAATATTATGTTGGAATGAATACCAGCGTGAGCGCAATACTTTATCATGCTCATGAGTGGTGTTATCCCTATGCCCCCTGCCAGCATTCCGACCTTTGGATGTTCTCCCCTGAAGGTGAAGTTGCCGTGGGGTCCATCGATGTAGACCTCATCACCAGCATGGAGACCTGCCAGAGCATTCGAGAAGTCATGCCCCGTGAGCCTCTTCGTGACCTCCAAAAAGTCTTCATGGGGGCTACTGGATATTGAGAGGGGCTTTGTCAATACAACCCCATTTCTGGCTACTGATAAAAACAAATACTGACCTGGTAGGTACTCGAATCCCTCTGGTTTGGAGAAACGAAAGCTCCAGGTATCCTTTGTTCTCTCTATGATGCCCAAAACATTGATCTTGAACTTCATATTGATATTGCACGCCCTCTTCCTTCTTAATGTTTTGTTTTTATTTTTTCCTTTTTCTTTTGGCTCTAATGCATCCTCATGAAGCTCAGTGTGCCCGCCAAAATCATGGCGACCATAAATGCCAATGCCGCCCCGAGATCCATCCACAGAGGGAAGTGGTTTAGCCCCAGTAGCGCCCCCCTCATCCCGTCCACTATGTAAGTCAAGGGGTTAACTCTGGTCACAATCAGCAACCACTCTGGGAGGTTTTCAAGCGGATAAAGTGCGCCTGATAGGAAGAAGAGCGGCATAATCACAAAGCTTTGAATCAGGCCGAAGCCCTCAAAGCTGCTCAGCTGCGCCCCTATGGCCAATCCTAAACTTGTGGTGGCTGCTGAAAGAAAGAGCAAGAAGATTATGACAAGGACCAAGGAGTAAAGGGTGTACTTAATGTTGAAGAATAACCCGATTATTATCAGAAAAGATCCCTGCAGGAGTGAATCTGTGCACCCTCCCATCATCTTGCCGGTGAAAAGCGTGAGCCTGCTTAGGGGTGCGACCATCACCTCCTTGAAGAAATCCATCCTTTTATCCCAGACTATGTAAAGCCCGAAGAAAATTGAGGTGAAGAGCACCGTGAGCATCAAAACTCCTGGAAATATGAATGTTTGGTAGTCTGCGCCCCCGAATGAAATTGTCGAGCCCAAACCCCCGCCAAAGGCGACAAGCCAGATGATGGGGTTGACTATGGACGAGATTATCCTGGACCTCTCTCTCAGGAAGACTTTAACCTCCCTGTACCAGAGCGCATAAAGTCCTGAGAGCTCACTCATTTGTCCTCACCTGAATTAACTTTTCTTCCCAACTCTCCGCAGACTCCTCCCTTATCCCCCTTCCTGTCAACTGCAGAAAGACATCGTTGAGGGTCGGCTCCCTCAGCTCCACAAACGAAGCCTCTCCCAGGTTGCACAGCACCTCCTGAATGTGCGCCCCCACCTCTGAGAGTATAATAGTTACGTTTCCATCCTTAGCCTCAACTTTGCTCACATAGGGCAGACTCCTTATCACCTCCACGTTGGGGTTCTTTACTTTTGCCCTTATCATACTCTTTCCCACTTTCATCTTGAGATTTGCCGGGGAGTCGAGCGCCCTTATTTTGCCGTGATCTATTATGGCAACCCTATCGCAGAGGGCATCAGCCTCCTCCATGTAGTGGGTGGTTATCAACACAGTGACGCCCTCTTCCTTCGAGAGCCTCTTTATATAATCCCATATGTGGCTCCTAGTCTGGGGGTCGAGTCCTAATGTGGGCTCGTCTAGGAATAGGATCTTCGGTTTGTGGAGTAATCCCCTCGCAAGCTCAAGCCTCCTCCTCATCCCCCCTGAATAAGTCTTCACGAGATCTTTTGCTCTATCCTTCAGATCCACAAGCTCCAAAACCTCATCTATCCTAGACCGCCTAACATGAGATGGAACGCCGTACATCATGGCATGGAGATAGAGGTTCTCCCATCCGGTTAGGAGTTCATCGGAGCTTGGAGCCTGGAATACCATGCCTATTGACTTCCTAACCTTAGCCGGCTGATGAATAACGTCATAACCATTTACCTTAGCGGTCCCCTCTGTCGGCTTTAGGATTGTCGCGAGCATTGATAGCAGTGTTGTCTTACCTGCACCATTAGGGCCCAATAGCCCGAAGATCTCGCCCTCTTCTACAGAGAGATCTATGTGGTCGACTGCTACCAGCGTCTTGAAGACTTTTGTTATTCCGAATGTTTCGATTATCATCATCTATCGCCGGCTGGTCTTTAAAAACGAAAAGTCCTTGATAAACTTATTTTCGCTTGCAAGTTCATTTATTTATTATGCTGATTTCTTAGATTCGAGATACTCTGCGGTCTTTGCATAATAAGATAACCAATCATACACCAAAGAATCTGCCAAACTTAGAAGCTCTAATACCTTTTGGCTCCTTATCTTGTAGAAAGTGCGGCGACCATCCTCCCTCCTCTCCAGTATCCCTGACCTGTAGAGTGTGTCTAGGTTCTTCGATGTAGTCGACTGCGATCTGCCAATGAAGGGTATTATTTCACAGACGCACTTCTCCCCTTCCTTCAGGAACTCCAGTATCTGGAGACGGACTGGGTCCGCCAGTGCCCTAAATAAATTTGCCCTGTGTTCCAAGACACCCTTGTCCATAATTTATTATGGTCTCGAGGCGATAGATATACTTTTATATCTAAAAATTGTAATTTATGGATTAATTTTAAATGGATTAATTTTGAGGGTCAAAAATGGGCGACTCAAAACATGGCCTTCCCATATTGAGCAGATTCTTAACGCTCTGGATATTTTTGGCGATGGTAATTGGCATTGGGTTGGGCTATGTATTCCCAGGGGTGGCAGACCTCCTAGGTCAGTTGAGTGTTGGCACAACTTCAATTCCCATAGCCATTGGTCTGATATGGATGATGTATCCTCCCCTTGCCAAAGTCAGGTACGAAGAGCTCAGGAAGATCGTGACCGCAAAGGGATCGAAGACCATGCTGATAGAGTCATTAGTGCTGAATTACTTAGTCGGTCCATTTCTAATGTTCGTTTTAGCTTGGGTCTTCCTCGCCCCCTTCCCAGAATTCAGGAACGGCATAATACTTGTGGGTCTCGCCAGGTGCATAGCCATGGTCATAGTGTGGAACGACCTGGCTGAGGGTGATAATGAATGGGCTGCGATACTCGTGGCACTGAATTCGGTATTCCAAATCGCATTTTACTCAATATATGCCTACTTCTACATTACGCTGGTAAGCTCATGGATCGCAGGGACAGGCACTGTCGTTCAAATCTCTCTTGTCGAGATTGCAACCTCTGTGCTGATTTACTTGGGAATACCTTTTTTTTGGGGGCATGATCACCCGGTTTTTCTTCCTAAAGAGGAAGGGCAGGGAATGGTACGATAAGGTGCTTATGCCTAGGCTAAGTCCAACATCCCTCTTCGCCCTGCTCTTCACAATAGTAGTAATGTTCTCCCTTAAGGGGGAGTACATCGTCACACTCCCAATGGACGTGGCAATGATTGCCATGCCCCTTCTCTCCTACTTTATCATAATGTTCCTGTTGTCTTTCCTGATCGGTAATAGGTCAGGTCTAGATTACAAGAGGGTGGCTGCGCTATCCTTCACCGCGGCAAGCAATAACTTTGAACTAGCGATAGCGGTTGCCGTCTCGGTTTTCGGCCTCGCCTCCAAGGAGGCTTTTGCAACAGTGATAGGACCGTTGATTGAAGTGCCTGTTATGATCTCCTTGGTAAACGTGGCGCTATGGTTCAGAAAAAGACTCTACAGGATTGAGGTTAAGTAAGCAAAAATTTATTTTTTAACCTCCCGAAAAATTCAAATATTTGAATATAATAATTGCTCCATCCGCTCGAGGGTTGCTAATGGCTCTAGAATTGTTGATCGACCTTCTGTTGGCAGGGGTAAACTCTTTGGTGGACTACGTGGCTCTCCACGTAATCACCTGCCTGATACCTGCTTTTCTACTTGCAGGGGCGATCAACACCTTCCTCTCAAAGGATGTGATAATAAGGTATTTGGGATATGCGAGGAGCAAGCTTGTCTCCTTTCCATTGGCGGCGGTATCCAGCCTAGGTCTGGCTGTCTGCTCATGCACAATAATCCCAATAGCCTCCGGCCTCTACAAGAGGGGCAGCAGCATAGGGCCTGCCTTCATATTTCTTTGGACCGCCCCTGCACTTAATATATTGGCAATCACATATACGGGTAGCATACTGGGTTTAGATTTTGTCATAATGAGAATAATAGGCGCTCTATCCACGTCCTTCTTGGTGGGTCTTATAATGGTGAGCGTCTTCAGGAAAGAAGATATTGAAAGGAGCAAAAATCTAAGAGCGCACTCTTCGAAGTCGGTGGAAAACTCGCCCCTTAAGGGCCGGAAGATTTTAGGGTTAATTATATTACTAGTGGCGCTCTTACTGCTCCCTAACTACTTGGGCGTAGGAAGATCCTATCTAGAAAAGTTCCTGATATTCGCAATTCTCCTTGTCCCCCTTTCATTTTACGTCTGGCGCACAATGTCGTATTTGGAGATCAAGGCTTGGATCAGTGAGACGTTGTGGTTTGTCAGAATGATATTCCCTTTGTTGCTGGCTGGAGTTTTCATAGTCGGCGTGATCGGCGCGATCTTACCGGAGGCCTGGGTAAGATCTGCAGTTGGGAGCAATGACTTGGTGCCAACATTCCTGGCGAACATTATCGGCGCCTTGAGTTATTTCTCAACAATGACCGAAGCGCCTTTTGTTAAGATGCTGCTGGGACTTGGGATGGGCAAAGCACCTGCTCTGGCTTTGCTACTCACAGGTCCTGGAATGAGCCTGCCAAATATGATAGCAATAATGAGAATATTTCACTGGAAGAAGGGAGTGGTTTACATACTCTCAGTCGTCATAATATCCACTTTCATCTCATTTTTACTTGGAAATATTTTCTAACTCTTATGAAAACGCCCTTCCATTTTGGTAATTGTGGCTTTTTGGGATGATAATTATTAAGCCATTTGAAATGCCCGGGAATAGGAGCATCCACTCTACTTCAATTGCAGCGTTGAGAATTTTTCAGTCTCTGACCCGTTTAGCTCTTCCATCTGTTTAAACGATTATTAGGGATATTTATATATTCGAATTAAACAAATATGTTGCTGGTGATGATATGGGAGAATATTCCATAATGATCTTTGGAGCAGACCCTCCCTGTCCAAGGTGTAAGGCAACAGAGAGGGTGGCAATAGAGGCTTCTAAGGAGCTTGGACTGAATGTAAAGGTGAAACATATCTCTGCGCTTTCAGAGGAAGCCGACAGGTACGATATCCTTTCGACACCTGCAGTGGTTATAAAGGATAAAGTGGTGATATCCGGGAGGGTACCTTCTAAGGAAGAGTTCAAAAGCCTTTTGATCAAGGAGTTCGGAATCAAAGGCTAAAACCCATTTAATTTTTAATTTTGATGATAATTAATTAAAGGAGAATCAAAAACATTTTTTGTCTACGCAATGATGCCCCTTCCGATTAAGAGGGGCAATTGGCTATGTTTTAGATTCTGACTCCTAAAGAAATACAAAAATACTTCCTTGGAGTTTATTATTAGTCATGAAGATCCAAAGAGTACCTGGAAATAATAAAAAGCACAAAGTCTTTGTCTACGCACTCAGTACTTGCGCGTGGTGTAAAAAAACCAAGCAATTTCTCAAGGACAAGGACGTAGAGTATGAATATGTAGATGTAGATCTGCTCTCAAAAGAGGATTTGGAGAAAGTCAAGGCTGAAATTGCCAGTCGCGGAGCACAGCTGCTCTTTCCACTTATAGTGATTGATGATAAGGTAATAATCACAGGTTTCAGAGAAGATCAGATTAGTGGTGCTCTGGCTTGACTTCTCTTGAAGAAGTTAGAAGAAGGGTGGAGATGGACGCAGAATCTAGGGGATACAAGCTGAACCCTGACGCCTCTTTCCTCAATGACCTTCTTGAAGGCCTAAAAACCAACGAGGAGCGATACGGTTATCCTTCCTGCCCGTGCAGGTATGCTGCAGGGATCTTTGAGCTAGATAAGGACATCATATGTCCTTGTGATTACAGGGACATTGACGTCGAGGAGTTTGGCTCATGCTACTGCGGTCTCTTTGTGAGCAAAGAGGTGTACGAAGGAAAGAGAAAGTTAGAGCCAGTGCCTGAGCGTAGGCCTATCAAGTTCATCGAAAGGGCCTTGAGCGGTCGCATAACCCCAGAAACCACTCAAGAAGTTAAGAAAGAAGAGAGGATTTCGGAGGTGGTTGGCGGTATGAAATTCTGGTATTGCAAGCAGTGTGGCTATGTGGCATTCCGAGAAGAGCCTCCCTATATCTGCCCAATTTGCAAGGCGAAACGCGAGTTCTTCGCAGAGATTAACCTGTCAGTCTCTGCCAGGGGCTGAACTACGAAGATTCTGCTGCACAAGTGTAATGGAAGCTTTGGGCGGGTCACTCTTTAACCCTTTCTACCCTGATTTCTATGGTCTTCCAGTCCTCCCCTACGCCCTTCAGCGCCGTCACCCCTCCTGAGATCATGCCACCGAGCATTTGGTTAACAAACTCGTTAATGGGTATCTCCTTTCCATCAACTACCACTTTTACCCTCATAATTTTGCCCCCCAAATACAGTTTTTGGAATCTCTTAACAACCTTAACTCCTTTTTATTAGAATTATTTATTATAAATTATAAAAATTTATACTATCTTTTCTGGTATCATCAGACCAACACCTGTGAGGGCTGATAATTCAGCGAGAAAACCCCTGATTTTAGCCGTGGGGGCATTAATGGAAAACCATTTATCGCGTAGCCGATTGTCAAGCTATGTAGCTGGGTCTTGGCGCCCCATCTTTGCTCTCTGATGGTTGCGGGATCGTGGGAAGCGGTAACGGTGGGGGTATGTTGAGCGACCTGGCCAGTATCACCCCCTCAATGAAAGAAACATTAGCTATGGTCTGCAAGAGTGGGGACGGAAGCATCCTCTTGCCCTCGAAGGACTTCTTTATATCTTCCAGTTCCCTCCTTTCGCCAGTCACCCTGGCCACACCTTTTATCGTCAGGTTTGCGACTGCAGGGTTATAATTCACGGTAAATATGAAACTGCACTCAAGGCTGTCGTCGATCGGCGTGAGTTTAACAACACTTATGTTGGTGGTGATTTGAATGTTGCTAGCTCCTCCAACCTCCATGAGCTTCTCTCCGGAAATATGGCTCAAGCTTATAGATATATTCAATGCGCGCACCTTCTTTCATAGAATACGAGTCGATTTTGATAAACCTGCCGACCTTTATTTACTTTCCAGCTCAACCTCTACCTCTTCCTCTTCCACCCATACCTCTCCACGTCATAGAAGGGGAAATCTGTGACCGTTCCCCTTTCGTCGCGACCCCTGATTTTAATTGTCACCTCATCCCCTAACTTTGCACTTGAAGGCAGGTACGCCATTGCTATCCCGCAATTTATCGTCGGAGAGTAAGTCCCACTGGTAACAAACCCGATCTCTTTGCCCTCTGAGTAGACCTTGTAACCCTCCCTGGGTATGCCCTTGCCTACCATTTTTATTCCAAATCTCTTCTTTGTGATGTTGTCCTTGACCCTCTCAAGCGCAGCTTTTCCAACAAAATTCTCCTTCTGAAGCTTCACGGCAAACTCGAGCCGTGCCTCGAACGGGTTGATCTCCTCGTTTATCTCGTGTCCATACAGCGGCAGACCTGCCTCGATCCTAAGGACGTCCCTGGCACCAAGCCCTGCTGGGGCTGCATCCAACGATACAAGGCTTCTCCAGATGTCCTCTGCCATCTCGGTAGCTTCTGAGATCAGCTCGAACCCATCCTCGCCCGTATACCCTGTCCTAGTTATGAGGCATTTTGCCGCCTTGACATACCCCTCTGTGCCCCTGAACCTCTTGAGGGCATCCAATTTTCTGTCGCATATCTGCTGAAGAATTGCCTCTGCCTGAGGTCCTTGAATGGCGAGCATGAAACTCCTGTCTGACAGGTCCTTTACTTCTACATCAAATCCTTTGGCGTGTCCCTCGACCCAGTTCATGTTCTTTTCTCTGTTTGCGGCATTCCATACAACCAAATAAGACTCCTCTCCTCTTCTGAAAACAATAACATCGTCCTTTATGCCCCCGTCCTCGTTGAGTATCAATGCGTACCTTGCTTGGTTCAACTCCAATTTGGAGATTTCTTGGGACGTGATGAAGTCCAAAAAGGCGCCGGCATCCTTTCCCGAGAAGGATACCCTCCCCATGTGGCTAACATCGAATAACCCTGCCCTGTTCCTGACGCTCATGACCTCTTCTGATATGCTCTCATAAAGTAATGGCATGTCAAAACCCGCAAACTCCACAATATTCGCCTTTTCACTATGGACCTTGTAAAGCGGGGTCCTCTTTCCCATTTTACCCACACCAACTAAAGACCTGAAAGTATATCTTTATCAAAGGGTAAATATCTTTTTGTCAATTTCTCTTATAACCCGATGTCGCGTTTTATCTTGACATAGATTAAAGAGCAGATCAGTTTGTACTCATATCATAACCCGGCAACTTCAGTAGCTCTTCCTGGAACTCTTTCGATTTTAGAGTACTCAAGAACTCCTGGACTGCCTCTTTTTTACGACTCTCGGGGGAGACGACAAAATCGTACTCTTCATATCCGATGGGTATAAAATCAAGATCATAGTTGGCCGCAGCGCTCATCACCCCGATGCCCATGTCCGCCCTTCCTTGGCTAACAGCCGCCGCCACTGCCGAGTGCGTCTTAGCCTCCCACATGTACCCCCTGATCTTCCTGGTGGTCTCCTCAAAGTTTAGCCCCACGCCCTCACAGATCCTTCTCAACATGTGGTCTGTCAGGATCCTAGTTCCGGACCCCCTGTTTCTATTCACAAACGTTATTTCTTCTCTCAAAATGTCCTCCAATCCTCTTATTGATTTTGGGTTGCCCTTCTTAATCATTATTCCTTGGAGGCGCCGATAGCCCTTAACTAGGCTCTCCTCAGGGAGCCCAAACCTTCTCACAAAATCTCTGTTATATCTCATAGTCTGTGGATCCAACAGGTGGACCCCCGCTATATCTGCCTCCCTTTTGGCAACAGCCTCTAGACCGCCAAGGGAACCGATGTTTACGACCTTTGACCTTATCCCGGATTTATTGAAGAGTGTTTCAAGTAATCTATCCAGGGCCGGGCAGTTGCTCCCCATTATGACGAGATCTGCTAGGCTTTTTTCATCATGGAACAAATTAACCTGGACCTCCTTTCCCTCGTCCAGAAATTCTATGTTTTCGTTTATTACAATGTACCCGTCTGCCTTCGCCAGCGTTCCAATGGCGCCCGAACTTGCGAATATAGGATAGGCAATGTTGAAACCTTCCCTTTTTATCACATGGACTGGTAGGAACCACCTTCTCCCCCTTGCAGCATTGACCCTCTCTGAGAGTTTTGCTAGGATTCTTGCGCCCTCTCCCTTCTTTTTGAGAGAGACGCTCTCGATGTACGGCCTCACTATCTCATTGAAGATCATTAACGCCGAGACTGGGTATCCCGGGAGCCCGAATACAGGCTTCCCTTGGTGGAGCGCAACAACAGTTGGCTTTCCTGGCTTCACGTTTAGACCGTGCACAATTATGCCTTGATCGCAAACATCTTCGAGAACTCTGTAGACTATGTCTCCTACGCCAGCGGAGGTCCCGCCCGAAACTATCACCGCATCGCAGATCCTTAGCCCTTCAGCAACCCGATTTTTTATATCGTCGTATTCGTCCTTAGCCCTTCCCAGGCTGATCACCTCCGCCTCCTCTTCATAAAGGGCTGCGGTTATGGAGGGCGAGTTAGCGTCGTATATCTTTCCAAACTCCAGATTCTCCCCCTGCCCTACGAGTTCGTCTCCTGTGGAGAGAAGCCCTATCCTTGGTCGTCTAATAACATCAACTTCTCCAAGTCCCATCGCGGCAAGCAGGCCTACCTCTCTCCTGCCCAGGACGGTCCCCCTTCTCAGGACTAGCTCCCCCATCTGAATGTCCGAACCTGCCGAAGCCACGTTCTCCCCTGGTGTCGTTCCCCTGAATATCTGAACATAATCCCCCACTTTCTTCGTATACTCTACCATTACCACCGAATCTGCCCCCTTTGGCATGGGCGCGCCTGTGGCTATTTCCGCGCATTCACCTCTGCGGATCTCTCTCAACTCAGTGTCCCCCGCGTCTATCCTAAAGGCTACCCTCAGTGCCACCGGTCTCTGCTCAGAAGCCCCTTCTAAGTCCGATGATAAAACTGCGAACCCGTCCATCTCCGCCCTGTCAAAAGGGGGGAGGTCCACCCTTGAAATTATAGACTTTGCCAGAACTCTGCCAGAGGCTTCAAAGATCTTCACAGACTCTGTCTCTAGATCTTTCCTCACGCCCCTGAGTATTCTATCCCTTGCCTCTTCTATGCTCATCAGCCTGTGAAATATCCTCCTCAATTTAAGAATCCCCCCTGAGCAGCTCGACCTCGACCTCGGATCCCTCTTCCAATCCTTCAAGGTCCTCCTTAATGATCACAAGACCGTCCGCCTTTGTTATTGAGGAGAGTAGCCCGGAGCCTGTGATGGCTATGGGATCTGCGAATAGCCTTCCCTCTCTCCTCACCAGCGTTACCCTCAAGAAGTGCCTCACGCCTGGTGTACTTGCCACGCTCCTCGTCATGAAGGCTCTGACTTTTTCCCTTTTCGGGGGCTTTCTCCCTGTCCATGCATACAGGACCGGCACCGCCAAACTCTCGAAACCCACCAGCGCTGATACTGGATAACCTGGGAGCATCATTACAGGTACACCTTCAACAACCCCGAAGCCAGTGGGTTTTCCAGGCTTAACGGCGAGTCCATGGAAAATTAGGGAGAACCTGGTTTTGAGTATCTCCGGTAGCAGGTCCTTGCCCCCCATTGAAGTCCCGCCGATTGTTACTATCAAATCAGCCCTCTTTGAGAGCTCGATCAACTCGGCCGAAATCCTGTCAAAATCGTCTGGCACGATGCCGCGGTCCAAAACTTCACATCCGATCTCCCTCAAAGCACCCACTACCATAGGTCTTGTGGAGTCTATTGTCTTTCCGCTGGCAGCTCTCGCCCCATCAACCTCTGTCAACTCTTCTCCGGTTGAAAAGACTGCCACCCTTGGCTTTCTCCTCACCATCACGCTCCCCTCACCTATGGAAGCCAGAACTCCGATGTGCCAAGGCCTCAGAAGTTCGCCCCTCCTGATAACAACCTCCCCTGCCCTAATGTCCTCCCCCTTTAGAGAGATATTTGCAAACTTTGGGGCAGCCCTCTTGACCTTTACAAGCCCTCCCTCCACCTCGCAATCCTCGAGCATCACCACCGCGTCTGCCCCCTTTGGGATTGGTGCCCCTGTGTAGACTTCGTAACACTCCCCCTCGCCGATCTCGCCAACGTGGGATCCTGCCTCAATCGTGCCCTTGAGCTTAAAGAAGGCAGGGTTTGATGGACTTGCGCTGAATGTCTCGCATGACCTAACTGCAAAACCATCCACCGCCGCCCTGTCGTAAGGTGGCACATCTATCTTTGAGACTACGTCATTCTCTAAGACCCTGCCACACGACTCTTTGGAAGGCACCCTCTCGGATCCCAAATTCTTAGATCCGCAAACCCTCATTACTAATTCGAGCGCCTCGCTCACACTTTTCAGCTCTTGGAAGCCTTTCTTTCTTTGTAAACTTGCCATCCCGATCTAACCCATCATATAAGCGATCTCCTCATTTTTAAAATATTCATCGTCACTCACCCAAAGCGTTTCTGGGAATGTACATTTTCTGCGCATCATCCTGTAGCTGTTGCTAACCGTTTTGTCATCATAGTTATAGCAAAAGCTTAATACCCTATGCAATCAATCCTTACGCGTTACAGGAGGCCGAAATTTGTCGGGACAACCTGATGAAATTGTAGAATTAGTTTCGAAATATACGTATGGGACATGGCGTGCACAAAAAGGATGGAAGAAACCACCCCACATCGTGGACGCCGAGGGGGTCTACTTCACGGATGTCACAGGGAGGAAACTCCTGGACTTCTCCTCGCAGCTCATGTGCTCCAACCTCGGCCACAAGAACAAAGCTGTGATAGATGCCATAATAGAGCAGGCTAAGAAGATGCCGTACATATCCCCTGCCTATGCCGTTGAGGTCAGGGCTAGGGTGAGCAAGGCTCTCGTGGAAGTTCTGCCACAGGGCCTAGAGAAGATCTTCTATTCCACATCAGGCACCGAGGCCAACGAGGCAGCCCTCAAGATTGTAATGATGTACCAAAAGCCCAGAGGCGCGTACAAAATAATCTCCAGATACCACTCCTACCATGGATCTACCATGGGCTCTATTGCCTGCACAGGCGACCCCAGGAGATGGTTCATAGAACCAACCGGGAAGATCCCCAGTGTAATATTCGCACCTGACTGTTACTGCTACAGGTGCCCATTCAAGCAAGAGTACCCTGACTGTGGCATAACCTGCGCAGAGTATGTTGATTACATGATAAAGAATGAGGCGAATGTTGCTGGAATAATAGTTGAACCTGTAGTTGGTACGAACGGAGTCTTGGTGCCTGTCAAGGAGTACCTCCCGAGGCTGAAGCAGATTGCAGAAGAGAACAACGTCATATTCATTGCCGACGAGGTGATGTCCGGCTGGGGAAGAACTGGAACCTGGTTTGCCGTCGATAACTGGGGAGTAAAGCCTGACATATTAACCACAGCAAAAGGGAGCACCGGGGCTTACACGCCGTTGGGAATTACTGCGACGACCAGGAAGATAGCCGAATACTTCGAGGAGAACTACTTTGCGCACGGGCATACCTATGAGGCACACCCATTGGCCATGGCACCCGTCGTAGCCGCCATTAATGAGTACAGGCGCCTCAACCTGTTCGAGAACGCCAAAAAGATGGGCGAATACCTTGGTAAGAGGCTAAACGAACTCAAGGACCGGCACGCCTCGGTCGGTGATGTGAGAGGGATCGGCCTGTTCTGGGCTTTGGAGATCGTGAAGAACCGTAAGACAAAGAAGCCGTTCAACACGCGTGCAGACAAGGCAGCGGGCCTCCCGCTGATGGTGGACAAGGTTGCGGCAGAGCTCAACAAACGTGGAGTGTACGTATCATCATGGATAAGCCACTTCGTGATCGCACCACCCCTTATCGTAAACAAGGAACAGATAGACTTCGGGGTAGATGCATTTGATGAAGCGCTAAAGGTTGCAGATGCAGAAGTGGAGAAATAAAATAGCCCATTAACAAATCAAACTCAAACGAGAACTTTTTTACCCTTCCTTTTTCTTCTTTCTTCTTTCTTCTTCCTCCCTTCTTCGTACTTCTTCCTTCATACTTCTTAACTTTCTAATTTTGTCGTTTGTTCGCTGTGAGCCTTTCTTGTTCTATGCTCCTTGAGCTTTTGTTATTCTGACGTCACTCACTACCATCGCAGGCAGATATATGGGAGTCCTCACCTCCCACCACTTGACCCACTTTCTCTCCTTACAAATCGCACTGATTGAACTGAAGATTCTTACAAGGTTGTCACTGATCCTCACACCCTTCAGCGACCCCTTTATCACGCCATTCTCTATTAGGAATATGCCGTCTCTGCATATTGTGGAAAAATCTCCTGTGCTGTAATTCTGGAATCTTGTATACCAGTTACTCACTATGTACAGGCCGGTTTTGATGTCTTCGAGAGCCTCCTTGAATCCGATATTTCCCGCTTCAACAATCAAATTCCAGGGCAGTGGAGTTATCCATCCTGCGTTTCCGGTGCTCTCGGTTTTGAATTTTGCTGCCGTCTTTGCATTGTGAAGGTAACCCTTCACCACGCCATTCTCTATGATTGTGTTCCTCCTGGTCTTTGTCCCCTCATCATCAAAAGTCCTGGAACAGAGCCCATCTTCGCTGGAGCCGTCGTCAATTACAGTTAGACCCTCCGAGAAGATCATCTCCCCAATTTTACC
>Ga0315298_1000299_pt1 | contig 97868 bp, 82 predicted proteins | sample WHS_1_MG_FD_203077 | JGI IMG/M metagenome (GOLD analysis project Ga0315298, IMG submission 203077) | Extremophilic microbial mat communities from Washburn Hot Springs, YNP, Wyoming, USA - WHS_1_MG | ecosystem: Environmental > Aquatic > Thermal springs > Hot (42-90C) | place: USA: Wyoming...
CGCCAAACTTGGCCGACAGCACGGTGGTGATGGCCGCCGTCAGCGTGGTCTTGCCGTGGTCCACGTGACCAATCGTGCCCACGTTGACGTGCGGCTTGGTCCGCTCAAACTTTTCCTTCGCCATGATTCAAACTCCTCAAGCCTACAAAGATGGACAAATCGATAAATTCAAATGGTGCCCATGGCGGGAATCGGACCCGCGACCTCTCCCTTACCAAGGGAGTGCTCTGCCACTGAGCCACATGGGCCTGAACGCTTGCACGCTCAAGAAAAAACCGTTACATAACAACACTAAATACCGCAGGAGCTGGAGCGGGAGACGGGAATCGAACCCGCGCCATTAGCTTGGAAGGCTAAGGTTCTACCATTGAACTACTCCCGCCTTGCCTAGCCCTGGACACCCTGGCGAGGCCCGCAGCGACCAACTCGGAGCGACTGATCGTCGCCAACACGACGAAGCCCGCAGCAAAAACCAAAAGCAGCAAAGCACATCATTCTTGCGCCTGGTGGAGAGGGCTGGATTCGAACCAGCGTACTCGTAAGAGGGCAGATTTACAGTCTGCTGCCATTAACCACTCGGCCACCTCTCCGAGGCGAACCGCAGATTCTTAGCGATTTTTGCGGCAATGTCAAATAGAAGGCCTTTTAGCCGGGTCAATCGAAGAGCGCGCGCAGGGCCGTGCCGGGGTCGTCCGCGCGCATGAAGGCTTCGCCGACGAGGAAGGCCTGAACGCCGGCGGCCCGCATGCGCGCGACGTGATCGGCGGTCAGAATGCCGCTTTCGGTCACAACGACGCGGCCCTCAGGAATCTGCGGCAGCAGATCGAGGGTGGTCTCCAGCCGGGTTTCAAAGCTGCGCAAGTCGCGGTTGTTGATGCCAAGCAGTGGCGTGCGCAGCGCTAGCGCCGCCTCCAGTTCAGCCGCGTTGTGCACCTCGACCAGCACATCGAGGCCGTAGCTCATCGCCTCGGCTTCCAGTTCGATCAATTGCGCCCGCGGCAGAGCGGCGGCGATCAACAGCACGCAGTCAGCCCCCATCGCGGCGGCCTCGGCGATCTGGTAGGCGTCGACCATGAAATCCTTGCGCAATACGGGCAGCGCGCAAGCCGCCCGCGCCTGCTGCAGATAAGACGCCGCCCCCTGGAAGTACTGCACATCGGTAAGCACGGACAAGCAGGTGGCGCCCCCGGCCGCGTAGCTGCGAGCGATAGCGGCCGGATCGAAGTCGGCCCGCAGAACCCCGCGCGACGGACTGGCCTTTTTCACTTCCGCAATAACGGCCGGCCCGCCCGCGGCGACTTTGGCCTGCACCGCGGCGGCAAACCCCCGCGTTGGGTCCCGCGCCGCAGCCTGCTCGCGCAGCGCCGATAAAGGCACCTGCTCGCGAGCCGCCGCCACTTCTTGCGCTTTGGTGGCGAGGATGCGCTGAAGAATGTCGCTCTCAAGAAACTCGCTGGGCCGCCCCGAGAGTTTCTTGCCCCTTGAGGGGAGAGCCGAGCGAAGCGAAGGGTTTCGGGGTGGGCTCATACGCTGGTCGCCGGTTTTTGCAGGGCACGGGTGACGCGCACGAACTCTTGCATTTTGTCGCGCGCTGCGCCGCTGGAAATGGCTTCGCGCGCCATCTGCACGCCGTCGATCAATGCGGGCGCGACGTTCGCGGCGTACAGCGCGACCCCTGCATTGAGTGCCACGATGTCTCTGGGCGCGCCCGCCACATCGTTGAGCGCCTCGTGCATCAACTCGATGGACTGAGCCGGGCCTTCCACCCGCAGCGCCTCCAGTGGCGCGGACTTCAGCCCGAGATCGCCGGGGTGAATGGCGTATTCGCTGATCTGGCCGTTCTTGAGTTCGCCAATCAGCGTCTCGCCCGACAGCGACACCTCGTCGAGACCATCCAGCCCGTGCACCACCAGGGCGTGCTCGCTGCCCAGCCTTTGCAAAACACGCACCAGAATACCGACCAGATCGGGGTGGAACACCCCCAGCAACTGGTTAGGCGCACCTGCGGGGTTGGTCAGCGGGCCGAGAATATTGAATAGAGTGCGCACCCCCAACTCCTTGCGCACCGGCGCCGCGTGCTTCATGGCCGGATGGTGGTTGGGCGCGAACATGAAGCCGATGCCGCATTCGGCCAGACTTTGCGCCACTTGCTCTGGCGTGAGCTGGATGTTGGCGCCCAGCGCGTCGAGCGCGTCGGCCGAGCCGGAGGAAGAACTCACGCTGCGCCCGCCATGCTTGGCCACCTGCGCCCCGGCGGCGGCGGCGACAAACATGCTGGCGGTGGAGATATTGAAGGTGCGCGCGGAATCGCCCCCTGTGCCGACGATGTCGACCAGGCGCTTTTTATCGGCCACTTCGACCGGCGTGGCGAATTCGCGCATCACCATCGCGGCGGCGGTGATTTCGCCGATGGTTTCCTTTTTCACCCGCAGGCCGGTGATGAGCGCGGCCATCATGACCGGGGACATCTCGCCGGTCATGATGCGGCGCATCAGCCCGATCATTTCATCGTGGAAGATTTCGCGGTGCTCGATGACGCGCACCAGCGCATCGTGATTACTGATGGTCATGGAAGTGGCCCTCGTTCAACGCCAGAAAATTCTGCAGCAGCCGGTGGCCGTGCTCGGTCTCGATGGACTCCGGGTGAAACTGCACGCCCTCGATGGCGAAATGGCGGTGACGCACCCCCATGATTTCGCCATCTTCGGTCTGCGCGGTAATTTCCAGGCAGGCCGGCAGGCTGTCGCGCTCGATGGCCAATGAGTGATAGCGCACCACGGTGTACGGACTGGGCAGATCGGCGAACACGCCTCGGCCGTCATGGGTGATGGGGCTGGTCTTGCCGTGCATGATTTGTCGCGCCCGCACGACTTGGCCGCCAAACGCGGCGCCGATGGCCTGATGCCCCAGGCAGACGCCCAGAATGGGCAGTCGCCCGGCAAAATATTGCAGCACCGGCACGGAGATACCCGCCTCGGCGGGCGAGCAGGGTCCGGGAGAAATGACGATGCGCTCGGGATTGAGGGCCGCGATGGCTTCGAGATCGAGCTCATCGTTGCGCACGGTGTGCACGTCCTGGCCGAGTTCGCCGAAATATTGCACCAGGTTGTAGGTAAAGCTGTCGTAGTTGTCGATCATCAGCAGCATGATGGGCTCCGTAGGTCTGGGAAGAGAGGGGGCGGACGGCGCTTTAGCCGTCCAGCCCTTCCTGCACTTGCTCGGCCGCGCGCAACACGGCGCGGGCCTTGGCCTCGGTTTCGCGCCATTCCATCTCGGGCACGGAATCAGCCACCACGCCAGCGGCCGCCTGCACGTACAACCAGTTGTCTTTGACGATGCCGGTGCGAATGGCGATGGCCAGATCCATGTCACCGGCAAAACTCCAGTAGCCGATGGCCCCGCCGTACAGCCCGCGGCGGGTGGGTTCGAGTTCGTCGATCACTTCCATGGCGCGAATCTTGGGCGCGCCCGACAGCGTGCCTGCCGGGAAAGTGGCGCGCAGCACGTCCATCGGCGTGCGCTGCGGTTGCAGCAGCCCCTCGACGTTGCTGACGATGTGCATCACATGCGAATAGCGCTCGATGGCGAACGCCTCGGTCACCTTCACGCTGCCGGTCTGCGCGATTCGACCCAAATCGTTGCGCGCCAGGTCGATGAGCATCAGATGCTCGGCCCGTTCCTTCGGGTCGGCCAGCAGTTCGGCCTCGTTGCGCACATCGGCCTCGGCGGTGGCGCCGCGCGGCCGCGTGCCCGCCAGCGGGCGGATGGTGACCTTGCGTCCTTCGGGCACGGCCTCTTCGCGCACCAGAATCTCGGGCGATGAGGCCGCAATCTGAAAGTCGCCGAAGTTGAAATAAATCATGTACGGCGAAGGGTTGAGCGAGCGCAGCGCACGGTAGAGCGACAGCGGCGAATCGCTGAAGCGCTTGCGCAGGCGCTGCCCCACCTGCACCTGCATGAAGTCGCCGGCGGCGATGTAGTCCTTCGCCTTCTCGACCGCTTTCAGATAGTCGGCCTTGCCGAACTCGCGCTCGATCGGCGTCACGCTGCTGCGCTGCATGGGCGGCGCCGAAACGGAATAGCGCAGTTGCTCGCGCAGACCGCGCAAGCGCGAGCGCGCCTGGCTGTAGGCCTCGGGCTGGCCGGGGTCGGCATAGACGATGAGGTAGAGCCGCCCCGACAGGTTGTCGATCACGGCAAGTTCTTCGCACAACATCAGCAGGATGTCGGGCATACCCAGCGGATCGGGCTTGGGATGCTTGGCCGCAGACGCCATCAGGCGCGGCTCGATGTAGCGCACCGCGTCATAGCCGAAATACCCCGCCAACCCGCCGCAAAAACGCGGCATGCCCGCAGGCAGCGCCACCTTGAAGCGGGCGTGGAACGCCTCGATGAAATCCAGCGGCGGCGCTTCGGAGGTTTCCACCACCGCGCCGTCGCGCAACACCTCGGTGAGGCCGTTCTTCACCCGCACCTGCGTGCGCGCGGCCAGGCCGATGAAGGAGTAGCGGCCGAAGCGCTCGCCGCCGACGACGGATTCCAGCAAAAAAGTGTTTTGCCCGGCTCCTGCGCCTACCCCCAGCTTGAGGTAGAGCGACAGGGGAGTTTCCAGATCCGCCAGCGCTTCAGACACGAGCGCAATGCGGTTGTAGCCCTGGCGGGCCAGTTCTTTGAATTCGAGTTCAGTCATGTTCGTCTCAAGGGTCGGCTGCCCCGCAGGGGCGGGCAGCGGATATCACGGGAGCGCGGCTTGTTGCCGACACGGCCCTCGCGCATTGACGCGCGGATGGGGCGCAGATCGGAGGTGATTCAGGCCGCAGCAGCGGGCACGATCAGCCAGAACCGCCAGGGCCAGGCCCCCCGGTCTCCAGAACCCGATGCGTGTCGCCGATGGATGAACATGGACAGTGAATGAATCGCGCAGATCTATCCGAGTGAGCGAATGTAGCAAACTCGTAGGGCCATTGTCCGCGTAACGGGCTCAAACGCGGCCTTAAGCGCCGAAGTTTTCCGGCATCTGTACCGCGACGACCTCGCCGCGCACGGTGGCCACGCCGCCCGCAAACACCGTGGACTCCACAATGACCTTGCGGCCCTTGATTTCTTTGACACGACCGCGAATTTCAAGCTCCGTGCCCAAGGGCGTCGGCTTGAGAAAATCGACATGCAGCGATCCGGTGACAAAACGGAACGCCGGTGGCGTGTCCATCTCCCGCCCTTCGGCACGGTACATCGCCGCTGCCGCCGTGCCGGTGCTGTGGCAATCGATCAGCGAGGCGATCAAGCCGCCGTACACAAAGCCAGGCACTGCGATGTGATAGGGCTGGGGCGTGAAGCGCGTGACCGTTTCATCACCATCCCAGACCGTCCGGATCTGATGCCCCTCGGCATTGAGGCGGCCGCAGCCATAGCAGTGCGCCAGCGCGTCGGGGTAGCTGTCCTGAAAAACCTTGGGCATGACGTCTCCTTCATGGGTGTCGTTGCAGTATCTTAAACGGCGCCCGATCCAAATTCACTTGTCAAAGCACGGCGTTTTACGAAAAATGAACGACCGTTCGATAACAGACAACAGGAGACTTCATGGATCACACCGCTCACAAGCCGCTGCGCACCTTCGGCGCAACCGCCTCGCTGATCACCGCACTGGCCACCGCATCCTTCATGCCAAGCGCGCAGGCGCTCACCCTGCACGGCGTGGATATTCCGCCGCAAGTGGATGTCGGCGGCAAGGCGCTGACGCTCAACGGCGCCGGTACCCGGTACGTGTTCTTTTTCAAGGTTTACACCGCCGCGCTGTATTTGCCGCAGAAAAGCACGCAACCGCAGGCGATTTACAACATGGCCGGGCCCAAGGAGTTGAAACTCACCCTGCTGCGTGATGTGAGCGGCAAGGAGCTCGGCGACAAACTCAACGAAGGCATCAAAAACAACCTCAGCCCGGAGGAGTTCAGCGCCTTCATTCCCAGCCTGGTGCAACTGGGCGGACTGTTTGCCCAAAAAAGCCAGATCAAAACCGGTGAAACGGTGACTATCCGCGAGATTCCCGGCAAGGGCAGCACCATCGCCATCGATGGCGTGCCCTCGGGCGGGGTGTTCACCGAGCCGCAGTTTTTCAACTCCATGCTCAAAATCTGGCTGGGCAAAGATCCTGCTGAAGACCGGCTCAAACGTGCGCTACTGGGCAACGAAGCGGACAGCAACTGACCGGCTTCACCGGGCAAGGCTTGCGCGCCGTCATGTTTGGTGACCACTCAAACACGCCGTTTCGGTGAAAACCCGAACATGCAAGGGGTGGGTTCATAAAATAAGATTTGGCTGATATACCCACAAACCACCCGAGGATCGTCCATGAAAACAGTTCTGACCGCAACCGCCATCGCGCTGGCCGCGACGTTCGGCGCCGTAAGCGCCAATGCCGCCGTCAAAGTGGGCGGCATTCCTGTGATGCAAACCGCCCCGGCCAACGGCGTGCCCCTGCTGATCAACGGCGCTGGCGTGGTCGATATGGGCGGCAAGATGGCCGCGGCGGTTTACCTGCCGCAAAACACCACGTCGGTCAGTAACATCATGACCATGCCCGGGGCCAAATCGATTCGCCTCACCGCCATTTCCAATATGTCGGCCGACGCTTTGGCCAAGGCGCTGGATGCTGGGGTGAAAAAAGGCGTGTCCGCCGCGCAGTACGCCTCGTTCAAGCCGGCGATGGACGCCTTCAGTAAACAACTGGCCAGCGTGAAGCAGATCGCCAAGGGTCAAACGGTTGAACTGCTGTTCGAACCCTCCAACGGCATCGTGCTGATGGGTCCGGGCTCGCATATCATTCCGGGCACCGGCAACGCCGAGCTGTATCAGGCCATGCTGCGCATGCTGCCCGCTGGCGTGCTGTCCAACACCTCGATTCAAAAGCAGAACATCAACGGCTGATCGTGTGGGCTCTGCCCACAAAAAAGCCGCTCCTGTTCGGAGCGGCTTTTTTATTGCTGCGTGCTGAATTATTCAGGCGGGCAGAGCAGATCGCCGATGCGGTCGGCAAAGCCATCTGCGTCCACCGCACGCACGGGTTCGCCGTGGTTGTAGCCGTAGGTGACCAGAGCCACCGGGCAACCGGCGGCACGGGCGGCCAGGGCATCGTTCTGCGAATCGCCGATCATCAGCACCACCGCGGTGGGCAGGCCGATCTGCTTGCAGGTTTCGACCAAGGGCATGGGGTCGGGCTTCTTGCGCGGGAAGGCGTCGCCGCCGTTGACCACCTCAAAGTGCGGTAGCAGCCCTTTGAGGTCGAGCAGTTCGCGTGCGTAGCGTGTGGGCTTGTTGGTGATGCAGGCCAGCCGCAAGCCCGCAGCCTTCAAGGACGCCAGCCCTTCGGGCACGCCGGGAAACGGGTTGGAATACTGGCCGTTGATGGTGCCGTAAATACGCTGATAGGTTTCGATGGCGCGCGGGTACAGGTCTTGGGCCTGATCGTCGGGGAGGTGAATGCGCAGGGTCTGCAGCACCAGATATTCGGAACCTTTGCCGATGCGATGCTCCACCTGCTCACGGCTGACCGCGGGCAGGCCGAGTTCGTCCATCAACCGCGACAGCGCCGCATGAAAGTCGCCCAGGGTGTCGATCATGGTGCCGTCGAGATCGACGATGGCGGCCTGCACGGCGTGGCCGACCAAGATCAGGGCAGGCGCCGCAGCGGCGCGGGCGTCCATCAGGCCACCGCCGCGAGGTTGGCGCGCATGGCGTCGATCACGGCCTTGTAGTCGGGCTTGCCGAAAATGGCGCTGCCGGCCACGAAAGTGTCCACCCCGGCCGCGGCGGCCGCGGCGATGTTGTCGGGCTTGATGCCGCCGTCGATTTCGAGCAGGATGTCGCGGCCCGTCTGTGCCTTGTAGGCGTCGAGCTTGGCACGCACCTGTTTGGCCTTGGGCAGGCTGCTTTCAATGAAACTCTGTCCGCCAAAGCCGGGGTTGACGCTCATCAGCAGCACCAGATCGACCTTGTCCATGACGTAGTCGAGCACGGAAAGCGGCGTGGCGGGGTTGAACACCAGCCCAGCCTTGGCGCCGCCGTCGCGAATCATCTGCAGGGTGCGATCGACGTGCTTGCTGGCTTCGGGGTGGAAGCTGACGATGTCGGCGCCCGCCTTGACGAAGGACTGGGCGATGGCATCGACCGGCTCGACCATCAGGTGCACATCGAGCGTGATGGGGGTGCCGTCGGCCTTCTTGCAGTAGGGCTTGATGGCCTCGGCCACCAGCGGGCCGATGGTGAGATTGGGCACGTAATGGTTGTCCATCACGTCAAAGTGGATGAAATCAGCGCCGGCGTCGATGACGTTGCGCACCTCCTCGCCCAGGCGGGCAAAGTCGGCCGAGAGAATGCTGGGAGCGATGCGGTAGGTTTTCATGGCGTTCATTTTAGAGGGATGCCCAACTGATTCTGTAGGGATTTGAACCCAACTACCTGACGCGGCGCAATTCCCTGAATGTCAAGCCATCTCAAGCGCGCACTCCACTGCTAACTCCTAGAATCGGGCGCATGTCGACCTATCAATTTTCCGTTTCGGTGATTCCGCAATACCTGCCCGAGCAGTCGGATGCGGAGCAAGGCGTCTATGCCTACAGCTACACCGTCACCGTGATCAACACCGGGCGCGTGGCCGCGCAGCTCATTTCCCGCCACTGGATCATTACCGACGGCGCGGGCAAGGTGGAGGAAGTGCGCGGCCTGGGCGTGGTGGGGCAGCAGCCTTTTCTCAAGCCCGGCGAAGCGTTCGAATACACCAGCTGGTCGCAACTGAGCACGCCGATGGGCAGTATGCGCGGCAGTTATTTCTGTGTCGCCGAAGATGGCGAGCGCTTCGAGGCGCATATTCCCGAATTCGCGCTGGTTCAGCCGCGGAGTCTGCACTGATGTTTTTTGCCAAGCGACGGGCGCGCAAGGCGGCGGCGCGCGCGGCGACGGAGGTGCATTCGCTGCTCGACGCGGCCAGCGCGCAGGCGCAGCCCGTGGAGCAAGCGCTCTGGATCATCGAACTGCTGGACTGGCTGCGACGCGGCCCCGACGCCGATCGCCTGCGCGAGGGTTTGAACCTCCCGCCGACTCTCGCTGCGCAAGACGGTGAAGACACTGCGGCGCCCGCCGAAATCCGCCGACTGCAAACCCTGCTGGACGTGCTCGACAACCTGCCCGAGCGCCGCGCCGAAATCGCCGCCGTGATCAACGGCCTGCTGCGCAACACCGATGCCACTTTGCTGCTGGCCGATTTCGGCTTCAGCCAGCGGCCTTCGTTTTTCAGCGAATTCAGCGAGCGGCTGGGCAACAAATGGCTGCCCAAATCGCCCGAGACGCGCGATCTCGCCGTGCTGTTCGCCCTGTTTTTTCCGCAGGCGCACGACGCCGTCTGGCTCGAAGCACTCGATGCCGACACCCTCGCGCGTCTGCGCGAATTGCTGGCCACGCGCGAGATCGAAACCGAAAAAACCGCCAGCGCGCAGCTCTGGCGCACCGCCCTGCTCGATGCGCTGACCTATACCGTCAGCCAGATCCGCGCCACCGGCTTCTCGCCCGATCTGCGCTCGCGTATGCACAACAGCGGCCCACTGGCGGGCGAGGTCGAAGCCCCGTTCAAGCAGCTGGCCGCGCAGTATGAAACGGTACAGGCGCTGCTGGCGCGGCAGCCCTCCGGCGACGAAGAGGCGCTGCGGCAGTCGCTCACCCTGTTTCGCGCCGGGTTGGAAGCCTGTCGCCAGCAGGCCGATTCGGTCACGGCGCATCTGGAAGACTACGGCACTTCGGTCAGCCTGGTCTATGTGCTGCACCAGCTGCATCAGCGCATCGACCGCGCCGAGGCGCTGCTCAATTGCCTGGTGGGCGACACCCCGGCGCGCGACACCGCCCACCTGTTCGCCAATTTCGTGCGCTTGAACGCCCAACGCCGCAGCCTGCGCGCCCTGTGGCGGCACAACACCGCCCTGCTGGCAGAAAAAATGGCCGAACGCCACGCCGAGACGGGCGAGCACTACATCACCCGCGACCGCCGCGAATATCGCGCCATGCTCGGCGCGGCGATGGGCGGCGGGCTGATCATGGGGTTCACCACCTGGATCAAGATCGGCATTCTCGGCCTGAAAACCGCGCTGTTCTGGACCGGCCTGCTCGCCGGGCTGAACTACGCGGTCAGCTTTGTCATCGTGCAATTGCTGCACTGGACCATCGCCACCAAACAACCGGCGATGACCGCACCGGCCATGGCCGACAAGCTCGGCGAGCTGTCCAAACCCGGCGGGGTGGAGCGATTCGTTGACGAAGTCGCCAACCTCACGCGCTCGCAGTCGGCCGGGGTGTTCGGCAACGTGCTGCTGGTCATGCCGGTGGCGCTGCTGCTTGGCCTGGGTGGGCTGGCCGTGTTCGGGCCGCAGTTTCTGCCCGTGCCCAAGGCGGAGAACGAGCTGCAATCGTTGTCGCTGCTCGGCCCTACGCCGCTGTTTGCCGCGTTTACCGGAGTGCTGCTGTTCCTCTCCAGTGTGATTGCAGGCTGGGCGGAAAACGCCTTCGTGCTGCACCGGATCGACAGCGCCATCGCCTGGAATCCGCGCATCCGGCGTCGCCTGGGCGCGCTGCGCGCTGCGCGTTGGGCCGCCTGGTGGCGTCGCAATATCGGCGTGATGTCGGGCAATGTGTCGCTCGGCCTGCTGCTCGGATTGACGCCGGAGTTTTTCCGCATTTTCGGGCTCGACCTGCAAGTGCGGCACGTCACCCTGTCATCGGGTCTGTTTGGCGCGGCGTGCGCCAGCCTGGGGCCCGCGGTCGTGAACGATCCGGCGTTCTGGTGGGCGCTGGCGGGCATTGCCGTCAACGGCGTGCTCAACGTCGGCGTGAGTTTCTATCTGGCCTACCGCCTGGCCTTGCGCGCCCGGGGCATTCAAGTGAAAGAGCGCCGCGCCATCTACACCAGCATTGCCCGTCGGCTGTGGCGCAGGCCCTGGACGTTCATCCTGCCGCCGCGACACGCTGCGGCCAGCGCACACGGCTGAGCATGACGTTGTTATCGCACCGACCGGGGTTGATGGGCCACGTCCGCACCGCCCTGCTCTGCCTGCTGGGGCTGGTACTGGCGTCCTGCGCCACGCCGCCCGCGCCGCCGACTTCTTCGCCCACGACCCTGCCGCCCACTTCGGCGCCGACGGCGCCTTGGCCTGCAACCCCGCCGGGCACCGCCGCCGCGCTCACCGGCCCCGGCGTGCGGCTGCAACCCGCGCAGTGGACCGATTTGCCTGGCTGGCCGCAAGACGATTTCAGCGGCGTCTGGCAAGCCTTCCGGCGCGATTGCGGCGCGCGCCTGCCCAGCGCGCTGGCGGCGGTGTGCCGACGCGCGGCGTCCGTGCCTTCGGACGATCCGCATGCGCAACGGGCATTCATCGAGGCCGAGTTCGCGCCGTGGCAAATCACCGCTTCGGGCAAACCGGACCAAGAGGACAAAGGCTTGATCACCGGCTACTACGAGCCGGTGCTGCACGGCTCGCTCACCCGCATCTGGCCTTATGTGGTGCCCGTCTGGGGGCTGCCCGCCGACCTCGTGCCGCGCGCGCCGGGCGCCGATGGCGTCAGCGGCGGCCGGGTGGCTTGGGTGGACGGGCAGCAGCGCGTGCTGCCCTACTGGAGCCGGGCGCAGATTGAGTCCGACCCCGCGCTACAGGCCGCGCTGGATCGTCACACCGTGGTCTGGCTCGACAGCGCGGTGGACGCCCTGTTCCTGCAGGTACAAGGCTCCGGCCTCGTGCGTCTGCCCAGCGGCCAGACCTTGCGGCTGAGCTACGCCGGCACCAACGGCTGGCCCTACAAATCGGTCGGTCGCTGGCTGCTCGACACCGGGCGGGTGAACGGCACGATCACCATGTCCATCATCCGCGCCTGGGCGCAGATGCACCCTGCTGAAGTGCCCGAAATGCTGGCCGCCAACCCGCGCGTGGTGTTTTTCAATGCCGCGCTCGACACCGACCCGCAGCGCGGCCCCACCGGCGCTCTGGGCGTTCCTCTCACGGCCATGCGCAGCATCGCGGTGGACAAGCGCGCCATCGCGCTGGGACTGCCGGTGTGGCTGTCCACCTCGCAACCTTACGACGGCAGCGCCAGCCCGCCCAAGGCGCTCAACCGGCTGGTGTTCGCGCAGGATGTGGGCTCGGCCATCACGGGCGCTGTGCGCGCCGACTTGTTCACCGGCACTGGCGATACGGCCGGCGAACTCGCAGGCCGCATGCAGTGGCCCGGGCGCATGTGGGCGTTGCTGCCGGTCAATCCCTGAACGGCCCTGCAACGGGCAGTTTGCGCGCAGCGGTGGCACGTCCGCGCGAACCGTCCTATGGTTAAGCCTTGCTCAACAACACAGGAGGACGCCCCCATGACACTAGACCCGCACGATCTGACCCACGAATTTCCCGCCCAGGCCGACAAGATCCACGCGCTGAAAGCGGACAACGCCCACTTCCAAAAGCTGGCCCAACGCTACGAAGAACTCAACAAGGAAGTGGTGCAGATTGAAGAAGGCGTGCACGCCGCCGATGACCTGCACCTGGAAACGCTGAAAAAAGAGCGTTTGCAGCTCAAGGACCAGATCGCCGCACTGCTGGCTGCCTAAATACTTTGTCGGTATGCGCACCGGCGCGGCTCAATGCGCCGCCGCGCCGCGCCCCCGAAGTTTCTGCCCGAGCGTCCACACGCCGAGCACCCCGATGCCGGTGGCGATGCCCACCGCGGCATCGAACAACAGCGGGCTCAACCAGCCCAACGCCGCACCCGACTGATGCACCACGGCCTCGCTGGCGTGATGCAGCCAGGGCCAGCCGTGGCTGATGATGCCGCCGCCCACCAGAAACATCGCGGCAGTACCCACTACGCTCAGCCCTTTCATCAGCCAGGGCGCCGCAGCCAATAGGCCACGCCCCAGCGCCTGCGCCGCGGCAGACGCCTGACGGCTCAGGTAGAGCCCGGCGTCGTCCAGTTTCACGATACCCGCAACCAGCCCATAAACGCCCACGGTCATCAGCACCGAAATGCCGACCAGTACGGCCACCTGCGTGGTGAAGCTCGCACCCGCCACCGCACCGAGCGTGATGGCGATGATTTCGGCGGAAAGCACGAAGTCGGTGCGCACCGCGCCCTTCACCTTGTCGCGCTCAAGCGCCAGCAGATCGACCTCCGTGTGGGTCAGCGCCTGGGTCAATTCCTCGTGATGGGCTTCTTCTTCTGAGCGCCCCCAGGGTCGGCTCGCCGACCCGCCCCCCGCGGGGGATGAGGCCCGCGGCTCCAAGCTGCCCTGTGGCAGCTTGGACGGAGCCGAATCCGAGCGGCTTGCAAGCCGCGAGGTGGACAAGGAAACTTGGGGCGGCCCGGCGTTTCCTTGAGATGGGCTGTGGAAGAACTTGTGCGCCAGCTTCTCCGCGCCCTCAAAGCACAGATACGCCCCGCCCACCATCAACAAAGGGGTGATCGCCCAGGGCGCAAAGGCACTGATCGCCAGCGCCAGCGGTACAAGAATCGATTTGTTGATCAGCGAGCCCTTGGCCACGGCCAGCACCACGGGAATTTCGCGGTTGCTCTGCACCCCGGTGACCTGCTGGGCGTTGAGCGCCAGATCGTCGCCCAGCACGCCCGCGGTTTTTTTGGCCGAGAGTTTGGTGAGCAGCGCGACGTCATCCAGCACGGTGGTGATGTCATCCAAAAGAGCGAGCAGACTGGTTGCCATTGCAGTAGGAGGTCGTGTTACCCATTGAAAGCGGCATTGGACGACAAACCGCAGGCCTGCCGGGCGCAGCGCTGGCGTTCTGCGTATGCTTGACGCTTTTTCGCATCAAGCTCATGTTCAACGACGGTTTCACTTTGGCGCTGGTCGCGCTGGCCGCTTTTTTCGGCGCCGCGCTCAACGCCGCGGCCGGGGGCGGCAGTTTTCTCACCCTGCCCGCATTGATCTATGCCGGGATTGCGCCCGTTGCCGCCAACGCCACCGGCACCACGGCCCTGTTGCCCGGCTACTTGGCCAGCACCTGGGGCTTCCGCGAAGACCTCGGCCCGCCGCGCTCGGTCGGCATGACCGCGCTGATGCTGACCTGCCTGGTGGGCGGAGGTATCGGCGCCGGGCTGTTGATCACCACCAGCAATCACGCATTTCGGGCACTGGTGCCGTGGTTGCTGTTGTTCGCCACCGCCTTGTTCGCCTTCGGGCCCACCTTGTTGCGCCGCCTCGGCCGCCATCCCGAGCCGCATGCGCCGCGGCTGCAGGCGCTGGTCGGCCTGTTCGTGGTCAGCGTGTACGGCGGCTACTTCAACGGCGGCCTCGGCGTGCTGCTGCTGGCGATGCTCACCCTGATCGGCGAGACCCATCTCAACCGCATGAACGCGCTGAAAAACGCCATCTCCGCCGTGCTCACCCTGTTCGCCGTGGGCATCTATGCCGCCGCTGGCACCGTGCAGTGGCGCTGGGTGGCGGTCATGCTGCCCGCCGTGCTGGTAGGCGGCTATGTGGGTGCGCGCGTCGCCCGGCGAATTCCGCGCGAGGTGATGCGCTGGAGCATCGTGCTGATCGGTCTGGTGATGAGCGCGCTGTTCTTTCGCTGAATTCCCGGGCGTCTCATCCCGGCCTCTCATCGCCCGTCTTTGACGATGAGATAGACGCCCACAGCGACCAGCCCCATCCAGAGCGCGACCGCCCCCGTGCCCATCCATTGCGCCGCATGGTCGATGAACAGCAGAAACACCGCGGCCAGCGCCAGAATGCCGTTGCCCAACCAGAATCTTGGTCCGTGTTTGGGTTCTTGTTGCACAGTTCCTCCCGAGTTGATGATGGGGTGCAGCCTATCGTAGGGCGATGCTGAAAGGCATCGCTTTGGTGGAAACTTGGCCCCTCGCCTTCCGAATCTTGATGCCCCTCAGCCCAAGGCGCATCGCCGAATTGTAAAGTTTCATCCTGAAAACTATATTTGGGCCACCTGCCCAACTATCGTCAACCCAGCCCGTATGGAACTGAACTTTTTTTCGGCGACAAACGCCCACAAAGCGTGGAAGAAGCGGTTGCACGATTGTGTCAGCGGCGCCTGCTCCACGCTCGACCCGGACACCATCGCGCTGGACAACCGTTGCGATCTGGGCAAGTGGCTCTATCGCATTCGCGAAAGCTGTCCGGCGCTGAGTACCGACACGCAGCGCTTGTTCACACGGCTGTTCGAAGAACACGCCGCATTTCATCGCGTGGCCGCTGATGTCGCCCGCCAGGCTTTGGCCAATCAACGACAAGAGGCGCTGCAGCAATTGCAAGGCGGAGGCGAGTACGCCCGCATTTCCAATCAAGTCATCGGCACCTTGGGCGAGCTTTATCTCAAACGCAGGGAATTCGGCATGGATTAAACCCGGATGATCCACCCCGGCCTGTGGCGACCATGATGACAACGCTACTGGCGCACCCGCGCCGTCATCCCTTGTCCCCACAGAGCATCCGGGTTGAAACATCCAGAGCAAAACGCGCGCTGGGCTGCGCCTGCAGTTTGCGACAATACCGTTCATGACCGCACCCATTGCCAACGACACCTTCCTGCGCGCTCTGCGCCGCCAGCCCACCGACTACACCCCGCTTTGGCTCATGCGCCAGGCCGGGCGCTACCTACCGGAATACAACGCCACCCGCGCCCGCGCCGGGAGTTTTCTCGGCCTGGCGCAGAACCCGCACTTCGCCACCGAGGTGACGCTCCAGCCGATCGACCGTTACGCGCTGGACGCGGCCATTCTGTTTTCCGACATTCTCACCGTGCCAGACGCCATGGGTCTGGGCCTGCGCTTCGAGGCGGGCGAAGGCCCGAAATTCGATCGCCCGCTGCGCACCGAGGCCGATGTGGCCGAGCTCGCCGTGCCCGACATGGACAAGCTGCGCTACGTGTTCGACGCCGTCAGCGAAATCCGCCGCGCGCTGGTGCAGAACGGCACCCAGCGCGTGCCGCTGATCGGTTTTTCCGGCAGCCCCTGGACGCTGGCCTGTTATATGGTCGAAGGCGGCGGCAGCGACGACTACCGCACCGTCAAGACGATGCTGTATTCCCGCCCCGATCTGATGCACCGCATTCTCGCGGTCAACGCCGAAGCGGTGGCGCAGTATCTGGCCGCGCAGATCGACGCCGGCGCGCAAGCCGTGATGATTTTCGATAGCTGGGGCGGTGTGCTGGCCGACGGCGCTTTTCAAGAATTTTCACTCGCTTACAGCCAACAGGTCATCGCCGCGCTCAAACAGCGGGCGCCTCAGGCCGACGTTCCCGTGATTCTGTTTACCAAGGGCGGCGGCCAGTGGCTCGAAGCCATGGCCGACACCGGCGCCGACGCGCTCGGGCTCGACTGGACGACTTCGCTCACCCAGGCCCGCGCCCGCGTGGGCCAGCGCGTGGCGCTGCAAGGCAATCTCGACCCCAACGTGCTGTTCGCCCCGCCCGCCGCCATCGAAAAAGAAGTGCAACGGCTGCTGCACAGTTTCGGCCCGGTCGGCACCGGCGCAGGCCATGTGTTCAATCTCGGACACGGCATTTCGCAATTCACCCCGCCCGAGCATGTGTCGGCGCTGGTCGAAGCGGTGCACACCCACAGCCGGGCCTTGCACCGCAGCGCGTCCTGAACGGGTGAAGCTGGCTGCGTTCAGGCTCGCGGCCAGCTCCCCGGCGCGCCCCTTTATCGCTGCCCGGCGATACCTCGCGCTGCAAGGGAAATTCTGATTTGTCAAGCTTGACAAATCGGCTTATGCACATTTTTGGTCAGCTTGCACCGCAGCAAGTTGATCACAGATTTAGCTTTAGATCTTCTCGCTTAATTCTTTGATTTATCTTTATTTTTTCGATATTTCACAATTCGGTATATTTTTCTGCACAGGCTTATCCACAAGGCTGCCGTCCTGGCTCACGGCATTGATGCACAGAGTTATCCACACCCTGTTTTGATCCAGAATAACTCCTGATTTGACGCCGACTTAGCGCCCGTTTCGAACGCCGACCTCAACCCGCTGCGCACTACCCATGTCCGTCGTTCTCCAGGTTGCCGTTGACGCGCCGGGCCTGCCGCCACTCGATTACAGCGCTCAGGCGCCGCTGGCGCCGGGCACGCTGGTACGCGTTCCTCTGGGACGCCAGACCGTCAGCGGGGTGGTGATGGCGCTGGCGCCGCAGCCAGACGCAGCCCGTCTCGCCGTGCTGCGCCCCATTGCCGCAGCGCACACCGCCCTCACCCCGTTGGACCCCGCCTGGCTGGACTTGATGCAGTTCGTCGCGCGGTACTACCAGCGCGCGCTAGGGGAAGTCATCGGCGCGGCCTTGCCCGCCCAGTTGCGCAACCGCCAACCCGGCGAGGGAACGGCCGCGCCACCTCAATCTTCAAACACGAGCTATCGCTGCACCGCAGCTGGCCTGTCGGCCTTGCCCGGCCAGATTGCGCCGCGCAGCGTGGCGCTCTGGCGGCTGGCGCGCGCACTCGGCGTCGCCGCAGCGGGGGAGGCTCCTGCTGCCTCGACGCTGCCGTGCCTCAGCCTGACCGAGGCGCGGCGCTTGCATCCACACGCCGTCAAGGTGCTGGCCGACTGGGAGGGCTCGGGCTGGGTGGAAGCCACCGCAGCCGCCCCCGTCTCGCCGAACCCGGCGGCATCGGCCGCTGCCCCCACGCTGCACCCAGAGCAGGCGCAGGCGGTGGAGGCCATCGCCGCCAGCTCGGGCTTTTCGCCCTTCCTCTTGTTTGGCGTGACCGGCAGTGGCAAGACCGAGGTTTATCTACACGCCGCGGCGCAGGTGTTGCAGCGCGAGCCCGAAGCGCAGGTGTTGGTGCTGACGCCCGAAATCAATCTCACGCCGCAACTGGTGGGCCGTTTCGAGCAACGCTTCGGCGCAGAGCGCCTCGCCGTTTTGCACAGCGGCCTGTCGGAAGGGCAGCGGCTGCGACACTGGCTGGCGGCCCACAGCGGCGCGGCGCGCATCGTGCTCGGCACCCGACTGGCGGTGCTGGCTTCGCTGCCGACGTTGCGGCTCATCGTGGTCGACGAGGAGCACGACCCGTCCTACAAGCAGCAGGAAGGCGCGCGCTATTCCGCCCGCGACCTGGCGCTATGGCGGGCGCAGCAACTCGGCATTGCCGTCGTGCTGGGCTCGGCCACGCCGTCTCTGGAGAGCTGGCGGGCCGCGCATACCGGGCGCTACCAGTTGCTCACTTTGAAACAGCGCGCCACCGGAGTGCTGCCCAGCGTGCGCATCGCCGACACCCGGCGCGACCCGACGCTGCGCGCCAGCGGCACGCTGATCGGTCAGACGCTCGACGCCGCACTGCGCCAGCGGCTCGCGCGTGGCGAGCAAAGCCTGCTGTTTCTCAACCGCCGCGGCTATGCCCCCGTGTTGAGCTGCCCCGATTGCGGCTGGATGTCGGACTGCCCGCACTGCGACGCGCATCTGGTGTTTCACCGCACCGACCGCACCCTGCGCTGCCACCACTGCGGCTACCAGGCCGCCGTGCCGCGCGCCTGTCCGGGCTGCGGCAGCCTCGATCTGCAGCCCGTGGGCAAGGGTACGCAGCGGGTGGAAGAGACGCTGGCCGAAAAGTATCCCGAGGCCCGCATCGCCCGCATCGACGCCGACAGCACGCGCCGCAAAGGCGCGGCGGCAAGCCGTTTCGACAGCGTCCACGCCGGTGAAGTGGACATTCTGGTGGGCACGCAAATGGTGACCAAGGGCCACGACTTCCAAAAAGTCACCCTGGTCGCCGCGCTCAACCCCGATGCCGGACTGTTCACCCACGATCCGCGCGGCCCCGAGCGTCTGTTCGCCCAGCTCATGCAGGCGGCCGGGCGGGCGGGCCGCGCCCTGGCGCCCCAGGGCGATACCCCCGCCTCCACACCCGAGATGCTGGTGCAGACCGCCCACCCCGAACATCCGCTGTACCGCGCGCTGGTGGCGCACGACTATCCCGGTTTCGCGCAGGCGGAACTCATCGAGCGCGAGCGCGGCGGCATGCCGCCGTTTTCCTATCAGGCTTTGCTGCGCGCGGAACACCGGAATATCGACGCCGTGGTCGAGTTTCTGGCACAGGCGCAGCGACTCGCCGCGCCCTTGGCCGAGGCGCTGGGCGTGACCGTCTATCCCCCCATTCCCGCCACGCTCGCCCGCATGGCCGATGTGCATCGCCTGCAGATGCTGATCGAAGGCAACCATCGCGGCGCGTTGCAGAACCTGCTTTCGCAGTGGCGCGCCGAGCTCACCGCCCTGCGCTCTCGGGTGCGCTGGGCCGTCGATGTCGACCCGCTCGATTTCTGAACGCCCGCATTGGCGGATGAAATGGCGCATATGTCGCATTCGGCGGCGGATTCGACATTTCGATACAACAGCCTGGCGCAGCACGGACTAAATTGGGGGCATCGAAAGCGTATTGCAGTGCAGCAAACGCTGGTCCTTTTCTGGGAGAGAACCCTCATGTCCACTCAACGCCCTTTGCATCACCACCCCCTTCCCGCAGGCACGCCCGTGATCGAGTTCGATCACGGCCGCCCCGGAAGCGTTACCCCTGACTCTCCGGCCACCGATGTGATGACCGACCTGCGCCACACCCCGGCCTTCACCACCGAAGCCGACGCGCCCGCCAACCAAGCGCTGCAAAAGATGATGCACGCCGGGGTGCGTCTGCTGCTGGTCACCAACTCCGCGCGGCACGTCGTCGGCCTGATCACCGCGCGCGACCTGATGGGCGAAAAGCCGGTACGCGCCGCCACCGAAAACCAGATTCCGCGCGACGCGGTCACCGTGGCGCAATGCATGGTGCCGCAGCAGCACATAGAAGTGCTCGATTACGCCGAAGTGCTGCGCTCTACCGTGGCTGAAATCGTACTCACCCTGCGTCACTCCGGCCGTCAGCATGCGCTGGTGCTGGAAGCCGACGGCAAACCCGTGGTGCGCGGCATTTTCTCGGCGGTGCGCATCGGTCGGCAACTGGGGATCGAACTGCAGGCCAGCGGCCAGATGCAGAGCTTTGCCGAACTGGAGCAGGCGATCGCCGCGCTCTGAACAAGGCCTGCGTCAACGCGGCGCAAGGCGCTGGTTCGCCCACAAGGCCAGGCCTGCAAACGCACAGAACACGGCGGCCATCGGCAAGGCGCTGTGGGCGGCGATCATGCCCACGGCCGAGCCGCTGGCCGCCGCTAGTGTGAACTGAAGGCTGCCCATCAGGGCCGCCGCGCTGCCCACGCGGCCCGTCTGATGCGCCAGCGCCAGCGCCGTGGCGTTGGGAAACGAAAAACCCAGGCTGGACAGGGCGATGAACAGGGGAATGACCACGCCCCATAAGCCGCCCACCTTGAGCACGGCAAGCGCCAACATCACGCTTGCCCAGACCGTCAGACTGAGCAAGGCCCGGCGCAACAGCACGCCGCTGCCCACGCGAGCCAGCAGCGCATGATTGATCTGCGACGCGGCAATCAGGCCCAGGGCATTGGCGCCGAACACCCAGGCGAACTGCGCCGAACTCAGCCCGAATACCTGCATGAACACGAACGGCGCTCCGGCGATGTAGGCAAACATGGCCGACTGCCCCAGTGCCCCGCTGAGGGCAAAACCGATGAAGCGCCGATCGCGCAACAGATCGAAATAAGTGCGCAGGGCATTGCGCACCGGGTGCTGCTGGGCATTGCTGCGAGCCCCCGGCGCCAGCGACTCCGGCAGCGCTAGCGCGGCCAGCAGGCAGGCCACGCCGAAGGCTGAGAGCACCAGAAAAATCGCCCGCCAGCCCCAGGCCTGCACGAGGGCCGCACCCGCCAGCGGCGCCAGAATGGGGGCAGCGCCCAGCACCAGGGTCAGCCGCGAGAACACCCGCGCGGCGTCAACCGGGGCGTAAAGATCGCGCACCATGCTGCGCGCAATCACGATGCCCGCACAGCCGCCCAGTGCCTGCAAGAGTCGCCACAGCATCAAGGCATCCATCGAGGCCGCCATGGCGCAGCCCAGCGAGGCCAGAACGTAAAGCGCGATGCCGATGAGCAGCGGCCGCATGCGGCCATAGCGGTCGGACACCGGCCCCCAGAATGCCTGACCCAGCGCCAGTCCGACAAAAAACACCACCAGCGTGCGCTGTACTGCCTCGGGCGTGGTGTGCAGATCATGCTGCAGGGCGGTGAAGCCCGGCAGGTACATGTCGATGGACATGGGGGCGAAGGCGGTGAGCGCCCCCAGGGTGAGAATGCGCTGCAGCGCGCCGGATCGGGCCATGCAGCGCATTGTCGCAGCGCTGCCACGCTGCCACTGCGACTAACCCTGGCCCGTGGCGATCAGTGCGAGGCGATGGCGCGCCGCAACTCCTTGACCTGCTCGGCCGAGACCGGCTCGGCAGCGTTGCCCCAGCTGGTGCGGATGTAGGTCACCAGATCGGCGATCTGCTGATCGCTGAGTTGCGCGCCGAACGGCGGCATGACCATCGGCGCGGGGGCGGATGCCGTCACCGCGGTGCTCGCCCCGGCCAGAATGACATGGATGGCGTTGGTCGGGTTGATGCACTGCACAGAGGGATTGGCCACCAGGCTGGGAAAGGCAGCGGGCACGCCCTGGCCGTTGGGTTGATGGCAAGCCACGCAATGCTGGTCATACAGCGCCTTGCCGCGCTGCACCGCAGCGGGGTCGGGCTTGGTGCCCGCTACCTGCGCGCTGGTCTCGGAGGGCAGCGATTTGAGATAAACGCCCATGGCGAGCAGATCCTCATGGTCGAGGTGCTGGGTGCTGTGATGGATGACCTCGGTCATGCCGCCCGCCACGGTGTAATTTTGGGCGCTACCCGTTTGCAGCAACAGCGCGAAGTCCTGCGCGCTGAGGGTTTTCTGCAGACAGGCGCTGCGCAAATTGCTGGCATACCAGTGCTCCACCGTGCCGCCGGTGAGGTAGAGCTTGCCATTCGGCCCGTTGGCGCTGAGGGCTTTTTCCTGGAAGAACAGCCCGCGCGGCGTATGGCAGGCGCCGCAATGCCCCAACCCTTCGACCAGATACGCGCCGCGGTTCCACTGCGCGCTCTGCTTGGGATCGGGTTTGAACACCGTGTCGCGCACGAACAGCCAGTTCCAGATCGCCAGCGGCCAGCGGATGGTCATCGGCCACACCATGTCAGGCTTGCGGTTGGGCGTGGGGTTAGGCGCCACGCCTTGCATGAAATAGGCATACAACGCGTGCATGTCCTGCGGCGTGACGCGCGCATACGACGGATACGGCATGGCCGGGTAGAGGTATTTGCCGCCCGGCGCCACACCATGGCGCACCGCGCGGTCGAACTGTTCGAAGCTGTAGTTGCCGATGCCGTGCGTCTTATCCGGGGTGATGTTGGAGGAGTAGATCGCGCCCATGGGCATGACCATCTTCAGACCGCCGACAAAGGGCTTGCCGCCCGGCGCCGTATGGCAGGCCACGCAATCACCCGCGCGGGCCAGATACGCGCCACGCTGCACCTCCTGGTCGGAAAATTGGGCCGCCACCGCCAAACCGCATTGCGCAGCCAGCAGCCCGGCCAGCATGACACGCCATCCCGTCTTCTTGTTCATACCCGTTCCTTTTCGGCGCTGCGATGAAAGAGTTTGCAGCGCAACAATCTGTAATCAGGTTACGGGGCGTGGCGGCCTTCAGGGTTGATGCAGGCCAAAGGAGTGCGACACGGTGTCGCAACCCGCGCCGGCGACAGGCAGGCGGGCGGCGGACGGGTTGACCTGCTGCAGGGCCGGGTGCAGATCCCTGCATTCCACCCGCACGGCAAACAGAAACTCTTTGCCGACCGCAGCCAACCGCGGCGCTTCAGCGCAGCAACGCTGCGAGGGCCAGCACCAAAGCCACGGCACCCAGGCCCAGCGCCAGTGCGGCCCAGCGCTGCTGTTTGTGCTGCGCCTCGGCGAGTTGCAGGCCAGCCTGCTCCAGCGCGGTGACCGTGGTTTGCAGTTGCTGTGCGAGCGCCCGCACATGTTCAGCGTTGTGCGTGACCGCCGTCTGCAATTCCTCGATCTGCTTCTGCTGCGTATCGGCCGCCTCTTTGTCTGACTTGCGTTGCTTGAACACCGGCAACGCAAGTTTCGCCACCGACTCGATATAAGGCAGAGCGGCACTAATGGCTGTCATCCAGGTTACGGGCATGGCTCAGAGCTGAGAGGCGTTGAAGGTATCGCAGACCTGCGGCCGCCCGCTGGCGAAACCGGTCTGGAACCAGCGCGCGCGTTGCGCCGAGGTGCCGTGAGTGAACGAATCGGGCACCACATAGCCCTGCGCTTGCTTTTGCAGCCGGTCGTCGCCCACGGCCTCGGCCGCGTTGATGGCCTCTTCCACATCGCCCGGCTCCAGCACCTTGCGCTCGTTCTGCGCGTGATAGGCCCAGACCCCGGCGTAGCAATCGGCCTGTAGCTCCAGCCGCACCAGCAGGGCGTTGGCGCGAGCGGGGCTGCTGCGCTGCATGACGTCGCGCACCTTGCTCTCCACGCCCAGCAGGTTCTGCACATGGTGGCCGACTTCATGCGCGATCACATACGCCTCGGCGAAGTCGCCCTTCGCGCCAAGGCGCTGCTGCAACTCCTGGAAAAACTGGGTATCGAGATACAGCTTCCGGTCCGCCGGGCAGTAGAACGGCCCGGTGGCTGCCCGCGCATAGCCGCAGGCCGACTGCACCGCGCCGGAAAACAGCACCAGCTTGGGATCGACATACTGCCGCCCCGCCTGCTGGAACAGCGCGCCCCAGGTGTCTTCGGTATCGGCCAGCACCACGGAGAGAAACTCCTTGTCCTGCTGATCCTTGGCGGTCAGCGCGGCAGGGGCTTGCCGTGTGGTTTGCTGCGTCTGCTGCTGCGCCACCTGATTGAGCACCACGCTCGGGTCGACCCCGAAATACAGCGCCACCAGCGCCAGCACGATGGTGCCAATGCCGCCGCCTACGAGCCCGCCCCGCCCGCTGGGCCGGGGCCCGGAGGCCCGCTGATCTTCGATGTTGTCGCTGCGTCTGCCGTTTTTCCAGAGCATGATGCCCCTCCCCTTCAAGGTAACGCCGGGCCGCCCCAAGTTTCCTTGATCCCCATGGGGGGCGGGTCGGCAAGCCGACCCCGTGGGCACTCGAATGGCGCGGATTATGCCGTTTCAACGAACCCGCCCGGAAGGATGGCACCTACATCAAGCCACGGTCTCTGGCACGGTCTGGGAGTCTGTAGACGAGACACCCGCCGTCACCTGCCGCCACTTGCGCATCAGCGCCTCCCACTGCGGCAGCACTTGCGCCAGATGGCGCTGCTTGATGTGGCCGTAGCCGCGGATGCCGTCTGGCAGACGGGCGATCTGCGTGGCGAGCTGCAGGCGCTCGGGCGGGCTGCTGGCGTCGAGGCCGCGCAGCAATTCGGCGATCGTCTCGCGGTATTGACCGATCAGCGCGCGTTCCTGCTTGCGCTCTGCCGTATGGCCGAAGGGATCGAGCGCGGTCCCGCGCAGCACCTTTAGCGGCGCGAGCAGCCTGAAGGCCACGCCCATCCAAGGGCCGAACTCGCGCTTGATCAGCTCGCCCTTGTCATTGCGCTTGCTCCACAGCGGCGGCGCGACGTAGTAATGGCGCTTGAAATCGCCCTCGAACTGCTGTTGCAGCTGCTTGGCGAACGCCGGGTCGGATTGCAGCCGCGCCACTTCGTACTCGTCCTTGTAGGCCATGAGCTTGAACAGATGGCGCGCCACGGCCTCCGTCAGCGCGGTGGACTTGAGCGGCGCTTCAGCCGCACGCACCTGCGAAACGAAACTGGCAAACTGCTGGGCATAGGCAACATTCTGGTAGCCGGTGAGGAACTCCACCCGGCGCTGAATGATTTCGTCCAGGCCGGGACGCTTGACCAGTTGAATGACTTGCTCAGCAGCACTCAGCGCGGCGATGCCCTGCGGATCGTGCGCCGCGTGGCGGCCCCACTCGAACGCTGCCTTGTTCTTCTCGACCTGCACCGCGTTGAGCTCGATGGCGCGCATCAGCGCGGCATGGCTCAGCGGCACCCAGCCCTTCTGCCAGGCGAAGCCCAGCAGCATGGGGTTGGCGTAAATGGCGTCGCCCAGCAACTTCTCGGCGGCGCGCACGCAGTCGAACCCCGCCACATGGTCGGCGCCAGCGGCCTGTTCAATGGTCTTGTGGCAGGCAGCGTCGGGAAACTGCCAATCGGGGTTGTGAACGAAGGCCGCGGTGGGCGTGCTGTGGGTGTCGATCGCGACGAAGGTGCGGCCTTCGCGCACGCGCGCCAGGGTTTCGCGGTCGGCGGTGACGATGGGGTCGCAGCCGAGAATCAGTTCGGCCTCGGCCGTGCCGACGCGGGTGGTGACGATCTGCTGCGGGTCATTCGCGATCAGCACATGGCTCCAGGTCGCGCCGCCTTTTTGCGCCAGCCCGGCGGCGTCCTGCGTGACCACGCCCTTGCCCTCGATATGCGCGGCCATGCCGAGCAACTGGCCAATGGTGATGACGCCGGTTCCGCCAACGCCGGCGACGACGATGCCGTAGCTGCCGCCGCCCGCCACATCGTCACGCACCGGATCGGGCACCTCGGGCTGAGGCAGTTCGGGCATGGAAGACAGATCGGCTCCCGGCTGCGGCTTGGGTTTGCGCAGCGCGCCGCCTTCCACCGTGACGAAGCTGGGGCAAAAGCCCTTGAGGCAGGAAAAGTCTTTGTTGCAGCTGCTCTGGTTGATAGTGCGCTTGCGGCCGAATTCGGTTTCCAGCGGCTCGACCGACAGGCAGTTGCTCTGATCGGAACAGTCGCCGCAGCCTTCGCAAACCAGCGGATTGATGACCACGCGCCGCGCCGGATCGACCATCAGCCCGCGTTTGCGGCGGCGGCGCTTTTCGGTGGCGCAGGTCTGGTCGTAGATGATGACGGTGATGCCAGCCTCTTCGCGCAACTCGCGCTGAATGGCATCGAGATCGTCGCGGTGGCGCACCGTCGCCCCGCTGGCCAAGCCGACGGCGTTGTCGTACTTTTGCGGTTCGTCGGTGACCACCACGATGCGGCGCACGCCTTCGGCCTCCAGCTCGCGGCTGATTTGCGGCACGGTCAGGCCGCCCTCCACCGGCTGCCCGCCCGTCATCGCCACGGCATCGTTGAACAGAATCTTGTAGGTGGCATTCACCCCGGCGGAAATGGCCTGGCGGATGGCGAGCAGCCCCGAGTGGTAATAAGTGCCGTCGCCCAGATTGACGAACACGTGTTTGTCGGTGGTGAACGGCGCCTGGCCCACCCAGGCCACGCCCTCGCCACCCATCTGGCTGAAGGTCTGCGTGGCACGGTCCATCCACACCACCATGTAATGGCAGCCGATGCCAGCCATGCCGCGCGAGCCTTCGGGCACACGGGTAGAGGTGTTGTGCGGGCAGCCCGAGCAGAACCAGGGCGGACGCTGAGCACTGGCGCCCGGCGCCTGCAGGGTGCGCTCGCGCGCGTCGATCACCGCCAGCCGTTCGCTGATGCGGCGCTGCACATCCACCCCGGCGTCGCGCAAGATGCCCAGCCGCTCCAGCCGCGCGGCGATGGCGCGGGCGATGATCGCCGGATTGAGGTCGGCCTTGGCGGGCAGCAGCCAGTTGCCCCCGGGATTGGGCTGGCTCCATTCGCCGCCGGTGCGGTCTCCCGCGATTTCGTCGAACTTGCCGATGACGTTGGGCCGCACGTCTTCGCGCCAGTTGTAGAGCTCTTCCTTGAGCTGATACTCGATGACCTGACGCTTTTCCTCCACCACCAGAATCTCCTGCAGCCCGGTGGCGAATTCGCGGGTGAGCTGCGCCTCGAGCGGCCAGACCACGGCGACCTTGTGCAGGCGGATGCCGAGCTGCGCGCAGGTGTGGACGTCCAGCCCGAGATCGTTCAAGGCTTGGCGGGTATCGTTATAGGCCTTTCCCGAGGCCATGATGCCCAGGCGCGCGTGCGGGCTGTCGATGACGGTGTGGTTCAGGCGATTGGCGCGGACATAGGCCAGCGCCGCATACCACTTCACGTCCATCAGCCGCGCCTCCTGCGCCAGCGGGGTGTCGGGGATGCGGATGTGCACGCCGTCCGGCGGCAGGGCAAAGTCTTCGGGCAGCAGGATGCGCACGCGGTCGGCGTCCACATCGACCGTGGCGGAAGACTCGACGATTTCCTGGATGGTCTTCATGCCCGACCAGACGCCGGCATAGCGGCTCAGGGCAAAGGCGTGCACGCCCAGATCGAGAATGTCCTGCACCGAGGTGGGAAAGAACACCGGCAGCCCGCAAGCCTTGAAAATATGGTCGCTCTGGTGCGCCAGGGTGGAAGACTTGGCGACATGATCATCGCCCGCCACGGCGATCACGCCGCCGTGACGCGCGGTGCCCGCGCTGTTGGCGTGCTTGAACACATCCGAGCAGCGATCCACGCCGGGGCCCTTGCCGTACCAGATGCCGAAAACCCCGTCGAATTTGTTTTTGTCGGGAAAGAGATCGAGCTGCTGCGTACCCCAGACGGCGGTCGCCGCCAGTTCCTCATTCACCCCGGGTTTGAACACCACGTGGTTGGCTTCGAGGATCTTTTTGGCCTTCCACAGCGCCTGGTCGTAGCCACCCAGCGGCGAGCCGCGATAGCCCGAAACAAAGCCCGCGGTATTGAGCCCGACGGCGGCATCGCGCTGCCGCTGCAATATGGGCAGACGCACCAGCGCCTGAATGCCGCTCATGAAGGCGCGGCCGGAATCTAGGGTGTATTTGTCGTCCAGCGAAATGGTCGCCAGCGCACGACGGATGTGCTCGGGTAGGGGAGCGTTCATCGCCTGTCTCCTTGTGTGGCGCGCACCGCTCAAAGGCCGCGCCGTTGGGTCACCGATCGGCCGCCGATCAGGCTGGCCGGGCAATTGCGGTGCCATGTCTTGGCACGGCCCGCACGCCGTCTTGTGAACGGCGGTCGGCTTTATGCCGACAAGGTCATGCTAGTGCGGCTGCGAAGGAGTGAACAGGGGGAGAAGCGATAGGCGCTTTGGGCTTGCGGACTTGCGCTCAGCCTTGCGCGCGGTCAGGCGTAGGACGGCAGGATGAGCACGTAGGTGTCGATCGGCGCGTTGGGATTGACCAACGGGTTGCTCGGATCGCCATCGCCCCAGTCGCTGTTGAACAGAATGCGCGTGCCGCTGGTGCTGAAGGTCACGTTCGGCTGCGCCCAGTAGTTGCTCTGCGAGGCGTTGCTGTAGTTGCCCGTGCTGCGGTGGTGGGCCAGCCGCCAGGTGACTCCGCTGGTCAGGTTGGTGATCATCAGCTCTTGGTCGAGGATGGTGCAGGGATTGGCGGTCGGCCCGCTGTTGCCATTGCTGCCCGGCGTGGCTTGGCCGTTGCTGCCGGTGCCGTAGATGTTGCCGGTCATGCCGGTGACCACCCAGTTCGGGTTCTGCCAGGCGGTCGAGCCGCTCAAGGACCCTGTGGTCGGATAGCCCCAGCCGCTGGATTGACCAACGAAGTTCGAGACGGCTCCGGTGTTGAGGTTGCAGACGATCACGTTACCGTTGCCCGGGTCGTTGCGTGAGAACTGCGAGCCCACCAGCAGATCGTTGCCGTTGGCATCCATCGCGGTGTCGCAGTGCTCGTTGGTGTCGAAGTTCACCCAGCGCACCAACTTGCCGGTAGCGGCGTCCAGTACGGCGCTTTGCGTGGTGGGCTGCGAATTCAGCCCCACGGCAGCATTCCAGATGAAGAACTTGCCGGACACCGACGGGAACGGCGTCGATCCTCGCGCCTGCGGTTGCGGCACGATGCTCTGGTCATACAGCGTGAACGCCCCCGTCGCCTCGTTGAAGCCGAACACCCACATGCCCAGCTCGCCGGACACATTGGGCACATTGGAGCCAAACGCGCCCAGACCCCAAATGCGCTGCCCCTGCGCGTTCACCCCCAGCGCAAACGGGTAGCCGCAGCGCACCCCTTGCGTGCCGGAGGGGCAACCCGGCGGCAAGCCGTTGGGGAGGAAGCTGTGGATGATGGTCTTGGCTCCCGTCTCGACATTGATCGCCGTGAGGTCGGCCAGGTTGGTGCTGCCCGACGAATGGTTGTCGATATAGCGCAGCGTGGCCGGGTCGGCGTGATCCCAGTAGAACTGTTCCACGTCACCCGGATTGATGTCGAGGAACTTGATGAAGGCGTAGGTCGTGCCGTCATACATCGCCCAGCCCTGCTGCCCGCCGTTTTGGGCCGTCGAGCCGGGCACATAAAGGATGAAGCGGGTTTCATCGCAATTCCAGGCCATCGCCGTGGGGTAGGCCGGGGCGACACACAGATTGTTGAAATCGCCCACGCAATCGGTGATGCGGATGATCTTGGCGCCAAAGTCGGGATCGGTGACGGTGGCCCCTTTCGCGGGTTTCGCCAAAGCGCTGTAAGGCACGGGTGACTTGCCGTACTGGGTGAGCCCTTTGGACAGGTCGGTGCCCGGCGGCACCGCAACCGGCGTAGAGGTGGCCGCAGGGGTGACCGAGTTCGACGCTGTTCCTTGGCTGCCCGTTACGGGGGCCGTCTGATTTCCCGCAACCTGGGGTGTCGAGCCACTGCTGGCACCCGCGCCCCCTCCGCCGCCACAAGCCGCCAGTGAGCCCAGCGCGGGCAGGGAAAGGAGAGACTTCTGAATGAAACGACGACGGGATTGCTGCATAAAACGACTCCTGGAACTTGGCCGCGCTCGACAAAAGCAAACGCAGACCCGTGACAAATAAGCGCCATGACCGATCCCGCACGAACGCGGAAACAAGTCTGCCCGGGAGGGTGTGAAATCTTCACGCCATTCGCCCCACAAAAAGGCACTTTCCCCCCAATTTAGGGGGTGCATGGGGCTGTCGTCTATATCCAGATGTAATAGTCGCTACCAAAGAAACAAATCACTGCTGCTGGCACACCGTGTTGGTGTTCTGCAGGAAGTTGGTCACCGTGGCCTGGCGGCCTTTGAACCACACCTGGAAAGCGCTGTTGCGATAGCGGGCGCCGTCGGCGGAGACGGTCTGATCCAGGGTGAGATTGCCCAGTGCGGTTTGCAGGGTGACCGACACATCGCCGAAGGTGGCGATGAAAGAGCTGCCGTCCTGGCAGTTGAAGCGCACGGCGCCCGGCGGCAGGGCGGGTGCACTGGGCTGCGGCACCGAAACTTCAGGCGTGGGCGCGAACTGCGGCGCAGCGGGCGCGCTTGCGGCCGGGGCCACACCGGCAGGCCCCAGGGGCTGCACGGTGATGGGTGCGGAGGGTGCCAGCGGCTGGGCTTCGCTCTGGGGCGCTTGCGGAGTGACGGGGGCGTAGGTCGACGGCGGCACCGTGACGCGCGGCGTGGGCGGATTGAGTTGCTGCACCGGAACGGGCTGGTTGAGGTTGACCGGCGTGGCGCATCCCGCCAGGGTCAGCGCACCGAGGGCCGCAAGTGTCACAGCGCCGACAGCGCTCAAGCGCAGAACAAAAGTGTGTTTTTGCCGATTCATGCAGAGACTCCCGAAATCTGTTGCAGAAATTGAACCATACAAACACAAGCTGCTTGCCCGTGTGACGGCGCGCAACTGTAGAGACTTGTAAAGCCCATGAAACTCCCGCGTCGCGCTGCCCGCTTTTTATGATGCGCCCAGACGCCCTGTCGAGAAAGCGCCGGGACGCCCGCGATCAACCACCTGGCTGCGGCCTGAAGGAACCCGACTTGCCGACCTTTGCCCTTGCCGTCCTGCTGGGCTGCGCGCTGCAGACCGCGCAGGCCGCGCTCTGGCCGCAGCCGATTTACGGCGTGATGGCGACCGCAGGCATCGGACTGACTGCGGCGCTGCTGCTGTGGCAGGGACGCTACGGCGGCTGGGCGAACAAAAAGCAAAAGCGGCAACGCATCGCCCCTCAATTTCTGCTCGCCAGCGGCGGTTTTGCGCTCGCATTCGGGCTGACGGGCTGGCGCGCCACTCCGCTGCTGACCGACCGCCTCGATCCGGCGCTCGAAAGCCAGGTCATCCAGGTGCGCGGCGTGGTGACCGGGCTGCCGGTGCTCTACCCCGATGCCACGCGCTTCGTCCTCACGATCACCCCGCCCGCCCCGGCCGGGGTACCGAGCAAGGTGTCGCTGAGCTGGTATGCGCGGCGCAGCGGTTCCGGCCCTGCTGAGGCTCCGCCGCGCGTGCATCCCGGCCAGGAGTGGCAGTTTTCGGTGCGCCTCAAGCGCCCGCATGGCCTGGCCAATCCGGGCGGCAACGACACCGAACTCACGCTGTTCCGCGAGGGAATCGGCGCCACTGGAACCGTGAGCCGCATGGGCGCGCCCCCGCAGCTTCTCGGCCTACGCCGCGCGCCTGCCGACTGGATCGCGCAACTGCGCGACCACCTGCGCCAGCGCATGATGACCGCACTGCAAGGGCAGAACGCGCCTCACCCCTTCCCAACCTCCCCCACGGCGTGGGGGAGGAGCGATCACTCCGTCCCCGCCGCCGACACCGTCATCGCGCTGGCTCTGGGCGATCAAAGCGCCATTTCCGCGCAAGACTGGGCGACTTACCGCATCACCGGCGTCGCGCATCTGATGAGTATTTCCGGTCTGCACATCACCCTGCTGGCCTGGCTGGCGCTGGGTCTCGTGGGCGGTTTGTGGCGGCAGAGCGCCCGGCTGCGTCATCCCTGGACGCTGACCCTTCCCGCCCCCGCTGTGGCCGCCTGGGGCGCGCTGCTGATCGCCACCGCCTACGCGTTCATCGCGGGCTGGGGCGTGCCGGCGCAGCGCACCCTGCTGATGCTCGCGGTGGTGCTGTTGCTGCGCCAGCGGGGGCTGCGCGCCGACTGGCGCGACGTGATGGCGCTGGCGCTGACCGCCGTGCTGCTGTGGGATCCGTGGGCGGTGCGGCAGGCCGGGTTCTGGCTGTCTTTCGTGGCGGTGGGCATGTTGTTCGTTGCGGGCAGGAGGCACCCGGAAACCGCCGCGCTGGCCTCTGGCCCCGGCGAAGCCGCGCCCGCCGGTCGGCTGCAGCGCGGCGCTCAGACGCTGCGCCGCGCCGCGCACTCGCAGTGGGTGGCCACCATCGCCCTGCTGCCGCTCACGCTGTTGTTCTTTCAGCAAATCGCGGTGCTCTCGCCGCTGGCCAATGCTCTGGCGATTCCCGTGGTCACCCTGGTGGTTGCGCCGCTGGCGGTCGGCGGTCTGCTGCTGCCCGCGCCGCTGGACGGCTGGGCGTGGCGGCTCGGGGCCTGGGTGCAGCAGGGTCTGGACGCGGTGCTGCACCAAATGGCCGACTGGCCGCTGGCGCAGTGGCACGCCGCCGCGCCCGACGGTCTCACGCTGGCGCTGGCCGCCCTCGGCGTGCTGGCGCTGGCGCTGCCGTGGAACTGGCGGCTGCGCGCGCCCAGTCTGTTGCTGCTTCTGCCACTGGCGAGCAACCCCGGCACCGCGCCCGAGACCGGGGCGATGGAGGTGTGGTTTGCCGATGTCGGACAGGGCATGGCGGTAGTGGTGCGCACCGCGCGGCACACCCTGCTGTACGACACCGGGCCGCGACAGGCGCCGGGCGTGGACGCCGGTGGCCGCGTGCTGCTGCCGCTGCTGCACAGCCTGGGCGTGCGCCATCTCGACCGCGTGGTGGTGAGTCACGACGACAGCGATCACGCGGGCGGCGCAGCCACCCTCGCCCGAGCCCACCCCGAAGCCGATCTGCTCACCTCGGCCCCGCCGGACGCCGCCGCCCGCTACGGCCTGCAACAGCGCCAGCCCTGCACCGCCGGTCAGCACTGGCGCTGGGACGGCGTGGACTTCCGCATCGTCAGCCCCCCGCCCGGCGACGCCCCCAGCAGCGACAACGCCCGCTCCTGCGTGCTGCATGTGGCCGCGCGCGGCGCCTCGGTGCTGCTCACCGGCGACGTCGATCAGCCGCAAGAGCGCGCCCTGCAGCGCGCCGATCTACTGCCCTATGCCGACGTGCTGCTGGCGCCGCATCACGGCAGCAAGACGTCGTCGAGCGAGGCCCTGCTCGACACGGTGATGCCGCGCGCCGCCGTGGTGCAGGCGGGCTACCGCAATCCGCACGGCCACCCCCACCCCGCCGTGCTGGCGCGCTACGCCGAGCGCGGCATCGCCGTCTGGCGCACCGACCAGCAAGGCGCGCTGCTGTGGCGCGACACCGCGCCCGACGCCTTCATCGCCTGGCGCGATGCGAAACCGCATTATTGGAGCGCAAATGTGAAGCCTGCCGAGGTTTCTCGCTGAAGTTTCACACCACCCGACCTGTCTGGCCTGTATCTTGCTAAATCTGCTGCACAGCCCAATCGAGAGACGACGATGCGCTTCTACGACGAAATGACCCCCGCAGACGGCGGTGTGCGCCCCCACTACGCCCAATACGCTCACTGGCTGGCGCAGCAGCCGCCCGACACCATCAGCGCCAAGCGCGAGGAGGCCGAGCTGATCTTTCGCCGCGTGGGCATCACTTTCGCGGTGTATGGCGACGAGGCGGGCACCGAGCGGCTCATTCCCTTCGACCTGATTCCGCGCATCATTCCCGCCGCCGAGTGGAAGCATCTCGAAGCCGGGCTGAAGCAGCGCGTCACCGCGCTCAACCGCTTCATCCACGACGTCTATCACGAGCAGGAAATCCTCAAGGCCGGCATCGTGCCGCAGGAGCAGGTGTTCGGCAACGCCCAGTTCCGCCCCGAGATGATGGGCATCGACCTGCCGCACCACGTCTATGCGCAGATCGCCGGCATCGACATCGTGCGCGCCGAAAACGTGCAGGGCGAGGGCGAATACTTCGTGCTCGAAGACAACCTGCGCGTGCCCTCCGGCGTGAGCTATATGCTCGAAAACCGCCGCATGATGATGCGGCTGTTCCCCGAACTGTTCGCCCGCCACAGCATCGCGCCTGTGGCGCATTACCCGGACATGCTGCTGGAGAAACTGCGCGCCGTCGCCCCGCCCAATGTGAGCGAGCCCACGGTGGTCGTGCTCACGCCGGGCATGTACAACTCGGCGTATTTTGAGCACGCCTTTGTCGCCCAGCAGATGGGGGTTGAACTGGTGGAAGGGCAAGACCTGTTCGTCAAGGACGACTTCGTCTATATGCGCACCACCCAGGGCCCGCAGCGGGTGGACGTGATCTACCGCCGCATCGACGACGACTTTCTCGACCCAGAGGTGTTCCGCGCCGAATCTGCCATCGGCTGCGCCGGGCTGATGCGCGCCTACCGCGCGGGCAACGTCAACCTGGCCAACGCCATCGGCACCGGGGTGGCCGACGACAAGTCCATCTACCCCTATGTGCCGGGCATGATCGAGTTCTACCTGGGCGAAACCCCGCTGCTGCACAACGTGCCCACCCGCATGTGCCGCGAGCCCGACAGCCTGGCCTATGTGCTGGAGCACCTGCCCGATCTGGTGGTCAAAGAGGTGCACGGCGCCGGGGGCTATGGCATGCTGGTCGGCCCGGCCTCCACCCAGGCGGAGATCGCCGCCTTCGCCGAAAAGATCAAGGCTCATCCCGAGCACTACATCGCCCAGCCCACGCTGGCGCTGTCCACCTGCCCCACCTACGTCGAGTCGGGCATTGCGCCGCGCCACCTCGATCTACGGCCCTTCGTGCTGTCGGGCAAGACGGTGTCCATCGTGCCCGGCGGGCTCACCCGGGTGGCGCTGGGCGAAGGCTCGCTGGTCGTCAACTCCTCGCAGGGCGGCGGCACCAAAGACACCTGGGTGCTCGAAAAGTAGCCCGCCCCTCGCAAACTCTCAGCCCCGAGAAGCGCATCATGCTCAGCCGAACTGCCGATCACCTGTTCTGGATGGCCCGTTACACCGAACGCGCCGAAAACACCGCCCGCATGCTCGACGTGCATGTGCAGTCGGCCCTGCTGCCGCAAGGCGCCGAGGCCATGCATCTGGGCTGGCACGGCCTGCTGGGCATCTCCGAACTGACCGCCGCCTACACCGAGCGCCACGGCGAGATCGACGCCGACAAGGTGCTCGACTTCATGGTGTGCGACACCAGCAACCCCTCCTCCATCCAGAGCTGCCTGCGCGCCGCGCGCGAAAACTCCCGCGCGGTGCGCGGCGCCATCACCACCGAGGTCTGGGAAACGGTCAACCAGACCTGGCTGGAATCGCAGCGCATGCTGGCCAAGGGCCTGTGCCGACAAGACCCGGCGCAGTACTTCGAGTGGGTGAAATACCGCTCGCACCTCTCGCGCGGCGTGACCTCGGGCACCATGCTGCAGGACGAGGCCTATCACTTCCTGCGCATCGGCACCTTTCTGGAGCGCGCCGACAACACCGCCCGGCTGATCGACGTGAAGTTCCACGCCCGGCAGTCCGACTTTTACGGCTCAGCCAACGGCAACGGCCGGGTGCAGGAGCACGACTTCTATCACTGGTCGGGGGTGCTGCGCTCGGTCTCGGGTTTCGAGGTTTATCGCAAGGTGTACCGCGACGTCATCACCCCCGAGCGCGTGGCCGGGCTGCTCATCCTGCGGCCTGACATGCCGCGGTCACTCGCCGCCTGCATGATGGCGGTGAACAATCATTTGCAGGCCGTGGCCAACCCGCAATCGCGCGAAACCCTGCGCCGCGCCGGGCTGCTCAACGCGCAACTGCAGTTCGGTCGGCTCGACGACATCATGGCCACCGGGCTGCACGCCTATCTCACCCACTTCCTGGGGCGCATCAACGATCTGGGCGTCGGCATCAGCCAGGATTTTCTCGCCGCCTGAGGTTTCACCCCGCCGGTTCCTCACCGCCTCGACTGCTTCTCTTCAACTTTTCCAAGGTGCCCGGATGTCCATCCACGTCGCGCTCACGCACACCACCACCTACCGCTTCGACCGCCCGGTGGGCCTCTCGCCGCACGTGGTGCGCCTGCGTCCCGCGCCGCATTGCCGCACGCCCATCCTGTCGTACAGCCAGCGGGTGGAACCCGCCGGGCATTTCATCAACTGGCAGCAAGACCCGTTCTCCAACTACCTCGCCCGCCTGACCTTTCCCGAGAAAACCACGCTGCTGCAGATCACCATCGATCTGGTGGCCGAAATGTCGGTGCTCAACCCCTTCGACTTCTTTCTCGAACCCGAAGCCGAAAAATTCCCCTTCAACTACGCCCCGGAACTAGAAGCCGAACTCGGCCCCTATCTGGCGGCTGCCCCGCTCACCCCGCGGGTCAAAGCCCTGATCGACAGCATCGACCTCACCCCGCGCCGCACGCAAGATTTCCTGGTCGATCTCAACCAGAAGTTGCAGCGCGACATCGGCTACACCGTCCGCCTCGAGCCCGGCGTGCAAACGCCCGAGCAGACGCTCGAACTCGCCTGCGGCTCCTGCCGCGATACCGGCTGGCTACTGGTGCAGGTGCTGCGCCACCTCGGTCTGGCGGCACGCTTCGTTTCCGGCTACCTCATTCAGCTCACCCCGGACGTGAAGGCGCTCGACGGCCCCACCGGAGCCGAGGCCGACTTCACCGATCTGCACGCCTGGTGCGAGGTGTATCTGCCCGGGGCCGGGTGGATCGGCCTCGACCCCACCTCCGGCCTGCTCGCAGGCGAAGGCCACATCCCCCTGGCCTGCACGCCGCAGCCCTCGGGCGCGGCCCCGGTTGAAGGCATGATCGACGAATGCGAGGTGGAGTTCAGCCATCACATGGCCGTGACCCGCATTTACGAATCGCCGCGCGTCACCAAGCCCTACACCGACGAACAGTGGCAGGCCGTGCTGACCCTGGGCGAAGTGGTCGATCAGCAACTCAAAAACGGCGACGTCCGCCTCACCCAAGGCGGCGAGCCCACCTTCGTCGCCACCACCGACCGCGACGCGCCCGAATGGAACACCGACGCGCAAGGGCCGACCAAGCGCGGCTACGCCGGCGAACTCATCAGCAAACTCATCGCCCGCTACGGCCCCGGCGGATTTCTGCATTTCGGCCAGGGCAAGTGGTACCCCGGCGAGCAATTGCCGCGCTGGGCGCTGTCGGCCATCTGGCGGCGCGACGGCCAGCCCTGCTGGCACAACTCCGAGCTGTTCGCCGACGAACGTCTGGGCGGCAGCGCCACCGCGCTCGACGCGCACACCTTCATCCTCGCCCTGGTCGATACGCTGGGCGTCAATCCGGCGCATGTGCAGACCGGCTTTGAAGACACTTGGTACTACCTGTGGCGTGAGCGCCGCCTGCCGGTCAACGTCGATCCGTTCGATTCGCGGGTCGAAGACGAACTCGAGCGCGCCCGTCTGCGCAAAGTGTTCGATCAGGGGCTGAAAACCCCCACTGGCTACGCCCTGCCCATCCGCCGCGAACCGGGCTCACCCCAGCTCAGCGGGCCGCGCTGGGTCTCCGGCCCGTGGTTCTTCCGCGACGAACGCATGTATCTATTCCCCGGCGACTCGGCCATGGGCTGGCGCCTGCCGCTGGACTCGCTGCCCTGGGCCACCGAGGGCGAGCGCGCCTCCGACTGGCCGCACGACCCCTTCGCCCCGCGCAACGGCCTGCCCGACTCCGCTGCGCTGCGGCTGCAATATGGCCCGATGCACCGCATTGGGGGCGGCTACGCCGAAGGCGGCACCGTCGGAGTGCAAAACCAGGGCGCTGACGCACCACGCCGGGGCGGCAGCGGAGGATCAGCCCCCCTGTCCAGCGGTGATGGCCAGCGGTTGCGGCCCGGCGATAGCCGCCACCCCGACCGCTTCGAGTCAGCCGGCTGGATTTTGCGCACCGCGCTGTGCGTGGAGGCGCGCGGCGGCATTCTGTATGTGTTCATGCCGCCGCTGGTTTCGGCGGAAGACTATCTTGACCTGCTCGCCGCCATAGAGACTACGGCGCAGCGCCTGCGGGTCAAGCTGGTGCTCGAAGGCTACCCGCCGCCGCGCGACCCGCGGCTCGACCTGCTGCAGGTCACGCCCGACCCCGGCGTCATCGAAGTCAACATCCATCCGGCGCACAACTGGGCGGAAATCGTCGATCACACCGAATTCCTCTACCAGGCCGCGTTTGAAACCCGGCTGGGTGCGGAGAAGTTCATGCTCGACGGTCGCCATACCGGCACTGGCGGCGGCAACCATGTGGTGCTCGGCGGCGCCACGCCGGCCGACAGCCCCTTCCTGCGACGCCCCGATCTGCTGGCCAGCCTGATCGCCTACTGGCACAACCATCCCAGCTTGAGCTATTTGTTCTCGGGCCTGTTCATCGGCCCCACCAGCCAGGCACCGCGAGTGGACGAAGCGCGCGACGATCAGGTCTATGAACTCGAAATCGCCCTGGCCGAGCTGCGCGCCAACCGCGCGCGCTACGGCGTCGACGCTCCAGCTTGGTTTGTCGATCGCACCCTGCGCAACCTCCTGATCGACGTCACCGGCAACACCCATCGCAGCGAGTTCTGCATCGACAAGCTCTACAGCCCGGACGGCGCCACCGGCCGCCTCGGCCTGCTCGAACTGCGCGCTTTCGAGATGCCGCCGCACGCCCGCATGAGCGTGGTGCAGCAACTGCTGCTGCGCGCGCTCATCGCCCGCTTCTGGCACGCGCCCTACACCGCCGCACTGCAGCGCTGGGGCACCGCGCTGCACGACCGCTTCCTGCTGCCCACCTTCATTGCGATGGACTTCGACGACGTGCTGACCGAACTGCGCGAGGCCGGGTTCGACTTCGACCCGCAGTGGTTCGCGCCGCATCACACCTTCCGCTTCCCGCTGCTGGGCGATTACGCGGTGAGCGGCATGAAGCTGGAACTGCGCATGGCGCTCGAACCTTGGCACGTCATGGGCGAAGAAGGCGCGGCGGGCACCACGGTGCGCTATGTCGATTCCTCGCTGGAACGGGTGGAAGTGAAAATCAGCGGCCTGACCGACAGCCGCCATGTGCTCACGGTGAATGGCCAGGCCGTGCCACTGCAACCCACCGGGCGCAGCGGCGAGTTTGTCTGTGGCGTGCGCTACCGCGCGTGGCATCCCCCCTCGGCGCTGCACCCTGGCATCGGCGTGCACGCGCCGCTGACCTTCGATCTGGTCGATACCTGGATGGAGCGCTCGCTCGGCGGCTGCCAGTACCACGTCGAGCACCCGGGCGGCAGCAATCCCACCACGTTCCCGGTCAACTCCTACGAGGCCGAGAGCCGCCGTCTGTCGCGATTCTTCCGCATGGGTCACACACCGGGCCGCATGCGGGTGACGCCGGTGCATCCCAGCCTGGAATTCCCCTTCACCCTGGATTTGCGAACGGGCGCGTGAAATTTGACCGAAATCGGGGGATGCCCGCCGCTGTCTCGGCGTCCCCCGCATGCCACAATGTCATATGGTCAGCCTGTTCCAATCTCAATCACAATCGCAAGGCTCGTTCGATCAGGGTGAATACTGTGCCGCGCTCGCCCGCGACTTGGCTTCCCCCGTCATCCCCGGACACTGGGACGAATTGCGCGGGGGCGTCTCCGATGGCGGGGCGGGTGCGCCGCTGGCCCCGCTCTGGGACCACTTTTTTCGCCTGCTCGGCTCTGGCGGCTTCGACAGCCTGAGCGCCCGGCAGCAGCAGTTGCTGCAGCAGATTCACGACGACGGCGTGACCTACAACGTCCACGCCGACGCCGCGCAAGCCGTGCGCGCCTGGTCGGTCGATCTGTTCCCGCTGCTGGTCGACTCAGCCTCGTGGAAGCAGATTTCCACAGGTATCGCACAACGCGCCGCACTGCTCAACACCATCCTCGCCGACCTCTACACAGGCCCGCAGCGCACCCTCAAGGAAGGGCTGCTGCCACCGGCGCTGGTGCAGGGGCATCCCGGCTATTTGCGTGCCCTGCACGGCCACGCACCGCCGGGCAATATCTGGCTGCACATCGCCGCCTTCGATCTGGCGCGCGGGCCCGACGGCGTGTGGCGCGTGGTCAACCAGCGGGTGCAGGCGCCGTCGGGCCTGGGCTATTTGCTGGAAAACCGCATCCTCATCTCCCGCCTGTTCCCGGACGCGTTCAGCCACCTGAAAGTGCAGCGCCTGGCCGCCAGCTACCGGCTGCTGATGGATACGCTGCTGCGGCTCTCGCCCGGTGGCGTGGGCAGCCGCGTGGTGTTGCTCACTCCCGGCCCGTATAGCGAAACCTATTTCGAGCAGGTCTATCTGGCGCGTTACCTGGGCATCACCCTGGCCGAAGGCAGCGACCTCACGGTGCGCGAAGACCGGCTCTACCTCAAAACCCTGCGCGGCCTGGAGCCGGTGCACGTGGTGCTGCGCCGTCTCGATGACAGCTTCTGCGACCCGCTCGAACTGCGTCCCGATTCCATGCTGGGCGTGGCCGGGCTGCTTCAGGCGGTGCGTGCGGGCAACGTGCTCGTGGCCAATGCGCTCGGCGCCGGTTTTCTCGAATCGCCCGCGGTGCAGGGATTTCTGCCCAAGCTGTGCGAAACCCTGCTGGGCGAGCCGCTCAAGCTGCCCTCGCTGCCCACCTGGTGGTGCGGCGAGCCCGGCGTGTGCGACGCGCCGATGGACGATCTGCGCGCCTGGGTGATCAAACCGGTGCACGCGGAATGCGGCTTCGAGCCCACGGTGATGGCCAGCCTCGATTACGGCCAACTGCCCGCGTGGCGCGAACGGGTGCAGTCCAACCCGGCGCTGGTCACCCTGCAGCAATATCAACCCCTGCCGCATGTGCCGGTGTGGAGCAATGAGCGGCTGGCCGCCCGCGCCGCCATGCTGCGGGTGTATGCCCTGTCAGACGGCCGCGGCGGCTGGCGCGTGCTGCCCGGCGGTCTGGTGCGCACCGCGCCGCGCGGGGGCAACACCGTGTCGATGCAGCGCGGCGGCAGCAGCCAGGACGCCTGGATCATCACCGGCGACGCGGTGGACAGCTCCACCCTGCTGCCCGAGCCGATGCGCCCGCAAGATTTGATCAACCATCACCGCGTGGTCACCAGCCGGGCGGCCGAAAACCTGTTCTGGCTCGGACGCTACTGCGAGCGCGCCGAATTCAGCGCTCGGCTGGCGCGCATCACCCTGCGCGCGCTGTCGGGCGACGACGACATGGGCCCGGCCGTCTGCGACATGCTCGACCAGTGGTGCCGCAGCACCGGTCTGGTCGAGAAGGAAGCGCCCGATCTTCGCGACAACCCGCAGGGCTTCGAGCACTGCGTGGTGCGCGGTCTCGTGCCGGGGCAGCACGCTGGCGGCATCGTGCAGAACCTACAGGCGCTGGGCCACGCGGCCACTCAAGTTCGCGAACGCTTGGGCGGCGACCACCGGCAATGGATCGCCTCGGCCACCGCGCTGGAGCTTTTGCCCACGGCCTCGCGGCGGGAAGAATTGCAGTCGGCCCAGGCCTTGCGCGGGCTGGAGCAGCTCACCGAAGTGCTCAGCGCCATCACCGGCGCGCAAACCGACCGCATGACCCGCGACGACGGCTGGCGCCTGCTGAGCATCGGCCGCCACATCGAACGCCTCTTGCTGCTGGGTGAAGCGCTGGCCGTGGCCTTCCGCAGCGGCGCGGTGCACAGCGACAGCGGCTTCAACCTGCTGCTGGCACTGTTCGACAGCACCATCACCTACCGCGCGCTGTACCAGAAGCGGCTGGAAGTTCCGCCCCTGCTCGACCTGCTCATGCTCGACCGCGAAAACCCCCGCGCCCTGGGCTGGGTGGCGCAGACCCTGCGCGCCCGCATGGCCAGACTGCCTGGCGAGGCCGCCGACAAGGAAGCCCTGATCGCTCTCGCGCCCGATCCCGATGACTGGCATCTGCCCGAACTCTGCACCCACACGCAAGAATTGCATTACACGTGGCTGGATCTCGCCCTGACGCAGAGCATTGATCTCGCCTGGCGCCTGTCGGACGAGATCAGCCGCCGCTATTTCGCCCACGCCAGCCTGCCTGACCGCACGCTGGGCGGGTATTGAAAGCCGCACGCATGACTCAAGTCGCTTCTACCGCGCAGGCTGACGCCGTGCTCTACCGCGTGGTGCACGAAACCGCCTACGCCTACGCCACCCCGGTCGAGCTGGCCCACCATCTGGCGCACCTCTGCCCGCTCGATCATGCCGCGCAAGACCGCATCGACTACGTCTGCGACATTCACCCCGAGCCCGAACATCGGCACAGCGATGTCGATGTGTTCGGCAACCAGCGTGAGTTCTTCGCCTACTACAGCCCGCACGACACGCTGACCGTGCGTGCCGTCAGCCTGGTGCAAGTGCGCGCGCCCGAAGCGCCCGACTGGGAAGCCAGCCCGCCGTGGGAGCAGGTGCGCGAACAACTGCTCTACCGCGTCGGCAAGCCCTACGTCGCCGAGGCCGAGTTCACTTTCGGCACGCATTTCGCCCCCCTATTTGCCGCTGCCGCCGCCTACGCCGCCCCCAGCTTTGGGCCCGAGCAACCGTTGCTCGGCGGCGCGCTCGACCTGATGCAGCGCATTCACGCCGACTTCACCTACAACCCCGAGAGCACCGAAGTGCAGACCCGCGCCCCGCAGGCGCTCGAACTGCGCGCCGGCGTCTGCCAAGACTATGCGCACGTCATGATTTCCGCCCTGCGCAGCCTCGGGCTGGCCGCGCGCTACGTCAGCGGCTACCTGCGTTCGCATCCCAAGCCCGGCGAAGAACAACTCGTCGGCGCCGATGCCTCGCACGCCTGGGTGGCCGTGTGGTGCCCGGTCAACGGCTGGGTGGAGTTCGACCCCACCAACAACCGCCAGCCCGCCGCCGACTATGTGCGCATCGCCCTGGGCCGCGACTTCGCCGACGTCTCTCCCCTGCGTGGCGTCATCCGAGGCGGCGGCGATCACACCCTTAAAGTCGGGGTGCGCGTTAGCCCGGTGGACGCATGACAGCCGCCACGAACCTCATCACATGACCGCCCGCTGCTTTTTCTGGCAGGTACGGCGTTCTTTGTCTGGGTTTCCTCGCGCTCGTGTTGCTGAATTTTCCGATGTGGTCGACCGATCCTTTTGAGCCGCGCCAAGTGCTCTCTTGGGCGCTTCTGCTCATTTCGCTGGCCCTTGCAATTCATGCGGTGCACTCCGGTTATTGCCCCAATTGCCGCTCCAGGTCGCCGCGCGTGTAGGGTTGTGCATGGCCGCTCAGATGGCATGCCACGTCCTCGAGCAATGGCGTGGAAGGAAAGATCTGGCCGTAGGTCAGCACCAAGGGCAGGATGAGCGCCAGCGGCAACAGTAGACCGGGACGGGACAGGCCGCGCCTCGACGCATTCCAACTGAGGACTAGGAAAACCCCAGCGAGAACGCCGCCCCAAAGGGCGCCAAGCAGTGCTTCGGGCTGCGTGTGGACATCGATAGCCAGCCGCGACACCATAATCGCCGCCGACAGCACGGCGCCTGCCAAAGGCAGCGCCAGCCGCCAGAATCGACGGCGACCCACGGCCAGAAGCATGCCGATCGTGGGCCAAACCAACATCGACAGGGCGCTGTGCCCGCTCAGACCGGTGAAATTCCAGCCCTCCGGATGCAGACCCCAGCCCATATAGAGAATTTTGCTCAGGGCCACCACCGCCCCGTCAAGGCCGAACAGCCCCGCCCATAAGGCTGCAATGCGCAAGGACTGCAGGCCCAGCCAGAGAAAAATCACCAGCGCAAGCGGCAACAGCACAGCGCTGTCGCCCAGATCCGTCACATGCACCCAAAACGACACAATCCCCATGCACGGGCCTCAAGCACAACGCATGCCGTGGAGCCGCCCCCGGCCCGCCGCAACGATGCGCCACGGCAGGGCCGCTCAGTTTGGCTTGCCGTAGTTATTCGGCATGAACTGCATCTTGTCCCAAGGGAAGTTCTGCAAGACCTGCCAGTTGGCCATCCCTCCAAACAGTGCGGGGTAGGGATCGGCCTGGCCCGCGAGGGTGTAGGTCATGGGGTTGACCGCCCGCAGGGACACCGAGCCAGCCTGGTCCCACACCACAAAACCGTACTTCTGTGCGGCTTTGGCGATGATCTTGCCCACCGGGGTGAGGTTGAGCGCATCGACGTTCACACTCGGGTCAAGCCGCATGCGCGTGCCTTCGGGAATGGCATGGGTCTGATTGTCCAGGTTGTAGCCATCGGTCCGGTTTGCAGGCCAGGAAAAAGTCGGCCACTTTGCCGGGCTGGCAAGGGAGATGCCCATGACGTGATTGATAACGCCGTCCTTGAGTTCCTGCGCTGAAATCTCTCCACCGATGAACGGCAGGCCGGTTGCCGTGGTGCCATAAGGGTTGGGATAGATGCCGTCACTCTGGTCGGTATGCTGGATGCGCCCGCCCCAGCAGGCCGTCCATTGGCCGTTGTTCTGACGCATGACCCAGAAATCCCACAGTGTCTTGGTGCTGATGTCGTAAATGGACATCTCACTGTCAGTGCCGTTCGCCTCGGTCGCGCCCGCAGGGATAGGCACGTTTTGCCACTGCGCGATCAGCTTGGGATCGGTCCAGCCCTTGTTCTGGCAGTCGTTGAAGCCGACGTTAACCGTCTGCGCCACCGGATAAATGGGCATGCCGTCCTGCCAGGTCACGGTCTTGGCGCCGCCGACCGTCTGCACAAAGTAAATCGGTGCGGCATAACTGGTGGTGTTGAGCGCTGTCGTCCCGTTGTAACGGTTGACGATCTGGGCGACCAGATTTTTGGCGTAAACCGCTGACAAAGAATTCAACGTCGCATTGGCTGGGATGGGCTGATACCAGAAGCTCTGCGAGGAAAAGACACGGGTCACCGACGGGGTCGAGGTCGGTGTCACTACCGGAGCAGCAACTGGCGTTTGAGCAACCGTCGTCTCGGTCGGCGCAGGAGCCGCCGTGGCCACCGCAATACTCGTGTTGCCATCCGATGCAGTTGCGCTTTGGGTGCTACCGCCCCCTCCTCCACAACCTGCCAGGGCGAAGCCCAGAAACAAAGCAACAGGCCAACGAATGATCTTGTACATGACAAACCCCTTCAACCAAAGCGCGCTGATTTGTCTCAGGCTGTACGGGAAAAGAGGGAACAGCCTCCATTCCTGCAGCAGAGCGGCAAAAGACAGCGAAAGAGGGTCGCATATTACAAGCGCAATCGGGCCTCTCGCGGTAAGTCAATGATGGTTTTCGTTTCGGAAAATTCTTACTTTTTCTCAAAGCGCCAAATCTATTGCGATGTAATGCACCACAATGATGCAAAAGCACCAATTTCAATTCTGACAGTCTCGCACTCAAGTCCAATTCAGTGCGCCAGCGGCTCGTGAGTCAAAGCGCCCCGGCTCTGCAGTCGTCGCCACAAGACGCGTGCGACGAACTGCGGGTTGCCCAACACATAGCGCGCAAATAAGCGGCGCGGCTCAACCAACAGCCGAAATAGCCATTCGAGGCCGAATCTGCGCATCAGCCTCGGCGCTCTGGGAATCGTGCCCGAGTAAAAGTCAAACAAGGCACCGACCCCGATGCAGACCGTGGCGCCCAAATCGTCCCGATGGGCGTGAATGAACTGTTCCTGCCGGGGCACCCCCATTGCGACAAAGACCAGGCGCGCCTGCGAGTGTCGAACGGCCTGAAGTACGTCCGACGTCTCCGCAGCCGAAAAATAGCCGTCCTGAATGTAAGTCACCTTCAAGCCGGGATGCGCGTCCATCATGTTGCGCGCACAGGCCTGTGCGATGCCCGGCTTGCCCCCAATGAAAGCGAGCTCTAGCCCGGCTCGCGCCGCCCCTGCACAGAGCAGCGGAAACAGATCGGTTCCGTTCACGTTGCCGCGTAGCGCAACACCCGCAACCCGAGCAGCCAGACGCATGCCGATACCGTCCGCATAAAGCAGATCGGCGTCATGAAGGAAGTGCTCGTAGTCTGCCTCCGAGGCTGCGATGTTGACGCAGTGCGCGTTGACGAAATACACCCGGCGTCCCTGCCTGCTTGACGCGGATTGCAGCAGCGTTTCGGCCGCCAGCTCCAGAGTGGTGTTCTGAATGGACAGACCAAAGAGCGACATCGCACCGGGATCTGCCGACGTCTGTGTGCGCGGAACGTCAGAAGACATCACTCGCCCTCCCGGGCCGAGCGCACCCAGTTTCGTTCGCGTCGCAGAAGGAAGCTGAGGTAGATCGGCACCTTCCAAAGGATATAAATCGGCACGCCGGCCAGTTCCCTGAACGTCAGCAGATCGCGACCGTGCCGAAACCACGCGGTGAAAATCGCCAGCCACAGCCCCGCACAAAGCGCCCAAGCCATCACTGCAGGCGCTGTCCAATGCAAAAGCCACCCGGCAAGGCTGGATAGCGCAGCGACCGTAAGCGTCAACAGTGTCAACAGCGCCAAAGGTGGAATGCACAAGTCGGCGGCCAAGGCGAACAGTCCGAGGTTGGCCAAACGCAATCCTCGCCAGAGCAGTTTCGGCGCCACGCTGACCATGCCGAGATGCCCATGCTCCCATCGCCTCCTCTGTGTCGTCACACCAGCAGCACTCTCGGGAAACGCGCTGACCACCTCGGCTTGTGGCACGAATACGGGCGACGCCCGCATTTGCGCGAGGTCCAGCCCCAACTTGAGATCCTCGACGAGGTGGCCGCTGGCCAGATCAACGCGATGGATCAGCGCCCAAGGAAAGGCCATACCACTTCCCATCAATTGACAAGGCAGGCCCATGCGGCGATAGCCCAATGGGCGCACTAGGTTTTTGACCCGCCAGGCGAGCCCCGCAATCTTGATTTTCAGACCAGCGCCCGGCGGAAGCGCCATGCGGTAGTGCGCCTGCGCCGGGGTGCCCGCCTGCAACGCGGCGGAAGATAAGCAGATCATCGCACCGCGCCCGACCCTGCAATCTGCATCGACGATGACGACCACGTCCGGCGGGTTCGCGGCAAGGTGCTTCAGACCGAAATCCAGGGCGTAGCCCTTGCCACGCCGCAGCGCATCCTGCCGCTCAACCACTTCGGCCCCGGCCGCACGGGCAAGCGCCGCCGTGTTGTCGCAGCAGTTGTCCGCGACCACCAGTACGCGATCCCCCGCACGCAACTCCTGAAGAACGCCCCGCACTGTCGAGTCGATGTTTCTGGCCTCGTCATGCGCCGGGACCAACACGGCGATCTGCGCGTCCGCCTCCAAAGCGGGAGGCGGCGAGAGCCTCCCCCGTTTGAAGCCAGCACTCAGTATTTGCAGCAACAACAGCCCGATGGGCAAGGCCAGTGCCAGAGTCGCCAGCAGCAACAGGGCATACATCAGCGTCATCATGGCAAACTCCCCTGCTGCACCGGAAGTCTTTGGAATAGCCGCCCAAGCCGCAGCGCCTCGGCATCGGCGTCATGCTTAGACATCACGACTTCGCGTGCATAGGCCCCCATGGCGTCGAGTCGCTCCGCGCTGGTGTGAAGACAGCGTTGCATGGCGCGCGCCAGCGCGGCTGCATCCCCCGCAGGGCACAGCCAGCCGCTTTTTTCGTCCTCGACCAGCTCTGACATGGCGGCGACCTGCGTGGCGATGACCGGGCGACTCAGCGCCATGGCCTCCATGACAACCACCGGCAACCCTTCGGCAAAGCTCGACAGCACCAGCGCCCTGGCCTGCAACAAATGCTGACGAACTTCTGGGCTTCCAATCCAGCCGGTGATGACGACTCTTTCACGCAGGCCCATGCGGTTGATCGCAGCTTCGATTTCAGGGCGCAACTCGCCATCACCGGCCAGCGTCAGCGAGAAGTCCTCTCCTTCCGCCACCAGCAAGGCCGCCGCCTCCAGAAGCAGGAGGTGCCCTTTCTGCTCACTCAACCTGCCTACACAGACCAGTTGCCGACCGGTGTTGCATCGATTCGCCTGGCCGCCGTGAAAGCTCGTTTCGATGCCGCAGCGCACGACGTGAACCTTGTCCCAATGACGCGAACCGACCCAGCGAAACAACTGGCTGCGACAGAACGAACTGATCGCCACGACAAAATCACTGTGCTCAATCTTCTCTTTCAGATGAATCCCCAGCGGCTTGTCGAACTCCTCCGGCCCGTGCACCGTGAAACTGTAGGCCGGGCCGCCCAGCAGCCGCGCCAGAAAAACCACCTCAGCGGAGTTGGTTCCGAAATGCGCATGAATATGCGTCGCTCCGGCCGCCTTCACCCAAAGCACGAGCTGGCAGGCTTCGACGAGATAGATCAAATGGTAGGGAAGGCCCCGCTCATTCAGCCTGGACATGCGCCCTGCCCATGCCAGGGCGCGAAGCATGCCCACGGGGTGCCGCAGCAAACTCTTGAACAAGGGCCCCGTCAGTCCACGCAATCCTCGCTGCAGTATGTACTGGGTCTGGCCTCGCTCCACGCGATCCGCAGCATCCACCAGTTCGGCATCCCAGCCGCGCAAGGCGATGCGCTGCACCGAAATTCCTTGCCGTTCCAGCGCCTGAATCTCGCGCCGGATGAAGGTGTGGCTGACCTTGGGGTACTGGTTGATGAAATAGGCCACCTTCATTCCCGGCCTCATCGTGACGGCTCGCATTTCAGCTTGCATGGCCAGATCGCTCATTTCACACATCCGTCTGCCGCATTAACGGCGTTGGCACCACCACAAGACTGTGTGTACGCGCGTGCAGAGGCCGGGCCGGTACGCCGGCCACCGTCACGCCCGCGGCCACATCGTGCAGCACGACTGACATCGCCCCCACCCGGCAGCCCGAGTGGAGCACAACGCCCCCGAGCACCTGCGCGTAGGCGCCCAGTTCCACATCGTCTTCCAGCACAGGCACGGGCCCGCCCTCGGTCTTGTTGCCGATGGTCACGCCCTGCCGCAAGGTGCACGCCCGCCCCATCCTGACACCGGGGTGAATGAAGATGCCGCCGAAATGGAAGATGCGCAGACCGCCGCCAATCACCGCTTCTTTCGGCAGACTGATGCCGGTCCAGGTTTCGACAAAGCGGAACATCAGCCAATAGAGATGGGTTCGGATGCGCTTGCCCAAGCCGTGCGGCAGCGCGTCCACCCGGCGGCCGTAGCGATACACCCAGATTGCCCAGATGGATTGCTCCTTGAAGAACGGCCGCGCCATGCCAAGCCGCAGCAGGTCCTGCTGCCAGTCGGGGTCGTGTTTGCGCCGCATCACCGCCTCCACCGCATCATGGGGTCAAACGCGGATCGCTCGAATGTCGACATGCGTTTGATCGGTTGCGTGGTTGCAGCTTGCGCGGTGCGATGGAAATGCAGGCTGATTCCGGCGCCGAGGACAAACCACAGATACCAGTTGTAGACCAGGTAGTCGAGCATGTTGTCCGAGACCGAGACCAGCGCGAACTCCAGCACCAGCATCAGCAGTAAAAATCCCTCCACGCGATCCGTCTTGCGCACGCTTGCAGCGAGCGCGCCCGTGCCAATCAGCAACCAGACGAAGCCAGCCAGCCCCGCTAGTCCGCCGTCGAAGAACACCTGCATGTAGACGTTGTGTGCGGGTGGGCCTACACCGTTGGCCAAGGGGTAGAACAGCCGCGAGTAGAACTCATAGGACTCCTTGCCGTAGCCGAACAGGTAGTGCTGCGGCTGCATGAAGTGCAGCGCGGCTGCCCACATCTCCTTGCGCCATGCGAAGGAGTTGAGCGGCTGGTAATACATGCCGCTGTTGCCGGTGTTCAGCTCGGAGATGCGCTCGCGGACTTCGGGCAGCAACAAAGAGGCCAATCCGGCCAGAATCAGCAGCGGCAACAGCTTGCGCTCCATCACCAGGCTGTAGGCAAGGAAGAAGAACGCCATCGCGCCCCAGGCGCTGCGTGTCTTGGTGGTCACCAGCAGGAACAGCAGCAGCAAGATGTAGAGCGGCAGCAACCGGCGCACTCGTAGGCCGACGGTCAGGAGACCGCCGCGCCACACCACGAACAGCAGCGAAATCTGGAGTACCAGATAGAAGGCAAAGATGTTGGGGTGGGAAAAGGTGCTGTCGATACGCATCCCCACCTCGGCGTCGTAAAAGCCCTGGTGGGTGGCGATTTGGTAGAAGCCGTAGAGCAGGGGGCCAATGCTCGAGAGCAGCACGGCCCGTATCCAAAGGTCGTGGCTGGCCTTGTCGCGCACATACACAAAGGCGAGCAGGAAGATGGCGGCGTTGGACAGGAGAGCGAGGTCGTTCTTGATGCCTGGCACCAGCCGCGGCGTGATGGCGAGCGTCCCGACCATGACGATGAGCAGTGGCAGCCAGGTCTGCCCCATCAGCCGCATCACCGGAATGCGGCGGCGGTTGAATAGCTCCACGGCGATGAGGCCGATGATGAGGCCGTTGAGCAGACCGCCCAGACCGATGGCTGCGCCGCCGCCACCGATCTTGGTCATATTGAGCATCGGGTCGAGGTTGGCGCGGAACAGGATGATGAGCAGCAGCAGGGTTTCGCGCGCATAAACGAACAGCAGCCCGAGGATGAAGGCCGCGGGCAATGCAATCATCAGCGCCTTGTGCCCGCGGTCGTCCAGTGCGAGCTTGGCAGCGGCAAAACCCGCCAGCAGCGCCAGGGCGATTCCCCCCAGAATGGTCAACGCCATCAGCGCGCGCTGGCGGCTGGCGGCGGTGAAATCGAAGGGCAGTGTCATGGTCTGCCAATCGGCTCAGCGCTGGTTGAGCACGCCGCCCACCAGAGTCAGGCCCGCATTGTGAAGGGCCGTCGCCGTGCCGCGCACTTCTGCGGCGCTGCTGAGGTGCTGATCAACCATGAGCAGGGCTCCTTCAGTTGCGGCGCAGACGGGCAATATCTCGGCGAGATTGCCGGGGGCGGTGTTGACCAGAACGACATCGAATTGCTCGGCGCTCTGCCTCAACAGGCTGAAAAAGCTCGGCCGCGCCAGCAACTCGGCGGGGTTGGGCGGTTGTGTGCCCGCACCCAGCACCGTGAGCCCGAGCAACGGCCCGATGCGCACGGCGGCCGTGGCGTCGGCACGCCCGATCAGCACATCTGACAGGCCGGCCCGCGCTGGCAGGTTGAACAAGCCCTGCAACAGGGGGCGACGCAGGTTGGCGTCGATCAGCAGGGTGCGCTCACCCAGCTGGGAAAAGACAACGGCCAGATTGGCGGCGAGATTGCTCATCGTCCCCGACGATCCGGTTCCGACTAGCGCCAGGCAACGCTGCCCGGTGCCAAACCAGCGCAGCATGAGCTGGCTGCGCAGCGCGCGCAATTGCTCGACCTGGGGCGTGAACGGCTGATACGCGGCCACCAGTTCATCGCTGAATCCGCTGGCCCCGGGGGCTAGGTAGGGGTAGTCAAACTGCCGGGCCAGGGCGAGGAGGATGTCCTGCTCGCTCACCAGGCCGAGGCGAACTGCGGCGTCGCCGAAACGCAGGTTCTCGGCTTTCTGCAGTCGCAGCACGCGCTCGGCATCTGCCGCGCTGAGCTTGCCTGAATCGAGCAGGAGCTGGCCGAGCTTGAGGTCGCGCGAGGGATCGGCGGGAAGCTCAGGCCGTGGGACAGCACCAGCGGGCGGGGCGGCACGCAGCAGCGTGCCCTCCAGTTCGCGCACATCTGCGCGCCGGGCCAGACGCACCGGAATCGGATCGACACGAGCGGGAATGTCCATGGCGGAGCCCATCAGCGCAGCAAAAGGGGGCGGATCTGCACGGCGCCTAACAGCGGGGCGCCGGTGAGGTCGATGACTTCCTGCATCGATCGCACCCTGCGTTGCAACTGTTCCAGCAGCAGAGCCAGGGAAATGCCGAGAATGAGGCCGAGCGCCGCGCCCAGCGCCACGCTGATCAAGGCGCGCGGTCCCGATGGAGCAAGAGGCGGCACGGCACGGCTCAACACGGTGATATCGGTCTGGTCCGACTTGGACAGCATTTGGCTTTGTTGGTAGCTGCGCAGTGTCGCGTCGTACAGCTTCTGCGCGTTGGCGGCCTGCTGCACCAGGAACTGGCCTTCCGCCTTGAGGGTGTTGTCGGAGATGAGGCGCTGCTGCTGCGCACGCACCGCAGCCTGCATGTCGGCCATGCTCTGGCGCGAGACCTGCGCGGTGCTTTGCACCGTGCTTTGCATGGTGGCAATCTGCTGCTCCAGCTTGGACTGCAGGCTGGAGGCCTCGGCTCGCGCTGCGATGTATTGCGGGTTATTCGGACCTTCGGTTTGTGCGAGCTGGCTGAGCCGGGCCTGCGCCAGTGCCAGACTAGTCTTGAGCGACTGCACCACTGGGTCACGCATGATTTCGGCGCTATTGTTGGCGGCGATCTGGGCGCGCGATGTGTCGGCATAGTTCAGCGCCGCGGCGGCTGCCTGCTGCGCGGCCAGCGCCTGCAGCGGCGCCGCCGCCTGCGGGTCTTGTTCGGTGAGGAGGACACCGTGCTGTTTCTGATACGCCACCAGCCGTGCCTGCGCCCGCTCGGCCTCGGCCTGCTGCGCCTTGAGCTGCGCCGCATACCACTGAGCGGTGCGTTCGGCTGGCTGGGTGCGCAGCGCCAGATTAGTCTGCAGATAGGCATCGAGGAAGGCATTGGCCACACGCGCAGCCTGCTCAGGCTGACCCGCCGTGTAGCTCATCGAGATAATGTTGTCTCGGTCGGTGGCGCCCACTTTGAACTTGGACAGCAGGCTTTGCGCGATCCACTCGCGCAGGCTGCCCGCTCCAGGCGTGAGCTTGGCGGCCACTGCGGCGTACTGCGCCTTCCAGCTTGGATCATCTGCGAGGTGCAGGGCGTCGACCACCTGAAGCGCGGTTGTTCGGTTGGTCAAGATCATGGTCTGGGTGTTGAGATAGGCTGGAATCAGCATGCCCTGCATCTGCGCCCCGGTGACAGGGTTGACGTACTGGCTGTTGACCACGACTTGCGCAGTAGCGACGTAATGCTTTGGCAGCAGCTTCGTGGTGACGCCGGCCGTGGTCGCCGCAATGAAGGCTAAAGCGGCGATGACCAGCCAGCGTGCACGCAAGGTTAGCAGCAATCTCTGAAGGTCCATGACAGCTCCTAGAACAGGCTTTGCCCGATGTCGATCACGTCGTCTGCGCGGATCGGCGTATCGGCACCGGCGCCGCGCTGCGCCGCTGTCTTGTCGCCTTCGCCGGCGCGGTGGATGGAAGCGCCGCTGAGCGTGCCACGGCGCGTGAGCCCGCCGCCCAGCGCCACGGCCTGCAGCAGCGTCATGCCTGGCGCCAGGCGGTAGGCCCCGGGTTTGTTGACCTCGCCTTCGATGTAGAACACTGGCGCCTGCGGGATGTAGAGCACATCGCCTGCACTGACCACCGGGTCGGGCGCAGAGCCCCCTGCAAACAGGGCGTCAAGGCGGATCGTGGTGTCGGTGCGCTTGCCATCTTGCGAGCGCTGCAGGATGACGCTGTCCGCCCCGGTCGGGCCGATGCCTCCGGCCTGCGCCAGCAGATCGGTGACGCGGCTGCCACTATCGAGCACAAACTTGCCCGGCTTGTTCACGGCGCCAAGCACCACGGCCTGCTGGCTGAAGTATTTGTCCACCAGTAGGTTGACGTAGGGCTTGAGGATGAAGCCGCCCTCCTTCAGGCGTGCCGCCACCGCCTTGCTCGCCGCCGTGGCACTCAGACCGCCCACCGGCACATAGCCCAATAGCGGCAGCACCACCTGACCCTGCGCATCCACCTGCACCGCGGGCACCTGCAGTTCTGGATGGCCGTAAACGGTCACGCTGACAATGTCTCCGGGGCCAAGCAGATACTCACCAGCCTGCGCGCGCGCGGCAAGCAGGACGATCAGAGCGATGAACAGAGCGAACAAAGGGCGGAAGCGCATGGCGGTTCGGTCTCCGTAGCGGGTTAGATCAGAATGGGTCAAAAATCTTGCTTGAGGACGAGGCTCAGATCGTGGCTGGAATAGCTGCTATTGGCGGCGGTAGAAGTCTGGTTGTTCAGTGCATACCGCAGAGCAAGTTGCGTGCCCGGGCGCGGCTGGTAGCTGGCCACGAAGTCGGTGGCGTGAATGTGGTCACGCCGTGGCGTACCGGGGTAGGTGGCCTGCTCTCGCCGGTAATCGGCCTGCAGCCGCGTGGTGGCATTGAGCTGCCAGGACAGACCGATCAACGCCCCGGTGAGCACCTGGTAGCTAGTGGTCAGCGTGTTGTAGGGCACCAACCTTCGGTAGAGCGCACCCTGCAGCGTGGTGTCCACGGTCAGGGCGCGCTTGACAGCGATGTCGGCGATCACGCCGCTGAAGTCGCGCGCGGTCAGCCCATCGGACCGATAGCGCAGATAACCGGCCGAGCCGCCCAACTGCCAGAACGCACCGTCTGACCAAATGAAGCGTGCTGTGCCGTCGATCTGGCGATAGTTGGCCGGGGGCGTGCCGCCGACCTGCAGCGCGGCGTTGGGATAACGGCCCTGCTGCATGCCCAAGGCGAACGCCAGGGTGTTGCCCGCCGCACTGGTGTAGCGCGGTCCGGCACGCATCTGGGCAATGTTCATGTCATAGGGCCGTTGACTGGCGGCGCCGTTGCGCACGCGAATCCACGCCGCATCCAGCGTACCGTCCAGACGCCCATACAACTGGCGCGCCCCTCCCGCGCTGAACACCTGCTGGCGCACCACATCGCTCAGCGGGGCCTGGAAGATCAGGAGGTTCTGCAGCGTCGCCGTGTCGCTGGCGCCGAGGTAGAGATTCCACTTTGGCGTGTGGTTCAGTTCGTAGCCCAGCGCCACGTCGTGGCCGGTGTAGTCCAGGCCGTGGTAATGCTGGTATCGCGTTCGTCCGATGATCGCGTGGCCGTGCAGACGGCCGACGACGCCATCGTCGTCATAGCGCACCCCGGCCTGCGCGGCGCTCCAGCAATCGGACAGTTGCGCGTCTCCAAACTTCGCTTGTGCCGCAGCACCACTGCTCAGGCCGAACAGATTGCTGCTGCAGGTGTGCTGCAGTTGCAGCACCGGATGGAGCCCCGGAGTCACTGGCGTCCAGGACGGCGGGAACTCAGCAGCTTGCGCGGCGCCCATGACCAACAGCACCAGCGCTGCGGAAACGACCGGTGGACGCAGTACTGCGCTGGGATGCTGGCGGGCTGGATTGTTCATGCCGGTGTGTCCGCCGTAGCACGGCGGGGCAGCAACAGACGCAACAAGGCATCAACGAAAAAGCGGTTTGCCAGCAGATTGAGCAGCAGGTAAAGCGGGGTGGTAACCACCGCACCCACTAGCAACTGCAGCAGCTGCGGACCAACCTCCTGCGCCAGCAGCAGCGCGGGAACCATGCTCAGCGCCGCCAGTCCCACCGGGCGCAACACCAGCATGGCGAACTCGCCTGCGGCAATATCTGCCAGCGGATGGTAGATAGCCATCCATGCCGGCACCAGCAAACCCAGGGTGGCCGCTGCAAGCAACAGCGCCAGCCATTGCGGCCCGAATTGCGCGCCAACGACGATGGCGGGCAAGACAACCGCCAGGATGCCCAGGTTCCAACGCAGCTCACGCCCGGCCTGGCCTACGCCCAGAATCAGATCACGGATAGGGCTAAACATCGCGCGCACATAGCCCACCACCGCCAGAATGGCGAGCAAATGCCCGGTGCCATGCCATTCGCCGCCAAACAGAACTCGCACCAGCGGATCGGCGAACAACGCCATACCGACATAAACCGGAGCGTTGAGGGCGCCCACCATATTGAGGGTGGACAGGGTGATGGTGCGCACGCGGGCGCGCTCAGCCTGCACGCTGGCGATCAGCGGAAACCCCACCCGCGACAGGATCGGGTTGACGAAGGTCTGCATCTGGTTCATGAAATTGCGCGGCACGCTGTATAGACCGAGATCAGCGGGGGCGACGAACTTGCCCAGCATCATCACGTCCAGGCTGCGGTTGAGGTTGCTGATCAGCGCACTGGACACCGCAGCCAGGCCGAAATGCACATAGGGCTTTAGCTCCGCCCAAGACAGGTGCAAGCGTGGCGTCCAGTCGGCCGAGAGGTAGCGCCACGCCAACCCGCTGTTGACCACCGCACCGGTGAGACTGGACCACACCAAGGTGTAGGGCCCGGCGCCGTTCAACGCCGCGAGCACAGCCACGGCCATGCTGGCCGCTGCAGCGAGGGTTTCAATCACCGCCATAGGCTTGAAGCGCAGGTGTTTTTCGGCGTTCATACGAAACTGCGCGCCCACGCCGCTGACTAGAAAGGTGGCCGATGACAGCGCCAGCAGAGGAAGCAGCCGCGCGTCGCCATACAGCCAGGCGATCAACGGCGCGAGCGCCAGCACCACCGCGCCCAGAAACAGCGCGAACAACACCCCAGCCCAGAACAAGCTGGAGCGCTCGCCCTCGGTGACGTCGCGACGGTGGATGAAGGCACTGTTGAGCCCTGTGCCGTTGAGTACCCAAGGGAAGGTCAGCACTGCGGCAACGATGGCCATGATGCCGTAATCCGCCGGGGTGAGGATGCGGGTGAGCATCACCACCTGCAGCAGTTGCACGAGGGCCCCGGTGGCCGCTGACACCGCAGTCCAGCGCACGGCAGAGTAGGCCTGCTCCTTCAGGTTGGGCGGATTGTTGCTCATGACATGGCGGCGCCGGAACGCGCACGGCGGCCAAGCCGCATCTGCAGAGCCAGGTATTGCACGAAGCCGCGCACGAGAAAGAAGAAGGGCCGAGTTGGACGCCAGGTGTACTGCGCTCGCAGCGCGATCAGCAGCATCTTGAAGGCGGCCCATTTGAAACGGCTGTGCAGGAGGGTCTTGGCGTACATCGCGCCTTCTCCAATGAGATAGAAGCGCCACAGCGCGGGCACGTCTGGGGCCTTGCGACCGTGGTGATGCCAGACCAGCACGTTGGGCTCATAGCGGCCGGCGCCGCCGGCATCGCTCACCCGCATGGCAACTTCCCAGTCCTCCCCTGCAAAGCGTGCGCCGGCGCCGAACACCGGGTCGAACCCCCCCTGGCGGAGCAAAGGCTCACGGCGGAAGGCCATATTGGCGCCCTGAACGAAGGCGCCGGGCACCGGGCGGTTACCCGGTACATCAAACGGGATGGTGGACTCAGCGATGGTCACCGGCGCGTCGTTCGGGTCGAACAGCAAGATGCGCCCGGCGATGTAGTCCACCGGATGTTCGCGAAAGGTACGAGCAAGTTGCTCCACATAGTCGTCTGCAACGTAGCAGTCGTCATCGGTGAAGCCGATGACCGCGCCGCGCGCCCAAGGCAGCGCAGCATTGCGCCCGGCGCCGTTGCCGCGCGCGCCCTCGAACAGGGTGCCGGCGGGCACGTCAAGTCCCTTGATGAAGGCGTCGGCGACGGCGCGGGTGTCGTCGGTCGAGGCGTTGTCGACGATCAGCAGTTCCCAGCGCACGGTCGTGCGCTGGCGTTCAAAGCGCTCGAGGCAAGCGTGGAGCTGCCTTGCCCGGTTACGGGTGCAGATCACCACGCTGATCTCGATGCCTTCGGCCCCGGCCCAATGCGCATTGAAGAAGGGCGCATTGGGCTCAGAGCGCATCTCGGCTCCGAGGGGATTGCGTGTGCTAGCGTCCATGGTGTCACACCAGCACGCGGCCGATGCCCTCACGTCGCACGAAATGACCGAGCTGCTCCCGCATGCGCGCATGCGCCGTGTCCAGAGCAGCGTCACTGCTGAGCCGGGGTGAATGCGTCGTTGCCAGCTTGTGCAGGTGATGGGCCGCACGTTCGACCCACCATGTCGGCGTGAGATCGCGCAAGGTGGACGTGGCGCGGCGGCGCGCCGACAACTGACCGGCCAGCACGCTGCCCCGCGGCGCAATCCGTTGCGCCTGTTCGAGCCACGAACTGCGCGGCAGATGCGCCCAGTCGATGTGCAGGCCGAGGACCGATCCCCAATCGTTCCACTTCATACGGTGCTTCGGTTCAGGCGAGGCCGCAACCCAGGGCGTGCGCAGACTGTCGGCAATGATGGCGCCATGCATGGCCTCGGTCAGCAGCAATTCGGCGCCCGCAATCGCTGCCAGCACCGTGTCCACTGGCGCCGTTGGGTCGATGAACTGCACATCGGCCAGGCGGCAAGCCTGCTCCCATCGCCCCGGCCAGACACTTTCCCAATGAGGCATGAAGGCGACCGAACCCGGTACAGCCTGCCGGACAATGCCCAGACTGCGGATCAGAATGCCGGCATCGCCGATGGCCTTGTCCTCATCCAGGCCCAGCGCGGTGGCGCTGAGCTTGCCGCGCACGAAATACACGTCCCACAATGCATCCAGTTCAGGCGGTTCTGTGTAGCCGCCATACCCAGCGCCGAACACCACCTTGCGACGCTTCGGACTGAAGCCCGTCATGATGGTGGAGCCGATGCCGATGAACAGGTCGCCTGTGCCGTCGAACACCTCGCCGAGCAAGCGCGGCCAGAGCCAATGGTTCAGCTCGTCACCGAAGTTCGGACTGGCGCCGCGATAAGCATAGAGTTCCATGGTCGGGAGGCTCCGGATCGGCTGCCGCTCAGCCCACCAGGGCAGGGACCGGGCAGGGCCGGGGGGTGTCTCGCAGCGAAGATGCGATTTCGCTATCGAGCTTGGCATCAAGCAAATGCAGCAGTTCTCGCGATTCGACACCGAATTTGCGCGCAAAAAGAAAGGGTTGAGCCTGCGGACAGGTCTTGCTCGGATGGCGCTCAGGGTGTCGCGTCAGGAATTCGGCATGCGCCAGGGTCAACGGTTCAGGGCGATGGCGCCGTGTGCTCCAGTCGGTGTAGGTCAGGCAGGGCCGAATGGCCGCTGAGAGGGACGAATTTCCCAGAATGGTGTGGAAACACGACTCGTCCGGACAGATAGTGTTGCGGTAGAAATCGACATAGGCGGGATGCTCGTCCATGAATTCAAGAACATGCGCTACAGCAGCGCGGGTCAAGGCCAACCACGTTGACCCGCCGTAAGGTTGCATCTTCCCGAGAACGGGCCCGAAATCCCGCCTCCGGGGAAGCAACCCCATTCCTTGTGCGCTGTGCATCAGCCGGTTAATGACACGAGAGGACGTCTTCAGCGGCTGATAGGTCGTCAACCGAGACAGGGGCTTCGATCCATCCACCGACGGCATGGACGTCAGATTGATGAATTCCAGATCCGCGTGATCCTGGAAAAACTGGTGGATAAAGGCGTTGCTGCGCACCGGATAGTCGGCGCCGCTGAGCAGCACGAATCGCGAATGCGTCTGCCCAGGCTGCGTCAGCGCGGCGCGCAGCAACAACACGATGGCTTCGACCTGGGAGTAGTCGCCCCAGAACACCCGCGCACGATCTTGCAAGACATGCACGCGCGGGTCATCCGGCAGGCTGAAGTCGGTGAGCCGAGATTTTTTGTCGATATGGACGTAGAAATGGCTGTCCGGCGTGGACAGGCGGTCGATCAAGGCGCGCAGATGCGCGGGCTGATCGTGCGCGAGGATGAGGTAGGCGATGTCCATGAGCGGCTCCGTGGGATCAGGCCGCGGCCAGCGCGGGACTCAGTTGCGCCTGCGGGCCTTTGCGGCCAAGAAGGTGGAGCTTGACGGTGGTGTGCTCGTTCATCAACGGGCGGTGGCTGGCGCGAAACAGGGCGTATCGGGCCAGCAGGGCGGCGCGGTTGCGGTTGGCCAGAATGCTGCGATAGCGCAGTTCGCGCTGAATCTGCGCGGGCTCCGCGTCCATGCGCAGCAGGGCGGCCCGCAGGGCGCTGAACTCCTCGCTGTAGTTGGTGCGGGCGCCCAAGTCGAACAATATCCCGCCATGGTTGCAGAAGGGCGTGGGGTCGAAGGTTTCGGCACCAACCATCTGGCTCAGTCGCGCAGCCAGATGCCTAGAGACGCTTTGTGAGGCGGCCATCTGAGCCACGAATTTTTTGCGGCCCACACCGCCGGGGTGCACGCGGTAGCGGATCAGCCGTTGCGGCACGTTGGCCACCATGCCAAGCAGGGCAAGCTGGCCGAACAGGAAATAGTCCTCGACCAGATTCTCGAATTCCGCCACCGGCCGCGGCGGCTGTCCGTTGCCGAATTCCACGCCGTAGCGCGCACCCAGCGCATGCAGCCGGTCGAGCCGCATGGCCACGGTTGGGTGCGCCACTGGGTTGCAGAACAGCATGGCAGCGGCGATGCGGCCAGGCTCAAGCGGCAGCGGGTGCTGGCCCAGGGTGCGCCCCTGGTCATCAAAATTGGTGAGCTGCCCGCCCACCACCACCACTTCGGGGTGCGCGGCAAAACCCGCCAGAGTATGGCGCAGACGCTCGGGCAGCGCGATGTCATCGGCGTCGTGGCGCACCACGTACTTCGCGTCGCACAGCGCCAGTCCGGCGTTGAGCAGGCCGGACAGGCCGCGGGCATCTGGCAGGCAGTGGATGCGGATGCGGGGATCGATCAGCGCGCGGGACTGGGCGATCTCCAGAGTGTGATCGGTAGAGCCGTGGTCGAGGACGAGCAGGCGCCAGTCGGCAACGGTCTGGGCGCGGATGCTATCGATCGCCTCGGCCAGATAGGCCGCGCCATTTTTCACCGGTAGCAGGATGTCAAAGGTGGCCACGATGTCCTCAGTAGGCGTTCTGACCGCGGAACCCTTTGAAGGCCGTCGCGATGATGATGCGCAGGTCCATACCCAGAGACCAGTTGCGGATGTAGTGCATGTCGTACTCCACGCGCTTCTCCATCTTGTCCACGCTGTCGGTTTCGCCGCGCCATCCGTTGATTTGCGCCCAGCCAGTGATGCCTGGCTTGACCTTGTGGCGCAGCATGTAGCCGTGGATCAGCGCGCGGTACTGCTCGTTGTGCGCCACCGCGTGCGGCCGGGGGCCGACGATGGACATCTGCCCCTGCAGCACATTGAAGAACTGCGGCAGCTCATCGAGTGAAGTGCGCCGAAGGAAGGCCCCCAGCGGAGTGACGCGGAGGTCGCCGCGGGTGGCTTGCACCACGGTGTCACCGTTTTCCGTCACGGTCATGCTGCGGAACTTCCAAACCTCCACCACTTGGCCATTGAGCCCGTAGCGCCGCTGGCGGAAGATTGTCGGGCCGGGCGAGGTCACGCGCACAGCGACTGCGATGGCTAGCAACAAAGGGCTAATCAGCAACAGGATGAGGCTGGAGACGACCACGTCTTCGAGGCGCTTGAGCAGTCCGCTGATGCCGAAAAACGGCGTGTCGTACACGCTGATGATGGGGTGGCCTGCCACCTCGCGCCAGTTGGCATGGTTGCGCTCGAAAATGTAGGCATCAGGCACGATGAATACCGAGGCTGTGGTGTCGGCGAGGTCGCGCACAATCTGGTCGATCCGGTGCTCGGCGCAGATCGGTAGAGTGATGAACACGAAGTCCACCTTGCCCTCGCGGGCGTCGCGCACTAGATCGTCGATGCTGCCCACCAGCGAAAGGCTTTGCAAGTTCAGCCGCTTGACAGCGCGGTCGTCGTACACGCCCGCAACCCGCAACCCGGACCACAAGCGGCTGTGAAAGTGCCGCGCGATGCGCTCTGCCGTGCGGTTGGCGCCGATGAAGGCGAGGATGCGAATGTCGATCCCCTTACGCGCATTTCGCTCGACATGATGGCGCAGATAGGCACGCAGCCCCAGCATGCAGGCTGGCACGCTCAGAGACCAGGTGCCCAGCGCGAGCCGCGAATAGTCAGAGGTGACATGCAACGCAAAACCCGTGATCAACAGCGCCGATAGCACAGCGAGCCAGACGATGGCGAGCTGCCGCATCTCCTCGCGCAGCGGCAGAAGTTGCCACGAACCGTATAGATTCCAGAACCGCGCGCTGATTTGGAAGTACAGCAACGCAGTAGTCATCAATAAAAAGGTGTGGTCGGGCGCAACACTGCCGACCAGCAGCATGCTGCCGTACAGCAGCCCGCCAATGAATAACACATCGACCGCACGCAGCAGGATTTCAGCGTTGTCGTAAGAGGACTGCACTGCCCCACGCACCATGATTCGACCCCTCGCTGAGTATGACAATGCGCCCGACCGGGACTGCGTCGAACGTACCGGTCGCCTATGCCTAGCCGCCGGCGCAATTTCTTGCCGATGCGACCGCAGATGCGACGTTTTCACCATCGCTCATGCAATTCCCAGGCCATCGAGTCGGCTGGGTGCAAAGCGCCCCCATGAAACGCGGGAATCTGCCCAATGGCCGAACAGGAGCCGGGCATGCGGGCAGCTCGGTAACACGCAGACGGAAGCACTGCCGAAATCGGCCTGCCGAAGTAATTTGCATTGCAGTTGCGCACCGTAGCGGTGCGCCGGCACCCCGGTGCCGCGCATCATCGCACTGCTGCAGTGCAGCATTCGCAGGGTGACAGCCGCCTAGCGTCGCGACAAACCGGGTTCGGAATTTGCTAAGTGCACACTATCTTGGCTCACACGCAGAGGCCTCCAAATTGTGGTCTCAGGAGAGTGCATGACAACCGACGCCATCTCGAGCCGCGCGCCCACTCCTGATGAACGCAACCGTTGGCAGCGCGACGGCTTCGTGCCGCTGCCCGGGCTGTTTCCCCGCAACGCCGTGACTGAGGTAGAGCGTCTGCTAGACGGCCTCTACATTGCGCATCAGGCCGCTCGGCCCGACGACTGGACACAGCAGCGCGACGGTCAGGCCACCTCAGTAGAAATCCTACGCACGACAGAGCGCGAACCGCGGCTGCTCTTCACCGAGGTGTACCGACGCTGTGAGTGCTTTGCCAGTCAATTGCTGAACATGCCGGTGGAATGCGTATTCGAGCATGTCATCCGCAAGCCTGGGGGCGTGGGCACTGGCACCTTCTGGCATCAGGACTGCTATTACGAAAAAGTCGAGCCCTGGCGCTGCAAGCACCGTGTGCATTTCTGGATTCCGATGGCCGACGTGGCGCTTCACGGAGGCGCCATGCGCTACGTTCCCAACACGCACGGCGGCCAGCGCTATCCGCACGACACCATCCCCGGTGAACGCAATACCCACTACGTAATGGCCAGCGGCTTCGACCAGAGCACCGCTGTGGACGTACCCATTCAGGCAGGAGGCGCCATCGCGCACCACCCTCACCTGCTGCACGCCAGCGGGCCCAACACATCACCAGAAGGGAGAACCGCGTGGATTCTGCAGTTTGCCCGTCCGCGAACTGTCACGCAAAAACTCTACTTCCGTGCCCTGGGGCTGAAGGCTCGGGCACTGGGTCAGCTCAACCTCAACCCCGCAGCCGATTGAGCGACTGCAGCTCGTAAATCAACCTCGTGCGCACACCGTTGATCGACAGCGTGTCCTCGATGCCCTTGACCGCGCGCCCGGCGGCCGGCGCGTACCAGTAGTGCGTCATCACCGTGGCCTGCGCGGCGGTGTAGTGCCCTTGCAGGCGAATGGCGTGAAAAGTGCCCGCGGGCACGGTAATGGTCTGCTCGGCCTCCACGCTCACACTCACGCCCAGCCGGGTGTGCAGTTCCCAATCGGGCTGGCTCTGGGTGATGGTGTCTTTCCAGTTCTTGCCCACGCTCAGCGGAAAGTCGAACTGCGGAAACGCCGGGCTGTACTTAATCGCCTCGCCCGGCACGATTTCGCGTGAGAGCAGGTCGAACTGCTTGGAATAGATGTTTTTCAGCACCGGCGCGTCGGCCTTGTTGGTACGCTGCACTTCGACATGCACCTCGCCATTCGGCCCGATCTGCGTGACGTGATTGGCCAGCACCAGACCGGCGTCACCACGCTCGATTTCTTCCTGCGTGCGGGTGACGAACACCCAGCGGTCTCCAACGCGGATATCGGGCAACTGCATCTCATGTCTCCTCTAGGGCTCGAACGGTGCCGCGATTTTGCCCGCACGCCCGGCAAGACGCTGCTTGCGGCGCAATGCCCGTCACGGCAAAGGTGAATCAGTCCGGGCAAAGGTGAATCAGTCCGCGTCGGCATAGAACCCGGCACGGCGGCGCGCGCGCGGGGCTTCGTCTTTCACCGCCGATTGAATGGCGGCGATGTGCTCGGGCGTGGTACCACAGCAGCCGCCGACGATGTTCACCAGACCTTCGGCCGCAAACTCGTGCAGCAGCCGCGAGGTCACTTCGGGCGTTTCATCGAAGCCGGTGTCGCTCATCGGATTGGGCAGGCCGGCATTGGGGTAGCAGGAGATGAAGGTATCAGGCGCGGCCTTGGCGAGTTCCTGCAGATAGGGCCGCATGAGGGCGGCGCCCAGTGCGCAGTTCAGCCCTATGGCCAGCGGCTGGGCGTGGCGCACGCTGGCCCAGAATGCGGTCACGGTCTGGCCGGACAGCACGCGCCCGGAGGCGTCGGTCACGGTGCCACTAATGATGATGGGCAGCCGCTCGCCGGTTTGCTCAAACACTTCATCGACGGCGAACAGCGCCGCCTTGGCGTTGAGGGTGTCGAAAATGGTTTCCACCAAAATGACGTCGGCGCCGCCGCGCATCAGGGCGCGGGTCTGCTGGGCATAGGCTGCGCGCAGGGTCTCGAAATCGACATTGCGCGCACCGGGGTCGTTGACATCGGGGCTGATGCTCGCGGTCTTGGGCGTGGGGCCCAGAGCGCCCGCGACGAAACGCGGCTTGTCCGGGGTGCTGAACTTGTCGCAGGCCGCGCGCGCCAGCCGGGCCGAGGCTTCGTTCATCTCGTCCACCAGTTCGGCCATGCCGTAATCGTCCTGCGCCACCGTGGTCGCACCAAACGTATTGGTCTCGACCAGATCGGCGCCCGCGGCCAGATAGCCCTCGTGAATGTCGCGGATGATCTGCGGCTGCGTCAGGCTGAGCAGTTCGTTATTGCCCTTCACATCGCGCGGCCAATCTTTGAAGCGCTCGCCGCGATACTGCGCTTCGCTGAGTTTGAAGCGCTGGATCATGGTGCCCATGGCGCCATCGAGGATGACGATGCGTTGCTTGAGCAGAGCAGGCAGTTGGGCGGCGCGGGTGTAGGGCTTGGGGGCGGGTGGGTGGGCGGTCTGCATCCTTGCATGGTAAAGGCTTGCAGGGTGGGTGCCTGTGGCCTGATCTGCGCGGTGCGAAGCCTGCCTGCCTGACGGGGCTGCCGCGGGTGCTGCTGCGCCGAATCAGATTTCAGCCGCAATGTATTGCGCAAACGCAAAATCGCCAGCGACGGCGCTTGTTTGCGTAAGATGCAAAGCAGACACTCCACCGCCATGCGCTTTCTGCCGCGTCTGTTTTCCACTCTGCGCCGCGCCTCCCATCTGATCTGGGTGGTGCTCGCGGCGCTCATGCTGCAGCCGCTGGCGTTGGCGCAGCAGCCGGCCGCCGTTTGGATCTCGCTGCCGTATTGCGCGAGCGCAGCCGCCGACCACGATGCGTCGGCGCGCAGCGCACAGCCCGCGCGCCACAGCCCGTCGCAGCCGCACGCGCACAGCCTGCTGGTCCTGCTCAACCCGGCAGCCGCGGTCACGGCGTCCGCCCAGGCTGCGTTGCCCGCGCCCGACACATCGGCCCTGCCCAGCAAAGCAGGTGTGGTCGCACAATGCCCTGCCTACCGGGCCGCGCCGTACGCGGCAGCGCCGCCCCACTCCCCGCAACAGCCCCGCGCTCCACCCCGGTTCTCCTGACCCGCTTTCCAAGTCGCGCCGCGCGTTTCGCCACACGCGGCGCTCGGCATGCACGCCCGCCCGCCCCTGCGGGCCTACAGGAGTCTCCGATGCTTTGCGTACATTCCCCACGGGCAAGACGCTTGCCCGCCCCCCAGTGGCGCGCCCTGCGCGCAGCCAGCCTGGCCTGCAGCGCCATGGCGCTGGCTTTTCCCTTGTCTGCGCACGCCTGCGCCACCTGCGGCTGCAGTCTGAGTACCGACGCCGCCATGGGTTATTCCGCCGCCTCGGGTTGGCGGGTCAATCTGCAGACCGACTACATCAACCAGAGCCAGCTCCGCACGGGTACGCACAGCGTGTCGGCGGCGAGCGTGGCCGCGCTCAACCCCGCCGCGGGGCAGGAAGTCGAGCACGACACCATCAACCGCTACACCACCCTGGGGCTGACGTACAGCCCGAATGCCGACTGGTCGGTCAACTTGCAGATTCCCTACATCGACCGCAGCCACAGCACCTATGGCGCAGCCACGCCGGATCAGATCACGGCAGGCAACCTCAGCGGCGCCACGCTGCGCGGCCTGGGCGACGTCAAGCTCATCGGCAGCTACCAGGGGCTGCTGCCCACGCACAACGTCGGGCTGCAGCTCGGACTGAAGTTGCCTACAGGCCGCTACGGCGGGCCGAACGCCGACGGCACGGGCACGGTAGGGCGCAGCCCGGTTGCTTTTTCCAGCGGGCCGAGTGCCGGGCAACTGGTGGACACCAGTCTGCAGCCCGGCACGGGCAGCACCGATCTGATCGTCGGCGCCTACGCCTATCAGGCCATCAGCCAGGACTTCGACGCCTTCGTCAGCGGCCAATTTCAGGCGGCGGTGGCGCACAAGCTCGACACCCCGGGCGAGGACTACCGGCCGGGCAACCTCGCCAGCCTAAGCTTTGGCCTGCGCGATGAGGCGCGCCCCGATTTTGTGCCGCAAGTGCAGGTGAACATCACGCACAAAAGCCACGACCAGGGCGCACTGGCCGACACCGCGGATACTGCGGGCACCGTGGCCTACCTCAGCCCCGGCCTATCGGCGACACTGGTCAAGGGCTGGCAAGCCTACGGCTTTGTGCAACTGCCGGTATATAGCCGCCTCGACGGCTATCAGCTCTTCCCGCACTGGACGGCCAGCCTGGGAATCAGTACCGCGTTTTAATCTCTGCTTATCTCTGCTTTCTTTCACTCGCAAACGGAGTTCACCATGCGTTCAAACGCTTTTTTCTCTCGCACCGCCCGGCGCGGCCTGGCCGCGGGCGCGCTCAGCCTGGGGCTGCTCGGCTCGGCCTGCGCCGCGGGCATCCAGGTCACCGACGCCTGGATCCGCTGGCTTCCGGCCAACCTGCCTGCGGGCGGCTATGCCAAGGTCACCAACGATACCGACAAGGAGATCAAGCTCGTCGGCGCGTCCAGCCCGAAATACGGCATGGTCATGCTGCACCAGACGGTCAACAAGAACGGCATGTCGAATATGGTGCACGTCGATGCCATCGCCATCGCCCCGCACAAAAGCATGGCGTTCACCCCGGGCGACTATCACATCATGCTGATGCAGCCCAAGCCGGGGATCGAGCCGGGGCAGAAGGTGCCGGTCACGCTCAAGTTCTCGGATGGCCAGACGGTCACCGCCGAATTCGAGGTGCGCAAACCCACCGCCTCGGGCCCGGGGGACATGAAGGGCATGGACATGGATCACATGCACGGCATGCGGCACTGAGCCGTCAGACGATGACCGCATGGTCCCGGCGCGCCCTGCTGCAACGCGGCGCATACCTTGGCGTGAGCCTGCTCGGCATGGGCTCGCAGACGGCCCGGGCGGCTGGCCTACACGTCGGCCAGCCCGCACCGGTCGCGGTGCTGCAGACCCTGGACGGGCAGACAATCTCTACCGCAGCGCTGCGCGGCGAGGTCGTCATCCTCACGTTCTGGGCGACCTGGTGCGACCCCTGCCGAGCAGAGCTGCCCGTGCTGTCGCGCTATGCGGCAGACCACGCCGCGCAGGGCTTGCGGGTGCTGGGCTTCTGCCTGGACGGGCCCGAGCGGCTGGCGCAGGTGCGCGCCGTCGCTGCCACGCTGTCCTTCCCCGTCGGGCTGCTGCCCAGCCCGTGGATGCCCGGCTACGGCCGCATCTGGCGGATTCCGGTGAGCTTTGTCATCGACCGCGACGGCCGTCTGGCCGATAACGGCTGGAACGATCCGCACCCGGCGTGGACGCAAGAGCGGCTGCAGCAAGTTGTCGGCCCGCTGTTGGCTTGAGTATCAATGCATGAAACCGATGCGCGACTGCCGATGCAGGCGCTCGAAGTCGAAATCCTTCGGCGCCAGCGTCGTGCGGTGGTCGAGCTTGGCCGCGCCGAACGCGTTCAGCAACAGGCGGCGCAGCTCGCGCGGCTTGCACTGCTGCAGCACGTCGAGCACGTCGGCGTCGGGCTGGTCGGGAAAGGTGGCGCCCCAATCGTGGCTGTTGCGAATCTCGCGGTAGAGCGTTGCGGCGATCTGGCGTGTGCCCTCGGCATCGGGCGCGGCGATGTCGTAAACATTGAGCCGGTTCAGGATGGGCTCGGGAATGCCGCTGGCATCGTTGGCGGTGGCAATCCAGATCACGCTACTGCAGTCGATCGGCACTTCGGCGAATTCGTCGGTGAAAGTGCGCGCGGTATCGGCTTCGAGCAGGCTGTATAGCGCGCCCAGCGGGTCGTACTGGGCGTGGCCCGCCGCCTTGTCGATCTCGTCGACCACCAGCACCGGGTTGGCATATTCGCCGCTCACCAGGGTGTCGAAGACCTTGCCGGGGCGCGAGTTTTTCCACTGCGATGACGCGCCCGACAGAATCCATCCGGCCGTGAGCGCATTCATCGGCGCCACCGCACAACTGGTGCCGAGCAGCGCCGACACGCGACGGGCGAAATAGGTCTTGCCGATGCCCGGGTCGCCCAGCAGCAGCATGGGCATGATTTCCACCGGATCGCGGCTGTCGGCGCACAACGCCAGACTACGCTGGATGTCGCGCAGCGGGGCGCCGAAATTGGGCAGTTCGGCACAGAGCTGCGTGATCTCGGGGGCGTCTTGAGGTTTGATGGCCAAGCGATCGCCCCCGGTGGCCAGCATGCGCTGGTAGGTGCTGCGCAGCTGTTCGTTGGCATCGGCGCTCATGTTGTGGAGCTTGCGCTCCACGTCGTTGACATCGAACACGGTCTTGTAGGCGGCTACAGCGAGCATGGCGTCCTCCTGGGTGGGGGTGACGAGAATCAAGCATCCATCATGCCCGCATCATCGACACGACGCCGACGCCACACAAGGGTGGCAACCCGGATCGGATGCACGCCCAAAGCCAGACCGTGAAAAACCGCACAGCGTGGGGCCTGTCCTCGCTGCGGCGGTTCAGATCTCGACCTGCGTGCCCAGCTCCACCACGCGGTTGGGCGGGATGCGGAAGTAGTCGGAAGCGCCCTGCGCGTTGCGGCTCATCCAAGAGAACAGCACCTCGCGCCAGAGCGCCATGCCCGGCAGCTTGGACGGGAGGATGGTCTGCCGCGCGAGGAAGAACGAGGTCTCCATCAGATGGAATTCCAGGCCGTAGAGCCGCTCGACCTCCTTGAGCAGCAGCTGGATGTCGGGCTCGTCTTTGAAACCCAGTTCGACATGCAGCAGGTAAATCCCCCCTTCCATCGGCGTGAGCTTGATTCCCTGCTCGGGCGGCACATGCGGCACGTCCATGGTCTGCGCCGACAGAAAAATCACCCGCTCGTGCAGCACCTTGTTGTGCTTGAGGTTGTGCAGTAGCGCGTGCGGCACGGTATTCGGGTATGGCGTGAGGTAGATCGCCGTGCCCTCGACCCGCGTGGGTGGATAGGTGGACAGGCCGGCGACGAAATCCTGCAGATTGAGCGCATGCTCCTCGAGCTGGCGGCGCAGCAGACCGCGGCCGCGCTTCCAGGTGGCCAGCAGGGTGTACACCACCGCGCCGAACAGCAGCGGGAACCAGCCGCCGTGGTCGAGCTTGAGGCTATTGGCGGCGAGAAACCCCAGTTCGATGAGCAGGATGCTGCCGAACACCGCCACCGTTTTCCAGCGCGCCCAGCCCCAGCGTCTTGGGGCCACCAGGGTGAGATAGACCGTGGTCGTGATCATGGTGACGTTGACCGCCAGGCCATAGGCAGCGGCCAGATTCGACGAACTCTGGAAGGCAAAGACGATGCCAAGGATCACGACCAGCATCGCCCAGTTGATGAACGGCACGTAGATCTGTCCACGCTGCGCCTCGTTGGTGAACAGGATGGTCATCCGCGGCAGATAGCCGAGTTTGATCGCCTGCGCGGTCATCGAATAGGCGCCGGAGATGACCGACTGCGAGGCGATGATCGCCGCCGCGGTCGCGATGCCCACCAGCGGCAGCGTGCCCCATGCGGGCACCAGCTTGAAAAAAGGATTGTCCACCGCCTTCGGGTCATTGAGCACCAGCGCACCCTGGCCGAAGTAATTGAGCACCAGCGACGGCAGCACGACGAAATACCAGGCGTAGCGAATGGGTTTGGCGCCGAAATGGCCGAGGTCGGCGTACATCGCCTCCGCCCCGGTCAGCGCGAGAATCACCACGCCGAACAGAAACAGCGCCAGCCCAGGATGTTGCGCCATGAGCTCGATCCCCCACGACGGGTTGAGCGCACCGAGCACCGTCGGGTTTTGCGCAATGTTGTAAACACCCAGAACCGCCAGAGTCAGAAACCACAGCAGCATCACCGGGCCGAACAATCGTCCGACATGCGCGGTGCCATGGCGCTGCAGAGTGAACAGCGCCACCATGATGCCGGCGGTCAGCGGCACGGTCCAGTGCTCGAAAAGCGGGGTGGCCACGCTCAGGCCCTCCAGTGCTGACAGGACGGTAATCGCCGGCGTGATGGTGCTGTCGCCATAGAACATCGCAGCGCCGACCAACCCGAGCGCGATGACGATCGCGCGCGAGCGGCTGCCCTTGGGAAAGCGCCGCACCGCGAGCGACATCAGCGCCAGAATGCCGCCCTCGCCGTCGTTGTCGGCGCGCAGCGCCAGCGTGGCGTATTTGATGGTGACGATGATGATCAGCGCCCAGAAGATCAGCGACAGCACGCCGAAGATGTTGTCAGCGCTGAGTTTGAGCGCATGCGCCGGGTTGAACGCCTCCTGAAAGGCATACATCGGGCTGGTTCCGAGGTCACCATACACCACGCCGAGCGCGGCGATGCTCAGCGCAGTCATGCCCGTCTTGGTGACGGTCGGTGTCGAATCGGTCGGACTTTGCATAAGCGAGGGCAGGGGGTTGTTCCAAAGCGAGGCAGGATAGCGCACACCGCCGCGTCTGCCGCAGCACCGGCGACCGTGCTGTCGCGTTTGCGCAACCCGGCAATCCCTTGCCGCAGATCAAGACCCCGCGCGCTGCTTTGCGCAAATATCCAGACATGATGATGAATCAATCTCTCGACTTCCAGCCCGAGCTGCTGCAGCGTTTCGACATCTCCGGCCCGCGCTATACCTCCTATCCCACGGCCGACCGCATGCATTCCGGCTTCGGTCCGCGCGACTATGCCGAGGAGTTGCGCCGCCGCGCCCAGCGCCCGGACGAACCGGTCTCGCTGTATTTCCACGTGCCCTTCTGCGAGACCCTGTGCTACTACTGCGGCTGCAACAAGATTCCCACCAAGAATCATGACCGCTCCGCCCCTTACCTCGACAGCGTGGAGCGGGAGCTCAAGCTGATTGCCGGCCTTTTGCAGACTCGTCTGCCGGTGACGCAGCTGCACTGGGGCGGCGGCACGCCCACCTTCCTGAACGACGAGGAGGCCGCACGGCTCATGGCCATGACGCGCGAGCATTTCGACCTGCAGCCGGGCGGCGAATTCTCCATCGAGATCGACCCGCGCAAGGTCGATGAGAAGCGCGTGACCCACCTCGCCCATCTTGGCTTCAACCGCATGAGCGTGGGCGTGCAAGATTTCGCGCCGGAAGTGCAGCAGGCGGTCAACCGCATCCAGAGCGTGGACGAAACCCGTCTGGTCATCGACGCCGCGCGCGCCAATGGCTTCTCCTCCATCAGTCTGGACCTGATTTACGGCCTGCCGATGCAGAACCTCGACTCCTTCGAGCGTACGCTCGATCAGGTTCTGGATCTCTCGCCCGACCGGCTTTCGCTCTACAGCTACGCGCATCTGCCGCATTTGTTCAAACCCCAGCGTCGCATCAACGCCGAGGATCTGCCTTCGGCCGAGGTCAAGCTCGGCCTGCTGGGCCTGGCGATCAAGCGGCTGGAGGAGGCCGGTTATGTCTACATCGGCATGGATCATTTCGCCAAGCCCGACGATGAACTCGCCCGCGCCCAGCGCGAGGGCAAGCTGCACCGCAATTTCCAGGGCTATTCCACGCAGGCCGAACTCGATCTGCTGGCCTTCGGCGTATCCAGCATCTCCAATGTCGGCAACTGCTATGCGCAAAACGCCAAGACCATCGACGAATACACCGAGATGCTGGCGTTCAACAAATTGCCGACCGCTCGTGGCGTGCACCTCACCCCCGAAGACCACCTGCGCCGCACCGCCATCCAGCGGCTGATGTGCGATTTCCACCTCGACCTCGCCGCACTGGCCGACGAATTCAAGGTGGATGCCGCCGCGACCTTCGCCGCCGACCTGCAGCGCCTCAAACCGCTGGAGAAGGCCGGGCTGGTCATGCGCGAAGGCCCGCAAGGTCTGCGCGTCCAGGTCACGCCGCAAGGCCGCCTGCTGGTGCGCATCGTCGCCATGCAGTTCGATGGCTATTTGCATCAGCCGCGCGAGCAATTGCTGCAGCCCCGCTATTCGCGGGTGATCTGAACGCTGGCCCGTCACGCCCGGCGGTGAGATGAGGGCGAGGGCGCCGATAATGGAGCCCGCGCACTCACAACTCCAAATCCATGAATCTGGTCAAGCCCTTGATCGCCCTGCTGGCGATCGTCAATCCGCTGGGTATCATTCCCTTTTTCATTCTGTTCACCGAGAGTTTCTCGCGGGAGCAGAAGAAGCGAACCATCCTCGTCGCTTCGATCTCGGCGTTTCTGGTCATCGCCGTCAGCACGCTGATCGGTGCTGACCTGCTGCATTTTTTCGGCATTTCCATCGCGTCGTTTCAGGTCGGCGGCGGCATGCTGTTGCTCATCAGCGCCATCAGCATGCTCAACGCCAAAACCGGCGCCACCAAATCGACCAGTGACGAGGTGGAAGAAGCCGCCGACCGGGCCAGCGTGGCCGTGGTGCCGCTCACCATCCCCCTGCTCACAGGCCCGGCCACCATCAGTACGGTGATCATTTATGCCAGCAACACGCACCACTGGTGGCAGCACGCGGTGCTGATCGGCTACGGTGTGATCATTGCCGGGGCCGCGGCGCTGTGCTTCATGGCGGCCGAACCGATTGCGCGGTTTCTGGGCAAGACCGGCATCAATGTGATGACCCGCTTGATGGGTCTGATCCTCTCGGCGCTCGCGGTGGAAATGATGAGCGACGGCCTGATCAAGCTATTTCCGGGCCTGGGACGCTAACCTGCAAACCCCAACTCTCAGGGTTCGCCCCTAGTGCGCGCGGCAGCCAAAATTCGAACAATGTTTTGTATTGCGATTGGGCTCACCCAACGCGCCCCAACAAGAGGGATCGAGGAGACAAACGACCTGCAACCCAGGTTGCTTCACGACAACAGCGCTGCACAATATGGCAGCGCAAGCAGTACCCCGAAGCACCGTGAACACTCGTTCCGGTGCTTTTTTACGCCCCGCTCCCCACGCCCGCTCCCAATATGGAACTGATCCTGCTCGGCATTGCCGCACTCTTTGCCGGGTTTGTCGATGCCATTGTCGGCGGCGGTGGTCTGGTACTCGTACCCGCCCTGTTTGCTGCGTTTCCCAACGCGGCTCCTGCCACGCTGTTTGGCACCAACAAAGGCGGCGCCATCTGGGGCACCTCGGCGTCAATGTGGTCGTATGTGCGCCGGGTTCAGCCCCCTTGGTCCACTGTGGCGCCCGCCACCCTTGCAGCGTTTGTCGGCGCGCTTGGCGGCGCCTGGCTCATCACACAAGTCAAGTCGACTGATTTTCGGCAGGCCCTACCTTTCATTCTGCTGGCCGTATTGCTCTACACCCTCAAGCGCAAGGATTTGGGACATCACCATGCCCCGCACCTGAGCGGCGGCGCCGAGCGGGCTCTGGCAGTGGGCGGCGGCCTGCTGATCGGTTTTTACGATGGATTTTTCGGGCCGGGCACTGGTAACTTCTTGATTTTCCTGTTTGTTCGTGGCTTCGGCTTTGATTTTCTCCATGCCTCGGCCAGCGCCAAAGTCGTCAACGTGGCCTGCAATCTTGCGGCCCTGCTGGTGTTCGCCAGTAAAGGCCACGTCATGTGGCAGTATGCCGCGCTCATCGCGGTGTGCAATATTGCGGGTAGCCTGCTGGGCACCCGGCTCGCCTTGCGCCGTGGCACGCACTTCGTGCGCGGCGTCTTTCTGCTGGTCGTCGCGGCGCTCATTCTCAAGACCGCGCACGATGCGTTTTTTTGAACAAACATAAAAAAAGCGCCGCCTGTTGCCAGTGGGCGCTTCATCTGAAACACGGCGTTGAAGCACGGCACATGGCCGCCAGACTTATTTTTTCATCGGGCAGGTGTTCATGCCGATGATGGAGTACAGCGGGCAGAATTTGAACAGGCCCGTGACCAGCGGCACAATGCCGATCCAACCCCAGACGCCGATGGTGCCCATCAGGCTCAAGGCGATCAGAACGATGCCCACAATAATGCGCAGAATGCGATCGATACCGCCGACGTTGAATTTCATGGTCCACTCCTTGAAAAAAGAATATCGCAATTTGACACCGATTCGTGCGGGCGCACAGTGACCTCGGTCACACGCGTCTTACCCCGACACCTCCCCGGCGGCCACTTGGCGCAGCACGGCGGGCTGCAGAATGTCGATCTTCTCGCGCGACAGCCCCACCCACCCGGCCGCTTCGAAGCGCTTGAGCAGGCGCGTGACGATCTCCCGCGCCGTGCCCAGCCGGTCAGCCAGTTGCTGATGGGTGCTCTGCAGACGCGGCCCTTGGCCCAGCAGGGCTTGCGCCAGACGTTGATCCAGGCGATGAAAGGCCAGCGCATCGATCAAGGCAGTCAGGTCGGCCATGCGCGCAGCAAACTGGCCGAGAACGAACCGGCGAAAGGCCGGAGCGCATTGCAGCCAATGTCCGAACAATTCAGGACGGATCATCCACAGCGCCCCCTCGGTCTGCATTTCCGCAAAGGCCGTGAGCACCTCACCCGAAAACAGGCTGGCCGACGACACCAGGCAGATTTCACCCGGCGTCAGGCGATACATCTCCAACTGCCGCCCGGAGGGCGCCATGCGAAACACGCGCGCCTCGCCAGACAACACCAGCGGGAACCCGCCGCAGTTCGCGCCGGGCGCGAAAAGCTGCGTTCCGCGCGGCACCTGCATGACGGTCGCCCCGCCAGCCCATTCCGCCTCCAGCTCAGCGGTGGGCACAGAGGTCATCGAGGGATAAAGCTCTTGCAGTTCGCGCAGGGTTTGCATGGAATTGAGTCGAAAGATCAAAATAATGCGGTTCGTGGATATGTTTCACGTGAAACAAAGCCCGACCAAGCTGCCGCACCGGGTAAACCCGCATAAAATGATCGGGTTGAGGAGACACACAGTGAATTATCCGCGTAACTTTGATGTCGTTGTCATCGGGGGTGGGCATGCCGGCACCGAGGCGGCTCTGGCCGCTGCGCGCATGGGCTGCGCCACCTTGTTGCTGACGCACAATATCGAAACCTTGGGCCAGATGTCGTGCAATCCGTCGATAGGCGGAATCGGCAAAGGACACCTCGTCAAAGAGGTGGACGCGCTGGGCGGCGCAATGGCCGAGGCGACTGACGAAGCAGGCATCCAGTTCCGCATTCTCAACGCCAGCAAAGGCCCCGCGGTGCGCGCTACCCGGGCGCAGGCCGACCGTCAGCTCTACAAGCGTGCCATACGCGGACGGCTGGAAGACCAGCCCAATCTGTGGCTGTTCCAGCAGGCGGCCGATGATTTGCTGGTGGAATCGACCGGCCAAGCCGAGCGGGTTACAGCCGTGGTGACACAGACGGGCATCCGCTTTCGCACCCGCACCGTGGTGCTGACCGCTGGGACGTTTCTGGACGGGAAAATTCACATCGGACTCGACCAATACGCCGCCGGGCGCGCGGGCGATCCGCCCTCGCTGCGTTTGTCCGCCCGGCTGAAGGCGCTCGCACTGCCGCAGGGGCGGCTCAAGACCGGCACGCCGGCGCGCATCGACGGCCGCACCATCGATTTTTCCAAGCTCATCGAGCAGCCGGGCGACCTCAACCCGATGCCGGTTTTCAGTTTTCTCGGCTCTGCCGATCAACACCCTGCACAGGTCGCTTGCTGGATCACCCATACCACCGAGCAGACGCACGACATCATTCGCGCCGGGCTCGATCGCAGCCCGATGTTCACCGGAGTGATCGAAGGCGTGGGCCCTCGCTATTGCCCGAGCATCGAGGACAAGATTCACCGCTTCGCCGACAAGTCCTCACACCAGATTTTTCTCGAACCCGAGGGGCTGCAGACCAACGAGTTTTACCCCAATGGCATCTCCACCAGCCTGCCCTTCGATGTGCAGATTGCCATGGTGCACTCGATTCCGGGGCTGGAAAATGCCCATCTGCTGCGTCCCGGCTATGCCATCGAGTACGACTATTTCAACCCGATGGCGCTGAAAACCTCGCTGGAAACCAAGTCCATCGATGGGCTGTTCTTCGCCGGGCAGATCAACGGCACCACCGGCTACGAGGAGGCCGCTGCGCAAGGGCTACTGGCGGGCATCAACGCCGCGTTGCAGGTACAGGGCCGTGATCCTTGGTGTCCGCGGCGCGATCAGGCCTATCTCGGCGTGCTGGTTGATGATCTGGTGACCAAAGGGGTGAGCGAGCCCTACCGCATGTTCACCAGCCGCGCCGAGTACCGGCTCAGTCTGCGCGAAGACAACGCCGATCTGCGCCTAACCGAGATCGGCCGCGAACTCGGCGTGGTGAACGACGCCCGCTGGGATGCGTTCTGCCGCAAACGTGACGCCATTGAGCGCGAGATTCAACGGCTGCGCACCACCTGGGTCACGCCGCAAAGCCTTCCGCCCGAACAGGCTGAAGCGCTGCTGGGCAAATCCATCGAACGCGAATACAACCTTGCCGACTTGCTGCGTCGCCCCGAACTGCGCTACGACACCCTGGCCGCGTTCCCGCACCCCGCTTTCGCCCCGGAATTCCCGCTGGGCGAGACCGAGCGCGAGCAGGTTGAGATCCACCTCAAATACGCCGGTTACATCGAACGCCAGCAAGATGAAGTCGAGCGCGCTGCGCAGCAGGAATCATTGCGCCTGCCGGCCGATCTCGACTACCGAGAAGTGTCGGGACTGTCGATCGAAGTGCAACAAAAGCTCAATCAAGCCCGCCCAGAGACGCTTGGCCTGGCCTCGCGCCTGTCGGGCATGACCCCCGCGGCCGTTTCCTTGCTGTTGATTCATTTGCGCAAAGGCGTCCTCAAAAAAGCGCTCAAACTGGAAAAGGATGCCCTCGCGTGAGTGCGATTACCCCCCGCACCGCTGGCGGCTTTTCCCTCGAAGACTTTTTGCACCAAACACTGTCCGCGCTCCAACTCGACTTTACCGCGCGCCAGCGCCAGCAATTGCTCGACTACACCGCCTTGCTCCAACGCTGGAACCGGGTGTTCAACCTCACCGCAGTGCGCGATCTGGAAGGCATCGCCCGACTGCATCTGGCCGATTGCCTGGCCGCACTACCCGCTCTGCAGCGCCTAGCTCCCCGGCGCCTGTTGGACGTCGGCTCGGGCGGCGGCCTGCCCGGCATCGTGTTTGCCATCGGCCTGCCTGAGGCGGAAGTTCATCTGATCGATACGGTGCAGAAGAAATGCGCCTTTCTGCAGCAGACCTGCGGCAGTCTGCAACTCAGGCAGGTCAACGTCCATCATGCGCGCGTCGAGGCTCTGGCCGATGCACGCGGTTTTGATTGCATTACCAGCCGCGCCTTCAGCGATCTGCCTTTGCTGATTCAGAGCACCCGACACCTGCTTGCCGACGGCGGCCAGTGGTGCGCCATGAAGGGCCAAGCGCCTCAAGATGAAATCATGGCATTGCCCGCGGATGTGGCCGCGCAGGTAGAACCCCTGCAGGTGCCTGGGCTCGATGCACAGCGTTGCCTGGTGTGGCTGCGGCTGACGTCTGCTGGCCGCTGATTTCGTGGCCGAGCCATCGGCTCCGGCACAATACAGCCTCGGTTGAGCCAGAAGTCTGTAGGACTCCTCACTCAGCACCGTTTCACGTGAAACATCGGTTTTCTGGAGAATCGGCTTGGCGCAGATTTTTTGCATCGCAAACCAAAAAGGTGGCGTCGGCAAGACCACCACCAGTGTCAATCTGGCCGCCGCCCTGGCGAACATCGGCCAACGCGTTTTGCTGGTCGATATGGACCCGCAGGGTAATGCCACCATGGGATCGGGCGTGGACAAACACGCCCTTGAGGCCTCGGTTTACGAAGTTTTGATCGGGCAGGCAGAGCTTGCCCAGGCCCGGCAACGCAGCGCCAAAGCCGGGTACGACCTCATCGGCGCCAACCGCGAACTGGCCGGCGCCGAAGTCGAGTTGGTCAGCCTGCCGCAGCGAGAGCGCCGACTCAAGACCGCGCTCGCCACCGTCGATGCCGACTACGACTTTATCCTCATCGACAGCCCGCCCGCCCTGGGCCTGCTCACACTCAACGGTCTTTGCGCCGCGCACGGTGTCATCGTGCCGATGCAATGCGAGTACTTCGCCCTCGAAGGGCTGTCCGATCTGGTCAACACCATCAAACAGGTGCACGCCAACCTCAACCGCGATCTGCGCATCATCGGCCTGCTACGGGTGATGTTCGACCCGCGCATCACCTTGCAGCAGCAGGTCAGCGAACAGATTAAAAACCATTTTGGCGACAAAGTGTTCAACACCGTCATTCCCCGCAACGTGCGCCTGGCCGAAGCGCCAAGTTACGGCTTGCCCGGCGTGGTGTTCGACCCAAGCAGCCGCGGCGCCAAAGCCTTCACCGAGTTTGCCCAGGAAATGGTTGACCGCCTGGCCGTGGCCGCATGACCCGCATTCTGCTGCTCCCCGGCTGGCAAGGCTCGAGCGACGGGCACTGGCAGCGCCAATGGGAAAGACTTTACGGCGACATCGTGGTGGAACAGGCCGACTGGGACTTTCCGCGCCGCGGCGACTGGATCGCCCGGCTGGAAGACGTCATCCTCGCCCAGCCCGACCCGGTCGCGCTCGTCGGCCATAGCCTGGGCTGCCACCTGATCGACGCTTGGTCGGCCAGCACGCGCCATGCCGACCGCGTCGTCTGCGCACTGCTGGTCGCGCCGCCCGATCTGCAGAGCGATGAACTGCCCGCCGCCTTGCTCCCCTGGCGACACCTTTTGAGCCAAGCGCCGCTGCCCTTCCCCGCGACCCTCGCCGCCAGTACCGACGACCCCTATTGCCGCTGGCAGGCCGCACAGCAGCTCGCCCAGCGCTGGGGGGCCCGCTGCGCCAACCTCGGCGGCTGCGGACACGTCAATGCCGCGTCCGGCCTGGGCGATTGGCCCCATGGCCGTCAACTGCTGGACGCGATGCTGCCGCCCGCCCAACACCCTACCGCCCTTTTTTCTGCTTGATCACCCAGCTTGATCCGTCTCACGCTCATGGCAACCAAAAAACCCAAAGGACTCGGCCGCGGCCTCGACGTGCTGCTCGGCCCCTCCGTCGAACTCTCGGAAACCGACGCCGCCGCACTACGCGAACTGCGGCTGGACGATCTCGTGCCCGGCCGCTATCAGCCCCGTGCGCAGATGGACGAGGGCGCCCTCTACGAACTGGCGCAGAGTATCAAGGCGCAAGGCGTAATGCAGCCCGTGCTCGTTCGCGCCCTGCCCGATGGCCGCTATGAAATCATCGCCGGCGAGCGCCGCACACGCGCCGCCCGCCTTGCCGGGCTCGACAGCGTGCCCGCACTGGTGAAAGAGGCTGACGACCGCACCACCCTGGCCATGGCCCTGATCGAAAACCTTCAGCGCGAAGACCTCAATCCGCTGGAAGAAGCCCGCGGCATCGCCCGGCTGATCGAAGAGTTCGGCCACACCCACGAGCAGGCCGGGCAAGCCGTCGGCCGCTCGCGCACCGCCACCAGCAATCTGCTGCGCCTGCTGCAACTGAGCGAGACCGTGCAGACCATGCTGCTGGCGGGCGATCTCGACATGGGTCACGCCCGCGCGCTGCTATCGCTCGACAAGGCGCAGCAGGTTCAGGCCGCACAGCAAATTCTGGCCAAACGCCTGAGCGTGCGCGAAGCCGAACGGCTGGTGGCTCGCACCCAGCAAGCGCAGAACCCGGGCGCCACGCCCAAAAAAGCCAAAGCCGCCAAAGATCAAGACTGGAAGCGGCTGGAAGAAGAACTGTCGGAACGCTTCACCGCCCCGGTTGAAATTCGCAGCAAGGCAGGCCGCAAAGGCCAGCACGGCGGAGAAATCGCAATTCGATTTTCCTCTCTGGACGAGCTCGACGGGCTGCTCGCGCTGCTGCGCGGCGGTGATACCGCTCAACCGTAATTACTGCAACGCCGACGACGCCGTCGCAAAGCGGCAGGCCGAATGCGCATCGGCCCGCCCCACCTCGCTGCCCAGCGTCAGCCAGTACGCTGCCAGACGGCGGCAGACGATGCTGAGTTCGGCGCTGAGTTGAGGGTGTTGCTGCAAGGTCTGCAGATTACGGCCGATTTTCTGCATGACCGCAAGACTGGGCTTGTCCGCGTAAAACGTCATCAATGCCAGGGTTCCGGCCAACAGCGGCTCGGCGGAGTCGACTCGGGTTTTCTGGGTATTCGGCATAAAAATCGCATGGCTGGCTAATGTGCTGGAGGACTAGTCCACACAAGGCTGGCGAGCAAAGCTGCGAGAAATCAACTACTTGGTCAAAATCAACTTGTCCTGCCGCGTTAAACGCAGTTGGTAAGTCTGCCCCTGATGGCGAATCTGCACCACAGAGCCTTGCCGGAAAAGATCGCGCGAATGCAGGGTCAACCCCGCGTTCGCACCCGGCTCCAGCGCGGAGACTACGTTCGCCGCTCGCGGCAATGGCTTGCACAGCCCCGGGTTCATCGTGACCACTCCATCGCTGCCCACGTCAGCAGCAGCACCACCAACAGACTGAGCCCAAGTTCTGCATATCCCATGATCGATCTCCCAAGTCAGGTCGGCCCGGAATCAGACCCACCGAGGCGAAACGCTCTGCGCCATCGCCTTGGGGCTATCTTATTGCGAATAATTCTTATTTGTAGGAATGCCCTCATGATTCAGAGGGAATAGCGTGAACAGACCCTAGTCGCAATACAGCTCGGTGCGATTACGCCCGCCCTGTTTGGCGCGATACATCGCCTGATCGGCCATCGACAGCACCCGGTCGATGCTCTGCACCGGCGCATCGCATCCCGCGATGCCCAGACTCAGGCTCAAGCGCACCACCCCGGCCGAGGTCTGGAACGGGTGCGCCGCGACGAACTCGCGCACCCGTTCCGCCACCTCCAAGGCCTGCGACGCGCGCGTATGCGCGAGCAGAATGCAGAACTCCTCGCCGCCCATGCGAGCGAACACATCGCCCTCGCGCAAAAGCGACAGCACCACCTGGGCAAACTCCACCAGGATTTCGTCACCCACCGGGTGGCCATAGCGGTCATTGATCTGCTTGAAATGGTCGAGATCGATCAGCATGATGCAAGGCCCTGGCTGCCCTGCGGGCCGCGTCCGCAGGGCGTGCTCGACCATGGCGAAAAATCCGCGCCGGTTCTGCAGCCCGGTCAACGGATCGGTGTGGGCCAGCGCGCGTAGTTGCTGTTCAAGGTGCTTCTGCGCTGAAATTTCGACCATGCCCGTGACAATGCAGTCCTCCCCGGCAAAGCGCAGCGGGCGCATGGACAAGAGCGCGTCCACACCCTGCCCTCCAACCGTCTTCAGCCGCACTTCAGCCTGACGCACCGTGCCTTCGGCTTGCAGACGCTCGAGCAACTGCAGGCGCTGCGCCGGATTTTCGTAAAAATCGGTCGTGAACACGTCGCCGTGCGAGAGATCATGCGGGTCGAACAGCACCTTCGCCGCCGCGTTGTAACGCAACACCCGGGAATCGGCCACACGCACCAGCACCAGTGGCATCGGCGAGGCGTCGAACAAGTGTTCGAGGTTTTCCTCGCTTTGCTCGGCGCGCTGCCGCGCCTGCTGGGCCGCCTGCGCCTGCTGTTCGAGTCGGCGTCGGTCCAGCCACGCCAGCCGCATGCCCCGGCTGAGCGAGACCGCAATCTGCCATCCGGCCACGTTGGCAAAGCCGAACAGCACCAGCGCGATATTGACGTATTTGGCGTCAAAATGCAGCGAAGTCCAGACAACGAACGCGAACAGTACGGTAAACACTCCGCCCACCCACATCGCCTCGCGTCGCATCACGGGCACATAGGCATAGCCGGCAAAGATCAGCGCCAGCGCGGTGATCGAGTGATAGTCCGCGCTGCCGCCATAGGCCAGCACCACCAGCAGGAACAGCACCATGATGCTCAGCTCGAAGCCGAGCAGCGCCGTCGCCACACGGCGCACATCCGGCACCTCCTTGGCCCGACCCACCCGCGCCAGCCACAGGCCCCAAGCCAGAATGCCAAAGCGCGCGACCAGCAAGCTCCAGTACACCGCCGTTGGACCGAGCACCGAAAGGTCGGTAAAGGTGGCGGAGAGAAAGGCCAAGGCGCCGTAAAGCCCGATCTGCCGCACCCGGTGGCCGATCACGCCCCATTCCGCGCGGATGAATATCTCGTCCTGCTGGCGGTCAGAGAAAAGCCCGTCCCTCCCGATGTGCCAGGAAGGATCCGCTTCACCGGGGGGCGCAACCACATGCAAAGAGTCGTACATGGACAAATTGGCACATCAACAAAACACGCATCGTATTGCCCAGACTACGCTTCGCAAAACTTGCCCTCCAAACGGAAGCGGAATAGTTCACAAAACCGGCCCGAGTTGAAGTCAACCGTCATCAAGCCCCTCCTAAGATGCCGCAAACAGCAGAAAATTCGTCTCTGGCGCACCCGACTTCCTCTCTCTGCATGTCAACCACGCTCTTGAGCCATCTCCCAGACGCCGACGCCACGCCCCGAGCCTGTGACGAGCGCTGGCCCTTGAGCCAAACCCAGCAAGACATTCTGCTGCGCCAAGAGTTGCTCGGCAGCGCCATCTACAACATCGGCCTGACCGTGAGCATCGACGGCGCGCTCGATGTGCTCGTGTTGCAGCGCGCCATTCAGGAAGTCGCCGCCGCCGAACCCATGCTGCGCGCCCGCGTGGTCGAGACCTCTCAAGGAAACGCCGGGCCGCCCCAAGTTTCCTTGACCCCCTCGGGGGGCGGGCTGGGCGCAGCCCGGCCCTGGGGGCACTCAGAAGGCCCGCGGTGGCAAATCGCCTCGGCGCAGACTTGGCGATTGCCCTACACCGACTTTTTCGCCGAGACCCACAGCCCCGACCGCGCCGCCCGGCTCGCCGCGCAAGCCATCGAGGCGATCAAAACCGAACCTACACCCCCGCAAGGCCCCCTCCTCTGGAAATCCGCCCTGTACCGCACCGCCGCGCAGCGCTACGCCTGGCTGCTGTGCTTCAACCACCTTCTGCTCGATGGCTATGGCGTCATGCGGGTCGGTCAGCGCATCGCTCAACGCTACAACGAGCTGCTGGACAATCCCCTGAGCGCCCCGCCGCAGCCCGGACCCGACTACGCACGGTTCCTCGAAAGAGAACAGGCCTACCTGCAGTCCGCCCGCTTCGAGCGAGACCATTCCTTCTGGCAGCAACGCATCGCAGGCGCCCAAGCGTTGGCCGCGGTTTCGGCCCCCGACCTTCAAACGCCACCCGAACCGCTGGTGCATCAGTGGCGCGTTAGCCCATCGATCTGGGCGCACTATCTGCAACAGGCGGCCGAACAGGGCCTGACCCCGGCGCAGGGCGTCCACTTTTTTCTGGCAACGTACATCGCGCGTGTGACCGGACAGGCCGATGTGCTCATCGGCATGCCGCTGCACAACCGCAAGGATGCCCTCGACAAACAAACCGTCGGTCTGTTTGCCAACACCCTGCCCCTGCGACTCCACACCGCTGAAGACGACCGTCTGCCCAGCCTCATGCGCGCGCTGGCCGAAGACACCCGGCAGATCCTGCGCCATCAGCAATATCCGCTCGACCGCGCCCTGGCGCGACAGCCGCACCGGCAGGGCATCGCAGGCATGCCCTTCGACCTGATGGTGTCGTTCGAAGACTTCGATCCGCACGCCACGCTGGGAAACGCCCGCCTGTCCTTCGCCCCCTTCCGCGGACAACCCGGGTTTGCACCGATCGCCGCCTATGTGCGCCAATACGGCAACTCCGAAAATCGGCCCATCGATCTGGTGATCGACCCCCGCGCCCCTGCCGCGCTGCGACATACCGAATTTCTCAGCGCCCGCCTTGATCAGCACCTGGCCGAACTCATCGCCCATCCGCAAGCCCGTCTGCGCGATCTCGACCTGCTGTGCGCCCAAGAGCGCGCCGCACTGGCCGCGCTGAACCGCACCGCCCAGCCCCGCCCGGCGCCGCAGTGCATGCACCTGCTCGTCGCCGAACAGGCGCGCGCCACGCCGCAGGCGGTTGCGGTGCGCTTCGGCGACACCCAGCTGAGCTACGCCGAGCTAGAGCAGGCGGCCAACCGCCTGGCGCACACCCTGCGCGGTCTGGGGGTGCAACGCGACGTGCTCGTTCCCGTCATCATGGAACGCCGCGCCGAACTCGTCGTGGCCCTGCTCGCCGTGCTCAAGGCCGGCGGCGCCTACGTTCCGCTGGACGCGGACCTGCCTCCCGAACGCCTGCAGCGCATCCTGCTCGATACCCAGGCCCGCGTCGTACTCGCGCAGCCGTCGCTGCACGCCGCCGTGCGAGCGGCCGCGGCTTCGGAGACGCCACAGCTTCTCGATGCCGATCTGACGCCGCCCTACGGCGACGTTGACGCCCCCGTCACCGAAAGCACGCCCGACGACCTCGCCCTGGTCATCTTTACCTCGGGCTCCACCGGGCAACCCAAGGGCGTGATGATTCCGCACCGCGCCCTGTGCAATCACAAGCTGTGGAACGCCCGCGTGCTCCAGTTCGGCCCGCACGACCGGCTGCTGCAAAAATCCTCGCTGAGTTTCGACGCGTCGATCTCAGAATTTTTCATGCCCCTGATCTGCGGCGCGGCGGTTCACCTCGCCCCGCCTGGCCTGCAGCGCGATCTGCCCGCCCTGTTGCAATTCGTGCGCGAACAGGGCATCACCCACCTCACCCTGGCACCCACCACCGCCCGGGCGCTGGTGGACGACCCCCAGCTGCCCGCCTGCACCAGCCTGCGCTACGTTCAGTTCGGCGGCGAGCCGCTGGACGCCGCCCTTGCCGCGCGCTTTCAGTCGCTGCTGCCGCAGCCCACCCTGCTCAACTACTACGGCCCGAGCGAAACCACCGAAGACAGCACGCTCTACGTCGTGGACGGCCCCATCACCCAGACGCGCGGCAACCTGCCCGTCGGACGACCGATCGACAACACCCGCGCCTACGTGCTCGACGAGCAGTTGCGGCAAATACCCTTCGATGTCACCGGCGAAATCTGCATCGCCGGTCTGGGCGTGGCGCGGGGCTACCTCGGCCAGCCCGAACTCACCGCCGAGCGCTTTTTGCCCGACCCCTTCTGCCCCGGTGAGCGCCTGTACCGCACCGGCGATCTGGGCTACTGGTCGGCCGATGGGCAGCTGCACCTCGTCGGCCGCAATGACGAGCAGATCAAGATCTGCGGTTTTCGCATCGAAATCGGCGAAATCGAACGCCGCCTCGCCGCCCACCCCGCCGTGGCGCAGGCGGCGGTCGTTTCCTGGATGCCGCGCGAAAACGACCCGCAACTAGCTGCCTATGTCGTTTGGCGCGAAGGCCAACAGCAGACCCCTCTGAGCACCCTGCAGCAGTCCCTACAGACCTTGCTGCCTCACCATGCAATGCCCTGCTCATGGCAGATTTTGACCGCCATGCCATTGGCTGCAAGCGGAAAAATTGACAAGCGGGCGTTGCCCACCCCGCAGTGTCTTTCTACCGCCCAGGCGCAGGCGCGGACATTACCGAATACTCCTACGGAAAAGACCCTGTGGGCTATCTGGAGTGAAGTGCTGCACACCGATGACTTTGGCGTGCATGATCACTTTTTCGACTTGGGTGGTCACTCGCTCACGCTCACCCAAGTGCGCTCTCGAATCCAAACCCAGTTCGGACTTGAACTGCCCCTGGCGCTTCTGTTCACTTACCTGAGCATCGACAAACTCGCTGCTTATCTGGATCAGCACGCCCTCCCAAATATCGTCACGGTCGGAGATTCGCCTGCTGAGGGCGCAGACAACTCAGGCTTCGAGACAGAGTCGCTTCGACAGCCACGTCTTGCACAAACAAGCACGCCAGAAATCAGTGCCGAAGAGTATTCCGCGATAGCACCAACGACGTCGCGCTCCGGCATGCGGCAACTTGTCTCGATCTCTTCCTCGGGCGACTGCGAGTCTGGCTATTTGCCGACTTCGTTATCTCAACGTCGTATGTGGGTCATTCAGCAGTTTCATCCGGATTCGGTCGCCTACAACATCACCGCGCCGTTGCGGCTACGAGGAACTCTTGATCTGTCTTTGTTTAGACAGACCCTCGATCTTCTGATCGCGCGCCATGAAGGGTTGCGCACCCAGTTCGCCCTGCGAAATCAGGAGCCCGCGCAAATCATTCTTCCTGCGTCACCTGCGAGTCTGGAATTCATCGACCTGCGAGGGATAGACGAATCCGATCGTGAGCAAACCGCCAGACAGATAGCGCAAGCGTTTGCTGCCCAGCCTTTTGATCTTGCCACTGCACCACTTTTCCGCGTTGCTCTCCTGCGAACGCGGGAAAACGAGCATGTGCTGCTCTGGGTCCTGCACCACACCATCTCCGACAACTGGGCGATATCTGTGCTGACACGAGACGCTCTCAAGATTTACTCCCGGCTGCATCAAGGCCAGACCGATCCGTCCAAGATGGGCCTGCCAGAACTGACGACTCAGTATTCTGATTACGCAATCGAGCAACGCAGCCCGCGCGCCGCTGAGGCACGTCAGGCTCACATGGCTTACTGGGTGGAACAGCTGCAGGGCTTAACTGATCTTCTTTTGCCAACCGATTTTCCGCGCCCATCCGAACCAAGTTTCAGGGGGCGCACGCTACATGCGCAGTTGTCCGAGTCTTTGATTCAGGCGCTACGACACATCGGCGTGTCCCACGGCGCTACCCCTTTCATGCTGCTGCTGGCCAGCTTCAACGTGCTGCTTGCGCGCCTGAGCCGCAGCACCGACATCGCCGTCGGCACGCCCATCGCCAACCGCCACCATGCCGCGACCGAGCAGCTTGTGGGCACCCTGGTCAACACCCTGGTGATGCGCAATACCGTCGAGCCGCAAGCCACCTTCGACCAGCTAGTCCAGCAAGTGCGCGACACCGCGCTCACGGCTTACGCTCACCAGGACGCCCCGTTCGACGAGCTGGTCGAACGGCTCGAAGCCCAACGTGCAGACCAGCCACAGGGCTTGGTACGGGTGCTGTTCAACGTGCTTAATGCGCCCATCGGCCAACTGGCAGACGTACCGTTCACTTACGAAGTTTTCGACTTCGATAGGGTTTCCGCGCAGTTCGACCTGTCCATCCACGTCGATACCGAATTCAGCCGTCACATCCAGCTCGAATACTCCACCGATCTGTTCAGCTTGGATACCGCGCAGCGCCTGCTCGACAGCTATGTTTTCCTCACCGAGCAACTGCTGGCGCAACCCGCTCTGCCCGTGTCGAGTCATGCCCTGGTCACGCCCGCCCAGCGTGCCGTGCTCGATCAGTGGAACACCACGCCACAGCCGCTGACCGCGCCGCTCACCTTGCCCGCCGCGCTGCAGCTCGACGCGCCCGACCGCCGCGACCACCTCGCCCTCACCGACGCACTGGGCCATACGCTGCGCTACGGCGAACTTCACGCCCGCGCGCTGGGCATCGCCCACCACCTGCGCCAGATGGGCGTGGGACGCGGCGACCGCGTCGGGCTGTGCCTGCACCGTCACGCCGACATGCTCGCCGCGCTGCTGGGCGTGCTGCAGTCTGGCGCCGCCTATGTCCCGCTCGACCCCGGCTTTCCGCCCGAGCGCCTGCATTACATGGCCACCGATGCTCAGCTGCGCTGCCTGCTCACCCAGACCGCCCTGCTGCCGCTATTGGCCAATGCCGACGTGCCGCAACTCGCGCTCGACAGCGCGCCGCTAGCCGGACTTCGCCGCGACGCCCCCCTCCCGCCCGACCCCGCCCGCGACGCCCGCCCCGACGACCCGGCCTACCTGATCTACACCTCAGGCTCCACCGGACGGCCCAAGGGGGTGGAGGTGCCGCACCGCGCCGTGGTGAATTTTCTGCGCAGCATGGCGCGCGAACCCGGGCTGCAAAGCGACGACGTCCTGCTCGCCGTGACCACGCTCTCGTTCGACATCGCCGTGCTCGAACTGCTGTTGCCGCTGACCGTGGGCGCGCGCGTGGTGCTGGCCGATCACGCCCAGTCGCGCGATCCCTTTGCCCTGCGCGACCTGCTGCAAACCAGCCAGGCCACGGTGCTGCAGGCCACGCCCTCGACCTGGCGCATGCTGCTCGACGTCGGCTGGCCCGGCAACCCCGACCCCTTCCGTCCCCCCAGACTTCGCGCCTTCATCGGCGGCGAAGCCCTGCCCGCCGATCTGGCGCCGCGTCTGCTCGCCGCCTGCGCCGAAGTGTGGAACCTGTACGGTCCGACCGAAACCACCGTCTGGTCCACCTGCTGGCAGGTGCAGCCGGGGCAGCCCATCGTGATCGGCCGACCCATCGCCAACACCCAGGTCTGGATACTCGATCCGCAGGGCCAGCTCTGCCCCATCGGCACGCCGGGCGAAATCCACATCGGCGGCGCCGGCGTCACGCTGGGCTATTTTCAGCGGCCCGAACTCACCGCCGAGCGCTTCATCCCCGATCCGTTCAGCGCCGATGCCCAGGCCAGTCTGTACAAAACCGGCGATCTCGGCCGCTGGCGGCACGACGGCCAGCTCGAACACCTCGGCCGTCTCGATCATCAGGTGAAAATTCGTGGCTTTCGCATCGAACTGGGCGAAATCGAAGCCGCGCTGCGCGAGCAAGCCGGCGTGGCCACCTGCGTGCTCACCACCTACGCCCCCACCCCTCAAGACGTGCGCCTCGTCGCCTACCTCGTGGCGAAACCGGGCGCCGCGCCCAATCCGGCCGATCTGCGCCAGGCCCTGCGCGCGCGCCTGCCCGACTACATGGTGCCGCAGCACCTCGTGCCACTCGACGCCTTGCCCCTGCTGCCCAACGGCAAGCTCGACCGCGCCGCCCTGCCCGCCCCCCAAACCGCCGCTCCGGCGGCGCACACGCGCCAAGCCGCACGCCTGCCGTCCACGCCGCAAGAGCAGCAGATCGCCGCCATCTGGCGCGAGCTGCTCGGCGTCGAGCGGGTGCAACTCACCGACAACTTCTTCGATCTGGGCGGCCACTCGCTGCTGGCCATGCGCGCCGTCATCGCCATCGAGCAGCAGCTCGGCTGGCGCATCGCCCCGCGTCGGCTGATTTTCGAAAGCCTGGGGCAACTCGCCCGCCCCGGCGCTGCTGAACCTCACACCGTCTGAGCCCGGCGCCCGCCATGCCCGCTGTGCCCGTGCGCGACGCCCTCGGCCAGCCGATTGCCGCAGCCGACGCCCAGGCGCGCATCGCCAGCCTGGTTCCCAGCCTGACCGAAACCCTGTTCGCCCTCGGGCTGCGGCAGCACCTCGTGGCCCGCACCGGGTTCTGCGTGCATCCCCGCGCCGAGGTGCGCGCCATTCCCAAGGTCGGCGGCACCAAAGACGTCCACCTCGACGCCCTGCGCGCGCTGCAGCCCACCCATGTGCTAGTCAACATCGACGAAAACACCCGCGAAACCGTGGATGCGCTGCGCACCTTCGTGCCCCACATCATCGTCACCCATCCGCAAGCCCCGCAAGACAACCTGAGCCTGTTCGACCAGCTCGGCGCGGCCTTCGGCCGCCTGCCCGGCGTGACCGAGCGCGTCGCCGCCCTGCGCCAGCAGTTGCAAGCCGTACTGGAGGAGGTGCAAACCCGCCCCGGCGCGCCGCGCAAGGTGCTCTACCTCATCTGGCGCGATCCGTGGATGACCGTGGCGCGCGACACCTACATCAGCCAAAGCCTCGCCGCCGTGCGCTGGCACACCCTGCCCGAGGTGCTGGGCGGTGATGGCCTGCATCAGCCTGGCCGCAGCCGCTATCCGGTGTTCGACTGGTCGGCAGACTGGCTCGGCGCGGTGGACGAGGTGCTGCTGTCCAGCGAGCCCTATCGCTTCGGCGCCCGGCATGCGGCCGAAGTGCGCAGCCTGCTCGCCGCGCGCGGCTTGCCCCCGGCCGTGCGCTGCATCCCCGGCGAATGGGCCAGCTGGTACGGCGTGCGCGCCATCGACGGCCTCAGGCAACTCGCCGCACTGGCGCGCTGAAGCGGCTGGCCTCAGCGCCCAAGCGGGGCTACAGTCCAGTCATTCCATTTTCTTTATGTTTCCATCATGCCGCGCATCGCCTACTTACCGCAACACCACGCCGAGCCCGAAGAACTGGTGGCCGCCATACGCCAGCGGCGCGGCGGAGAACTGCTCAACCTCGACCGCATGCTGCTGCACAGCCCCGCATTCGCGCGCGGCTGGAATGGCCTGCTGGGCGCGGTGCGTGGCGAGCTGGAGCTCGAAGCCGATTTGCGCGAACTCGCCATTTGCGTCGTGGCGCGACTCAATGGGGCCGAGTATGAATTCATGCATCACGCCCCGCTGTTTCTAGCCGCCGGCGGCTGCGCCGAGCAGCTCGCGCTGCTGCACGACATTCCTGCGGCGGTGGAAAACCGGCTAGCGTTCTCCCCCCGCGAGCGCGCAGTGCTGGCGCTCACCTACGACATGACCCGGCGCGTGCGGGTGAGTGAAGCGCATTTCGCCGCCGTCCGCGCCTTGCTGTCGCCCAAGCAAGTGGTCGAGCTCGTCGGCGTGGTCGCCACGTACAACATGGTGTCGCGGTTCCTGGTGGCGCTCGACGTGGGCATAGAAGACCGCTCAGAGTCGGACGCGGCGCACTGAAGCAAAAAAGGGGACGGCATGAGCGCATTTTGGCCGCTGTTTGCGCAACAGGCGCTGCACTACCGCACCTTCACCCTGATCGTGATCGGCCTCGTGCTCGGAGCGCTGGCCTTGCTCACCAGCAAACGCGCGCGGCATGATCTGCGAGTGGCGCAAGTGCTGCTGCGCTGGTTTTTGCTGTGCGCCGTCGGCGTGGGTTTTCTGGGCGTAAGCCTGCAGCATCTGCTGCCGCACACCACCCCAGACCCGGCCGGTTTTCAGATCGGCCTGGCCGCCGCAGGGTTTGCCGCGGTAGGCGTGGCCAGCGCCTGGGGCGGCATCGGCATGCGGCTGGCCGCGCTGCTCGGGCCCACGGTCTGGATCGTCGGTGCACTGCTGGGCACACCGGCGGGCGCGGTCAGCGTGTTCCGGCCCGGTGATCTGCTCCTGCCGGTAGTCGGCTTTGCCCTGCTGGTCTGGCAGTTCCGCGCGCAGCGACACCGCAGCGTATTTGCCCGTTCGCGGCTTTGATCAATACCCCCCCCCCGAAAGCCTCGCTGCGCCCGGCCCTCTCCCCAAAGGGGGCGAGAACCCCTTGGGGCGGCCCGACGGGGTTCTCTGAACCTCTGGGTTGAAAACCGTCTGGCCTTGCCGCATATTCACGGTATTGCTATTTGGAACAACCGCCATGCTCATCGTCTGCCCCCACTGCGCCACGCTCAACCGCGTTCCCGACGACCGCCTGAAGGACGCTCCGGTCTGCGGGCAATGCGGTCAGGAAATCCTCCCGGCCGCCCCCGTCACCCTGACCGATGCCAACTTCGAGCGCTTCATCGCCAAAAGCGAGCTGCCCGTGCTGGTGGATTTCTGGGCGGAGTGGTGCGGCCCGTGCAAGATGATGGCGCCGCAGTTCGCCCAGGCGGCAACCCAGCTTCAAGGCCGGGCGGTGCTGGCCAAGGTGGACACCGACGCCAACCCGCAGGTTTCAGTGCGCAGCCGCATTCGCAGCATTCCCACCCTGGCGCTTTATCGCGGCGGGCAGGAAGTCAAACGCCAGTCCGGCGTCATGCCGGCGCAAGAACTGGTGCGCTGGGTGGGCGCATAAGTCGACGCATAAGTCGAGCCCCTCCGAATCGGCCTGCGACTCAACGCGACGCTTTGCCGGTCGCTTTGCTTGCTACCTTGACTGCCGCCTTGCCGCGTTTGGCCGCAGGCGATGCGGGCCGGGCGGGCGTTTTGCGGGCCGCATTGCCCACAGTCTTTGCAGCCGGTTTTTTCGCCGCGGCCTTCTTCGCCCCAGGTTTGGGCGAGTTCACCGGCGCGGCCGAACCCGCAGGCGTTGCCCCGTTCTCCTGCAACGCTTGGCTCGCCAACTCGGTGAACTGCTGGGTCATCGCGTTCCACCACTGCATCGGGTCAAACAGCGGCGATGCACCCGCTGCGGCCTGCGGCGGCTCGGCGGACTTAGCCGGCTCGGCTTGCGGCGCTTCCGAGGGCTGCACGGCGGCGGGCGCCGATGGCGGCTCGGCCACCATGCCCTTGGCGAAGTCCTGCATATCCACATTCATGGTCTTGAGCGCCCGCAAGGTCATGCGCTGCACCTCTAGCGCCTGAATCATGTTTTGCGTCATGCGCGCATTGGTTTCCAGCCAGCTCAGCACGGCCTTGAGGTCGGTGATCTTCTGCTCGATCTCTTCCACATCGAGGGTCGGCGCCACCCAGTTGGCAAACTGCGAAGGCATGCCCGCGCCTTTGAGCAGGGTCTGAAAAAACTCCATGCCGGGAATGAAATCCTTGAACTCGGGAATTTGCGCCATGACGGCCTCCTCATGCGTTGTGCGGGGGATGGGTGCAGCATACGCGCGGCGCTGCCAAGCGAGAACCCGCATCCGCCCTGCGAACACTCCCAAGCGAACGGCAAAATAGCTGGCATGTTTCCCCGCCCAAGCCACTTCGCCGCACGCCGTTGGCTCGCCACGAGGCCCTGGCCATGACGACCGATCGGCGTACCCGCGGGCGGCCGGGCTGGCGCACCATCGCGCTGCTCGCGCTGGGGGTGGTCGCCCTGCATCTGGCCGCGCTCGATTGGCTCGGCACCGCTTTCCGCCCCCTGGCCGCTGGCAAACTGCCCGAGCCGATCTACACCCAGCTTCTCAAACCCACGCCCCCCGTCGTCACTGCGGCACGCCCTGCGCTCGCGTCGCCGCCCAAGCCCGCCAAGGCGAAACGGCCACCGGCGCTACAGCCTGCACCCATGCCTGCTCCCGAGCCCGCAGCCGACATCGCCCGCCCCCGCCCAGCCGAAACCGTCGCCTCCTCCGCGCAGGCACCTCCGGCTCCGGTGCAGGCCCTCAGCGCGCCACCGCCGCCCACATCGGCGCCGCTTCTGGCCGCCGCTACCAGCCTGGGTGACCTGGCGCCAGCAGACCAAGTCAGCCAGCCCGCGCGTCCCATCCCCACCGAATCCAGCCCGGCCCCCACGGCCAGTGCACCGGCTTCAGCCGCGGCCCCGCGTCCCTGGCCACCCTCCACCCGGCTGTCCTACACCATTACCGGCTACTGGCGCGGCCACCTGCACGGCAGCGGCGCATTGGTCTGGACGGTCGATGGCGACCACTACGAGGCCCGCCTCTCCGGCAGCGCGCTGATCGGCTTTTCCTACCGCAGCACCGGCCGCATCGAAGGCGACTGGCTCGCGCCCTCGGAGTACACCGAGCGCGTATTCACCCGCGAGAAATCCGTGCGTGTCGACCGCGGCGACAACACCCTGCACTTCAGCGCCAGCCCCGCCGTGCTGCCCTTGCCGCCTCATGTGCAAGACAGCGCCAGCTTGTTTCTGCAACTCGCCAACCGCCTCAGCGTCGCCCCCGGCGACTTCCACCCCGGCGCCACGCTCAGCTTCGCCGTGGCCCGACCCAGCGGCATGGCGGACTGGGCCTTCACCATCGCCGGCATGGATATCGTGGATACCCCGATCGGATCACTGCCCTGCTGGCATATCGTGCGGCAGGCCACGCAGGCCAACGAACTCGGCGCGCAAATCTGGCTGTCGCCGCAGTTGCAAAACCTGCCCGTGCAAATCCGCTTGCAACACTCCGCTGATAGCTATCTGCTTTTCACTCTCGACCACGCCGAACAAGCCGGCGCGACGGCCCCAGCATCGGCCAAGCCATGAAAAACGCCGCGCAGAGCGCGGCGTGTGCGGCGGGGAAAAGAAAACGACTCAATGCGGCGGCAACACCGGAATCATCCAGGTCAGCACATGCTGCTGCAGATACACCAGGATGCCCAGCAGCAAGGTGAGAAACACGCTGTGCTTGAAGGTGCGGGCGAACACCACGCCCTCCTTGCCCTTGAGCGCCGTAGTCGAAACGCCCGTGGCGATGTTCTGCGGCGAAATCATCTTGCCCATCACCCCGCCGGACGAATTGGTCGCCGCCATCAGCACGGGATCGAAGCCCAGCTGCCGCGCGGCAACCACCTGCAGATTGCCGAACAGTGCATTGCCCGATGTGTCGCTGCCCGACAGGAACACCGCCACCCAGCCGAGAAAGGCCGATACCAGCGGAAATAGCGCGCCGACACCGGCTACTCCCAGCCCAAGCGTGTAACTCATGCCGGAATAGTTAAGCAAAAAGGCCAGACCGACAATCATGCACACCGTGAGCACCGCAATCCGCACCTGCACCCAGGCATCGCGCATCGCCGCAAAAAACTCCCCCACCGGCAGCCGCACCAGCACCGCCGTGATCACCGCAGACAACAAAATGGCCGTGCCCGTGCCCAAAGGCTGGAAGTCCCACAAGGCCACGTACGGCTTGTTGTAAAGCGTGATGAACACCTGTTTGTCCAGGCCCGGCCAGAGCACCTTGATCTCGCCAAACGCAAAAATCTTGGCATAGACCCAGAAAATCACCACCATGGTAATGACCACCCAGGGCAGCCAGCCACCATAGCCCACGCGCGCTTCATTCGGCGCGCGCACCGGGCGGGCAATGGCGAATTCCGGGTCGGGCGCCGGGCTCCAGATTTTAAGAAAACCAACCGTCAGAATCAGCGAGAACATCGAAGCCAGCACATCGGTCAGCTGATAACTGATGAAGTTCGATGAGACGAACTGCGCCAGCGCAAAGCTGCCGCCGGCCACCAGCAAAGCGGGCCACAAGGCGCGGATCGACCGCAGCCCTCCGTAAATCGCAATGACATAAAACGGCAACAGAAAGGCAAAAAACGGCAACTGTCGCCCCACCATCGCCGCCAGCGGCTCTGATGGCATGCTCGTTACCGCGCCCAACACCGTCAGCGGCACGCCCAATGCGCCAAACGCCACCGGCGCCGTGTTGAAAATCAGGGTGAAGGTCAGCGCCTCCAGCGCCGGGAAGCCCAGGCCGATGAGCAAGGCACTGGTAATCGCCACCGGGGTGCCAAAGCCCGCTATCCCTTCGAGCAGACAACCGAAGGAAAACGCCACTACCAGCAACACCAGCCGACGGTCGTTGGGCAGATGCTCCAGCATCCATAGGCGAAACATTTCAAACCGGCCCGACTTGACCGCCACGTTGTAGAGCACCAACGCGCCATACACGATCCACATCACCGGCAGCAAGGCAAACACCACGCCGAGCGCGACGGCATTGAACGCGAGCCCCAGCGGCAACTGCCAAACGCCAACAGCAATGATCAGTCCCGCGACCAAGCCCACCGCAGATGCCTGCCATGCCGGTCGCCGCAGCACACCCAGCATCAACAGCACGATGGCAATCGGAATGGCCGCCACCAAAAACGAGGGCAGCAAAGCGCCGCCCACCGGGGTCAGAATTTGATGAAACATGCTTGTCTCCCGCCCGATGGCTCGCTGTGCGCGCTCCGGGCCTATCAATGTGCGCTGTGAACAGTGAAATCCCCGCACACGCCAGTAATCCGTCCGTTGCGAAGTCTGGTTTGTGCAGCGCCGCAAGCCTATGAGCGCTCTGCAAGGCGAGCAAGCGAATCGCGGCAATTCTTACGTCTTGTTGCAGGTGAGCGATGACAGTCAACACAGATTTGCGATGCGTGCTGGCAATCCTCCGCGCAGACCCGGATGGACAAACCGGCGGTCAACGCAAGTCCATCGCCGGGCGTTGTGCATTTAACAAAGTTGCGCGTTTTTGTCGGGCTTGTTTTTTGCTTCGATGTCCACATCTCCTCATCAACCAGCGGAGAACCACCATGCAAACCATGATCTATGACTCAGACGCCTTTTGTGTCCTGCAGCTCGACTGGTCGGGCTCGCAGGAGTCTCGAACCGATCACGAAACCGACCTCTCTCGCGGCGGGTATGAAATCGTCGACAAATTCGCCCGCAAGGAAATTTTTCTGGGCGGCCGCGCGGCCGAAGGGTTTCGCGCCAGCGTGCAGCAACTCATCGCCCAAGAGCCCAGCAGCGAAGAAATCGACGATTTTCTCGACCGCTACTCCGCCCTCTCGCGGCAGTCTTTGCATGCGCATTGAATGAGCGCCCCAGGCGGGGTTCAGCCCGGGGCTACCGCCACGGCATAAGGTCGGGCGTGAGTTTCGCGCGCCAGCAGCACGCACAGCACCGACAAGGCAATCCAGGCCAGAAGCACACCGTTGGCTGCCTGAAATGCCGTGCCGTCATACAGCCGCGCGCCGCCCGCCTGCTGCCCCGTCCAGAACCGATCGAGCACCCAGCCCAGCAAAGGCAACTGCACCAGCGCGCCCACCATCACTCCTGTGTTGTGCACGCCCGATGCGGTACCCGCGAGCCGCTGCGGCACTGATTCCTTGGCCCAGGCGAAACCCACCACCATGCCGCCTGAGCCCACCGAACTCACCAGCAACGCCAGCAACAACAAGCTCCAGGGCGCCTGCGGCCAGGCCACCAGCAGGCCAAAGCCCGCCAGCATCATCACCCCGCCGAGCAAATAGGGCAATTTGCGTCGACGCAGCCGGTCCGAAACCCGCCCCCACAGCACCCCGCCCACCGAAAACGCCACCAGCATCGACGCCACCACCCACGAGGCCCGCCCCGCCGACATCTGCCGCTGCTGCACCAGAAACGGCATCCCCCAAAGGGTGGTGAAGGTCAAAAACGCGCCGCAAACTCCGCCGGGCGCGATGAACAGCAAAGCGGTATTGCGATAGCGCCAGACTTCGCCCAGACCCCGCCCGACCTCTCCCAGCGTCTGCGCCTTGCGCGCAGGCAGATAGCCGTCGAAACCCATGTCCTCTGGCCGGTTGCGAATGCGCAGCAAGGCCAGCAGCGACAAACCCAGGCACAGCACGCCCACCGCGCCGAGCACCCAACGCCAGCCGAAACTGTGCGACAAAATCAACAAAGGCGCTTGCGCCAACACCGCGCCCAGCGTGCCCAAGGCAAGCGACAACCCCGACATGGTGCCGAACACCCGCGGTGCAAACCACGCGGCGGAAAGCTCCAGCAACGACACCCAGGCCACGCCATGCCCCAGGCCGATCAGGGCCCGTGCCACGGCCGCCGACTCAAAGCTGCCCGCCACTGCAAACAGCAGCGCGCCGACCCCGGTCACCGCCTGCCCGACCACGATGAGAATCTTCGGGCCGAAACGATCGTTAGCGATGCCCGTCGGAATTTGCGAGGCCGCGTAAAAGTAGAAGTAGAACGACGCCAGATTGCCCAGCTGCGCGGCGTTCAGATGGAAGTCGCGCATCAAATCGACATTGAGCACGCCCGGCGTGACCCGCAGGAAAAACCCCACCATATAAGCCGCCGCCGCGATCCCCCACAGCAGCAAGGCCAGACGAACAGGAGGATGACGGAGCATGTGTGGCATCGGCTTGCTTGCTGAAACGGTGGGCAAAACAGAGCAGCTTACCCAATTCGGCCCGCTTGCGGCGAACAGCGGTGAAGCCTCATGAGAAAACGCAGAGCCGCCCCAAGTTTTCTTGTCCACCTCGCGGCTTGCAAGCCGCTCGGATTCGGCTCCGTCCAAGCTGCCACAGGGCAGCTTGGAGCCGCGGGCCTCATCCCCCTCGGGGGGCCTGACGCGAACGCGGCAGGTCTGGGGGCGCTCTCAAACCGCGCACATCGGCACGATTGACGCCCCGAGGCTCATGCGGGTCCCCGGAGTTCGACAGTTACGCTCGTAAGTCCGCGATATCGTTAGGGTGAGCGTCGAAACGTGCCCCTACAGGAGTGCGAGTTGGTCGTCGATCGAGGGTTTCGGGAGCTTGAGTCCTTGAAGGATG